>Ga0081539_10001620_pt1 | contig 36940 bp, 26 predicted proteins | sample TabmetS4T2R2_FD_71023 | JGI IMG/M metagenome (GOLD analysis project Ga0081539, IMG submission 71023) | Tabebuia heterophylla rhizosphere microbial communities from the University of Puerto Rico - S4T2R2 | ecosystem: Host-associated > Plants > Roots > Rhizosphere ... | reverse complement strand
ATTCAAGGACTACTACACCACGCTTGGTGTCCCGAAGACGGCTTCCGAGAAGGAGGTCAAGGCCGCGTACCGCAAGCTCGCGCGCAAGTTGCACCCGGACGTGAATCCCGGCGACAAGACCGCCGAGACGAAGTTCAAGGAGGTCAACGAAGCGTACGAGGTGCTCGGCGATCCCGACAAGCGGAAGAAGTACGACGAGCTGGGAGCCAACTGGCGCTTGTACGAACAGGCGGGCGCGCCCGGCGGAGGTAGTCCATTCGGGGGCACGTGGAACGTTCACACGGACGGCGGTCAGGGTGGATACCGGACGATGACGCCGGAGGAGATGGAGGACATCTTCGGCGATTCCAATCCATTCTCCGACTTCTTCACGACGTTCTTCGGCGGCGGCGGTGGCGGCTTCGGCTCCCGGGCGCGCACCGGCGGCCGGGCGAAGCACCAGAAGGGCCGCGACGTCGAGCACGAGATCGAGCTCTCGCTCGAGGAGGCGTACAACGGCGCGACGCGACGCTTGTCGGTGAAGAAGGACGGCCAGACGCGGACCGTCGATGTCCGCATTCCCGCCGGTGTCGACGACGGCTCACGCGTGCGTGTGTCGGGCGAAGGCGAACAAGGATCGGGTGGTGGCGGCTCCGGCGATCTGTATCTGCGGATTCGTCTCGTACCGCATCCGGTGTTCGAGCGCAAGAGCCGCGACTTGTACGTCAAGGTCGCCCTGCCGGTCCCGACGGCCGTGCTCGGCGGACATGCGGACGTGCAGACGATCAGCGGCAAGCCCGCTCGCTTGCGCATACCGCCGCTGACGCAGAACGGTCAGGTGTTCCGGCTGAAAGGCTACGGTATGCCGGCCGTGGGGAAACCTGACGAGAAGGGAGACCTCTACGCCCGCGTCGAAGCGCAGCTGCCGAATCGGATATCGACCGAGGAGCGCAGCCACTACGAGGCGTTGGCCAAGTTGAACGGAGACGCCGCGAAGAAACACAGCGCGGCCTGACATGGAGGGAGCGACAGCCACGCGTGACGAACCACGGAGACACGGAGGCACGGAGTTCTTTTGAAATTTTGATCTCCGTGTCTCCGTGCCTCCGTGGTTTGTGAAGGTAAACGTCGCTGCGAATCGTAACAATGGACATCAATAAATTCACCGAAAAGGCCCAGGAAGGCGTCGCCGCCGCACAGAATCTCGCCAGCGAGCTGAATCACTCGGAGGTCGTGCCCGAGCATCTGCTCGTGGCGCTCGTCGAGCAGCAGGGCGGAATTGTTCCGTCGGTCCTGCGCAAGATGAACCTCGATCCGACGAAGGTCGGGGCCGACGCGCGCGCGCTGCTCCGCAACCAGCCGCAGGCGTATGGCGGGGATCTGCGGCTGTCGCCGCGGATGAAGCTGATCTTCGATTCCGCCGAGGCGGAGGCCAGGCGGCTGCAGGACGAGTTCGTCAGCACCGAGCATCTGCTGGTGGCGCTCGCCACCGAAGCCGGACGCTCCCCCGCTGCGCAGCTGCTGCAGCGCGCCGGCGCGACCAAGGACGCGCTCTACGCGGCGCTGACACAGGTGCGCGGCAATCAGCGGGTGACCTCACAGAATCCCGAGGCCACGTACGAAGCGCTCACGCGCTATGGTCGCGACCTCACCGAGCTGGCGCGCAAGGGCAAGCTCGATCCAGTCATCGGCCGCGACGAAGAAGTGCGTCGCGTCATCCAGGTGCTGTCGCGTCGCACGAAGAACAACCCGGTGCTGATTGGCGAGCCGGGCGTCGGCAAAACCGCGATCGTCGAAGGGCTCGCCCAGCGCATCGTGCGCGGCGACGTTCCCGAAGGGTTGAAGGACAAGAAGATCTTCGCGCTCGACATGGGCGCGCTGGTCGCCGGGGCCAAGTATCGCGGCGAGTTCGAGGAGCGCCTGAAAGCCGTCCTCAAGGAGATCGCCGAATCCGAAGGACGAATCGTCCTCTTCATCGACGAGCTCCACACGGTGGTCGGCGCCGGTGCCGCCGAAGGCGCGATGGACGCCTCGCAGATGCTGAAGCCGATGCTGGCCCGCGGCGAGCTGCACACGATTGGTGCGACCACGCTCGACGAGTACCGCAAGCACATCGAGAAGGACGCGGCGCTCGAGCGTCGATTCCAGCCGGTGCTGATCGGCGAACCGACGGTCGAAGACACGATCTCGATCCTGCGCGGCCTGCGCGAGCGCTACGAGATCCACCACAAGGTGAAGTTCAAGGACGCGGCGCTGGTGGCGGCGGCGGTGCTGTCGAACCGCTACATCGCCGATCGGTTCCTGCCCGACAAGGCGATCGACCTGGTGGACGAAGCCGCCTCGAAGCTCCGCATGGAGATCGACTCGATGCCCGCCGAGCTCGACGAGGTCCGCCGGCGCGTGATGCAGCTCGAGATCGAGCGCGAGGCGCTCCGCAAGGAGACCGACGCGGCATCCAGGGAGCGCCTTGGCCGGCTCGAAAAGGAGCTCGCCGATCTCAAGGAGGAAGAGCATCGCCTGCGCGCGCAGTGGGAGCAGGAGAAGGCCGAGATCACCGGCAGCAGCAACATCAAGGAGCAGCTCGAACGCGCACGCCTCGAGCTCGACGAGGCGATCCGCGCCGGCGACTATCACAAGGCTTCCGAACTGCAATACGGCCGCATTCCCGATCTCGAGAAGCGGCTTCGCGATCAGGATGCCGGCGATGGACAGCCAAAGGGCTCACGGATGCTGAAGCTCGAAGTCGACGAGGAGGACATCGCCGAAGTCGTCGCCAAGTGGACGAACATCCCCGTCAGCCGCCTGATGGAAGGTGAAATCCAGAAGCTGATTCACATGGAGGAACGGCTTCACGAACGCGTCGTCGGCCAGGACGAGGCCATTGAAGCCGTCGCCAACGCCATTCGCCGCGCCCGCGCCGGATTGCAGGACCCGAATCGACCGCTCGGCAGCTTCGTCTTCCTCGGTCCGACCGGCGTCGGCAAGACCGAGCTGGCGCGCGCGCTCGCCGAATTCCTGTTCGACGACGAGCACGCGATGATTCGCATCGACATGTCGGAGTACCAGGAGAAGCACACCGTGTCCCGGATGATCGGTGCGCCGCCCGGATACGTCGGTTACGAGGAAGCCGGTCAGCTGACGGAAGCGGTGCGGCGCCGCCCGTATTCGGTCGTGCTGTTCGACGAGATCGAGAAGGGGCATCCCGAGGTGCTCAACGTGCTGTTGCAGCTCCTCGACGACGGCCGGCTGACGGATGGCAAGGGCCGAACCGTCGACTTCAAGAACGTCGTCGTAATCATGACGTCGAATCTCGGGAGTCAGTACATTGCCGAGAACAGCGGCGCGCTCGACGAAGGTGTGCGGCGCCAGGTCATGGAAGCGCTGCGACAGCACTTCCGCCCTGAGTTCATCAACCGTATTGACGAGATAATCTTCTTCCACGCGCTCGGGCTCGAGCACATGAAGGCGATTGTCGACATCCAGATTCGCGGCCTGCTGAAGCGGCTCGAAGATCGCAAGATCCACGTCGAGCTGACCGAGCCGGCCAAGGGATACGTGGTGACCGAAGGCTACGACCCGATGTACGGGGCGCGGCCGCTCAAGCGGACGATCCAGCGCAAGGTGCTCGACCCGCTGGCGCTGCGTGTGCTCGAGGGCGACTTCCGCGAGGGCGACCGGGTTATCGTAGATGCAGGAGCAGACGGGCTGGTCTTCCAGAGGGAAGGCGTGCCTGCTTGACGTGATGCCCGTCAACTCCCAACTTCCAGCTCCCACCTGCCAAAGCCCTTTGCAGGCTGGAGATTGGGAGTTGGGCGTTGACGGCCGTAAGGACAACGAGTTTTGGCAAATTTCAGAACGCCTCCGGGCATGAATCCGCGGGACAAGCGGCCCGTCGATCGGCGGCCGCTCGGTTCCGGAACGGGTAGGCCCGGCGGCGCGGTGTGGTACGTCCTCGGATTTCTGGTGCTGATGGCATTGGCGCAGGCGTGGTTCCTTGCGCCCGGCGGCCGTCAGATTCCTTACAGCGACTTCAAGAGGTCGGTTCGAGCCGGAGAGGTCGCCGAGGTCTACGTCGGGGAGCAGACGATCCGCGGCACGTTCAAGCGCGAGATCGGCGGCACGCGTGCGTTCAACACGAATCGCATCGAGGACGAGCGGCTGCTCGAGGAGCTGGACCAGGCTGGTGTGAAGTACACCGGCGAGTTCGTCAGCCGCTGGCTGCCCGAGATTCTCGGCTGGGTGCTTCCACTGCTGCTGCTGTTCGGCATCTGGAGCTTCTTCTTCCGCCGCATGGGCGGTGCCGAAGGCGGCGTCATGTCGTTCGCGCGCAGCAAGCATCGCGTGTTCGCCGAAGATGACGTCAAGGTGAGCTTCGCGGACGTCGCCGGCGTCGACGAGGCCGAACAGGAGCTGAAGGAGATCGTCGAGTTCCTGAAGAACCCCAAGAAGTACACGACGCTTGGCGGCCGCATCCCGAAAGGCGTGCTGCTGGTCGGGCCGCCTGGAACGGGCAAGACGCTGCTCGCACGCGCCGTCGCCGGTGAAGCGAAGGTGCCGTTCTTCAGCCTGAGCGGCTCCGAGTTCGTCGAGATGTTCGTCGGCGTCGGCGCGGCGCGCGTGCGCGATCTGTTTCAGCAGGCCGAGCAGAAAGCGCCGTGCATCATCTTCATCGACGAGCTCGATGCGCTCGGGCGCGCGCGCGTTCAGAGTCCGATGGGATCGCACGAGGAGCGCGAGCAGACCCTCAATCAGCTGCTCGCCGAGATGGACGGCTTCGACTCGCGCAAGGCGATCATCATCATGGGCGCCACGAACCGTCCCGAGGTGCTCGATCCCGCCCTGCTCCGTCCCGGCCGCTTCGACCGGCAGGTACTGGTCGATAAACCAGACGTGAAGGGTCGCGAGGAAGTGCTGCGCATCCACACGAAGAACGTGAAGCTGGCGCCCAGCGTCGATCTGAAGGTCGTCGCCGCCCGCACTGCCGGCTTTGCCGGCGCCGATCTGGCGAACCTGGTCAACGAAGCGGCGCTGCTGGCCGCGCGCAAGGACAAGAGCTCCGTCGAGCCACGGGATTTCGACGAAGCGATCGATCGGCTCATCGCCGGGCTCGAGAAGAAGCGCGTGATGAGCCAGAAGGAGCGCGAGATCGTCGCCTATCACGAGTCGGGACACGCCATCGTCGCCACCCGGATTCCCGGCATGGATCCGGTCCACAAGATCTCGATCGTCCAGCGTGGATTCGGCGCGCTTGGCTACACGATGCAGCTGCCGCTCGAGGATCGATATCTGATGCAGCGGCGCGATCTGCTGAACCAGCTCGCGGTCCTGCTCGGCGGGCGCACGGCCGAGGAGATCGCGCTCGGTGAGATCTCGACCGGAGCGCAAAACGATTTGCAGCGGGCGACCGACATCGCGCGGGCGATGGTGACCGAGTGGGGCATGAGCGATTCGCTCGGGGCGATCAACTACGACGGCCACAAGCGGAACAAGTTTCTCGACATCTCGCTCGGACCCGAGCGCGGCGCGTACGCGGAGGACACGGCGCGGCTCATCGATGCCGAAGTCAAACGCATCATGACCGACGCCCACAGCGAGGCGCGACGGATCCTCACCGATCAGCGCGACATGCTCGAAGAGGTCACGCGGCGTCTGCTCGAAATCGAAGTGATGGAGGGCGACGAGCTCCGTCGGATTCTCGACATCCCCGCCAGCACGCAGCAGTCATCAGAAAATACGCCGCTGCCGACATCCGAGCTTCGTTAGGGTGCGCGGTTGTCAGCTCGTGCATCGCGCAGCTCTTCAAATTGCTGCCGGCAAGCACTTGATCCGCACGATGCGGACGCGTATCGTCTGAGGTCACGGCGTCACAAGGAGGCATCATGTCCGCAAGCCTCTCGCACCGCGTGCCGCAATCCGATCCCCTCGACTTCAAACCGAAGCCTCTGTCGATCCGCGGTTTGAGCTTCAAGCGCCCTGTGCTCGACGTCGTCTCGCGCGTCCGTGGCGAGTTCGTCGAGATGCGCGGCTTCTCGCCGACGATCGAACAGGCGGCACGCCTCTTCGACCTCTCGCGTGAGGAATGCAGTTCGATACTCGACGCGCTCGTCCAGCAGGGCTTTCTGCGTCACACATCCGATGGCCGTTATCGATTGATCATGTAGCGGCCTTGCTCCGTCTCATTCGCACCTCGCGGCAATCGGAGTAAAGTTAAGACCGAACTCCGTCTCAGCCGACGATGAGTGAGAGCGAGCTCCCCGTCCAGCCTGCCAGCTCCGTCATCGACGCGGCCGCGTATAGCGGCGGCGTACGGATGGCCAGCATCGGCATCGATCACCTCCGAGAAGCACTACAGCGGGAAGATCAGTTCGTCTGGCTGGGTCTGTACGAGCCGAGCGAAGCGCTGCTGAAGCACATTCAGGAACAGTGCGGGCTCCACGACCTGGCCGTCGAGGACGCCTACAAGGCACACCAGCGGCCGAAGCTCGAGGTCTACGGGAACTCACTGTTCGTCGTCCTGCGGACCGCCCATCGGTCGGGTCCCGGCCAGCGGCTCGAATACGGCGAGACGCACATCTTCGTCGGCCGCAATTACCTCGTCACTGTCCGCCACGGGTCGCTGCGCCCCTACATCGGCGTGAGGCACAAGTGCGAGGCCACCCCTCATCTGCTGGCGAAGGGTCCGGGGTACGTCTTGTACGCGCTGATGGATTTCGTGGTCGACCAGTATCTGCCCGTGGTGCAACAGCTCGAGGAGGACGTGCAGGAGCTCGAGGAGGTCGTCTTCGATTCGGCGGGCAAGGGAAACGCGACTGCTCGCGCGTATCAACTCAAGCGTGTCGCGCTCGAGCTGCGGCGCGCCGTTTCACCGCTGGTTGACGTCTGCAATCGCCTGATGCGGTTCGATTTGCCGCTCATTCCCGACGACACGCGACCCTATTTCCGTGACGTCTACGACCACGTGCTGCGGCTCAACGAAATCATCGACGTCCAGCGCGAGCTCCTGACGACAGCGCTCGAAGCGCACCTCGCCCTCGTGTCCGTCTCGCAGAACGAGCACATGAAGCGGATCACTGCCTGGGCAGCGATGATCGCGATCCCGACCATGATCGCCGGCATCTACGGGATGAACTTCAGCTACATGCCGGAGCTGCATTGGCAATACGGCTACTACATCTCGCTGGCATCCATGGCTGTGGCGTGCATCGGCCTGTACTTCGGATTCCGACGCTCGGGGGGGCTATGATGCCGATGCTCACCAAGAAATTCTTCGTGAGTCCTTTCCCATGATTTGACAGTGATCCCCGCGCCCGCGTATAAGCGGCGCGGGAGGCGATCGTCGATGCGGACTCTGATCGGCCGAATAGCTCGCCTGGCGCTTGCGGCGCTGGCGTTGTCCGTCTTCATCTATCAGCAGGCTCCGACCAGGGTCAGCGCGCAGGGCGGAGCACCACGCAACTTCCTGCCGATCGGTCCTCCGGCGAACCTGAAGCCATCCGCCGTGCCCGATTTGTCGGGCGACTGGACGCCCGGGCGCGGCGGCATCGGACAGAGCCTGAGTGCGGCGGACATGAACGGCCGCATGCGCGGGAAGGAACCCGACATTCCGTATCTGCCGGAAACGCTGAAGAAGACGATGGCGTACGTGCCGGCAACCGGACCCGAGGCGAAGTTCGAGACCAACACCGATCCGCAGATCCACTACTGCGAACCGCCAGGACCCGCGCACATCTACATGTGGCCGGCGAAGCACAAGTTCATCCAGACTCCTGAGGCCGTGTACATCCTCCACGAGCTGGGGCCGGTCTTCCAGGCCGTCTGGCTCAACGCCAAGCACCCGGAAGATCCCGATCCGCAATATTGGGGTCATTCAATCGGCTGGTACGAGAACGGCGACACGCTGGTCGTCGACACCATCGGCCTCAACGATCGGACGCTCCTCGATCAGATGGGCCACCCGCACACCGAGCAGCTGCATCTGGTCGAACGCTACAAGCGCGTCAGCAAGACCGAGCTGGAGCTCGATATCACGGTCGACGACCCGGGCGCCTATGCGAAGCCCTGGACCGGACATAGAAACTTCCGTCTATCGGATACCGGCTTCCTGCGGTTTCAGTGGGTGTGCTCGGTGCGGGACAACAAGGAGCACTTCGAGAGCGTCGGGCGGCCAGCCAATACTGGCGAGACGACCTTCAAATAGCGACTTCATCCTCACGAACCACAGAGGCGCAGAGGCACAGAGGGTTTCTATTCCAAGAAGAATAGAGTCTGTGTCCTCTGTGTCTCTGTGGTTTGTATTCGTGTGAACGTCCTTCCCTCTAAAACTCGTACTTCAAAGCGAACTGCATGATCCGCGGATCGGCCAGCGTCGAGAAGGCGGTGATGCGGCCGAAGGTGGCGCTGCTCAGCGTTGTATTGGGGTTGCCTAGCAGAAACCAATTCAACGCGTTGAACGCCTCGATCCGCGCTTCGATACGGTGCGTCTGCTGGAACCGGAACGACCGCACGAGCGACAGGTCGACGGTACGGAATCCCGGGCCGTCGTAGGCGTTGCGAGCGGAGTTGCCGTAGGTGCCCAGCGCCGGCTGTGCGAATGCGGCCGGGTTGAGCCACTGCAAGCGGTCTGCGGTGACGCCATACGGATCGTCGAGGACCTGGCTGGCGCGCTGCGTGGTGCCCTGGATGCCCGACAAGGCGCGATCGGTGCCGGACACGACGGTCAACGGGGCGCCAGACTGCGCGCGGAACACACCCGACAATCTCCATCCGGACCCGAGCATCCGCGCCGCCCGGTTGTTGAACTGCGGCGACTCGACGCTGGCGGTGAAGTTGAAGATGTGTTTCCGCCACGCGTCGCACCGTCCCTTGTCGACCTCTTGCAGCGCCTTCTGTTCCGACTCCGATGGCGGGTTCAGCAGCGAGATCGGCCGCGTGTATCCGGTGGCGACGTTCAGCGGCGACTGCCCCTGATTGATCAGACCCTCGCATCGCGAGACTGTGTAGTTCGCCGTCGTCGTCACGCCCCCCGCCGATCGCCGCTGGACCGACAGCAGCAGGCCCTGATAGTCCTGCCAGCCGGCGTCGCTGATGTAGTCGAGATACCCGTAATACTGGCCAATCGATGGATTGAACAGACTGAGCTCGCGGCGCTGGTCGAGCGAGTTGTTGCAGTTGGCGAACGTCTGTGTGGTTCCATTCGCGAGCCTGACCGTGCACGCCGCCGCTGGCGTCGCACCGGGCGTCGTGACCACGCCTGGATTCCCGTCGACCACGCCCCACACGTTCACCATGTGGTTGCCCATGTAGGTCGCCGAGAACGCCATGTTCTCGCCGAACTGCTGCTGCACGCCCGCGTTCCAGCTGTGATTGCGCGTCGTCTTGATGTCGTAGGGCACCGTGATGAACAGCGAGTACAGCGCGGAGCTCCACGGATAGTTCTGGCTGGCGACTTCGACCGGGAATGGGTTCACGCGACCGACCGATCCCCACGGATCGTCGAGCTGCGATCCGTTCAGGCGCTGCTCGAGACCGAACGGCGGCGCCGAGCGCGAGTCGAAGAAGAACTGGCCGCTGACGAAGTCACCGGTGAGCCCGTATCCCGCGCGCACTGACGTTCGGCCATCACCCTTCGGATCCCAGGAGATGCCCGCACGCGGGGCCAGATTCGACCACACGGTCTTCATGCCGGTCGTGCCCGGAAAACCGGGGTCGCCTGGATAGTAGAGTCCGACAGGAGCCTGTGGATAGACGGTGCTGCGCGTACCGGCCTTCAGCCGCTCCACGTCGAAGTTGTAGAACGCCTTGTCCTTGCTGTTCTGTGGGAACCACGGCTCCCAGCGCAGGCCGTAATTGATCGTCATCTTCGACGACACACGCCACGTGTCCTGCCCGTACAGACCCAGGTATGGCTGCGTGATGTCCTGCCTGAACGGCGTCGCCTCGCGGAATTCGAACACTTTCCCGAGCAGGAAGTCGGCGAGCGGCAGCTGGGTCACGCCACCGTTGAACGAGATCGGACCCATCGACCGGACGTTGGATTCGGTCTTCCAGTCGGAGAACGACGCGGCACCGCCGAAGGCGTACTGGTGATTGCCGCGCACGATCGTCAGGTCGTTGTTGAAGCCGAACGTGTTCGGTTTGTAAAAGGAGAACGTCTCCGTTCCGACGTTGATCGAGAACGCGCCGGTCGTGGTGATGTTCATGTAGTTCGGGATGTAGCTGAACATCTTGATGCCGACGTCCTGCGGGCCGAACATGTCGGCATGCGTCCGCAGGATCCTCGTGCGGTTCACATACACGCGGAAATTGTTGACGGTCGTGTTGCTCAACACCATCGTGTCGCCGACGGTGAACGAATGCTGCGCGTTGTCGCGGCCGCCGGCGCCGGCGCCGCTGCCTGCCGCGAGGATGTTGTCGGGAGTGTTCTTGAGGGCCGGTTCCCAGAACGTCTTTGCCATCAAGTAACGCGCAAACAGCGTGTGGTTCGAATTGAACGTCCAATCGATTCTGCCGATCGGCTGATCCTCGGCCGGTTTGGTCGTGCGTGCATAGGCAATCTGACCGCACGGATCGTTGGTCGTCGGCAGCATCCTGGCGATCTTCACCGCCGCCGGGCTGAGCAGCGCCGGATCGATGCGGTTGTTCACGAATCCGAGTGCTGCTGGCAGCGTGAGATTGCCCGCGGCGCGACACTGCGCGGATGCCACGGTCGAGAAATCGCCGGCCAGCATCGCCGCCGTCGGGACGAACGTGATGATGTCGGCGGGCGTCTGCGTCGTGCGGGTGCCCTGATAGGCGCCGAAGAAGAAGATGCGGTCGCGCACGATCGGACCGCCGAAGACGCCGCCGTACTGGTTGCGGACCAGTCCGTCATCGCTCCGCTCGCCGGTATTTCGGTTGATCGCGGCAAACGGGCTCGTGGCGTTGAAGCGATGGTGACGCGCAAACTCGAACACGTCGCCGTGGTACAGGTTCGTGCCCGCCTTGGTCGCGATGCTGACGGTCCCGCCGGCCTTGTACCCGTTCTGCGCGTTCTGCGAGCTGGTCTCGACGCGGAACTCCTGCATCGCGTCGGGAAACGGCAGCGTCAGGTTCACGCCGTCGTACACGTTGTTGTGCATCGCCCCATCGAGCAGATACGCGACGCCGAACGGCTGGCCGCCGCCGATGGCGATGCCGCGACTCGAGGTCAGGCTGCGGCTCGACGGATTGCCGGTGTCGACCGCCGCGCCAGCCAGCACGATCAGCTGCGTCGGGTTGCGACCTTCGAGCGGCAGCGCCTCGACCTGCTCGTTGGTGATGACCTGCCCGATCGCCGGATTGCGTGTCTCGACCAGCGGCGTGGCCGCCTCGACCGACACGGTCTCGGTGAGGTTGCCGAGCTGCAGCTTCACCGCGATGACGGGATTGCTGCCGACCTGCAGGACGATGCCCGTTTGTGAGTAGCTGCGGAAGCCGCTGAGCGACACATCGAGGCGATACGGACCAATCGGGAGGCTGGTCAACGTGTACGCGCCGTCGACATCGGTGACGACCTCACGGCGGAATCCCGTGTCGGTCTGAATCGCCGTGACCGTTGCGCCGGGAAGGACGCCACCGCTCTCGTCGGCAACCGTCCCGTTGATTTGTGCCGTGGACTGGGCCCACCCGCTCGAGGCGGCGAGCAGAAAGACGAGCAAACCGAGAAACACCGATCGCAACGTGCGACTCATTGAACCTCCTCACCGTGGGACGACTAAAGGAGGACCCGCCGTGAAACCTGTCCGCCGTAGCCTTGGCGAAGGCGGAAGAACTGAAACGTCAGTTGTGGGGCTGATGATACCTGCGGGGGAATCCTTGTCAATCGTCTGGCTGGCGGATGGTGGATCGTGGTTGGCGGTTGCGCGAGGCGCATTCAACGCTGCGCCGAGTTCGCGCGTTGGAGCCACCAACCATCGCCCACTATCCACTAACCAGCCGGAAATGGTATATCAGTCGCCACGATGACGGCCGTCGTGTGTCGCAATGCCGTGGTTCGCTGCTGGCTCGCGGTAACCGCAATCTTCGCGGTGAGCCTGCTTGTCGGATCGGCTCAAGAGAATCCGACCGGTTCTGCCGCGTCCAGGTCGGCCCTCGAGACGATTCAGATTCGCCCCAACGTTCATGTGATTTTCGGCGCCGGCGGGAACATCACCGCGCACGTCGGGTCGGATGGTATCGTCCTTGTCGACAGCGGTTCGGCCGACAAGGCGGACGACGTCCTGCAGGCCCTCAAGGCCATCTCGCCAAAGCCGATCCGGCTGATCGTCAACACGGGACCTGACGGCGACCACATCGGCGGCAACGGCGTCGTCGGCGACGCGGGCGTGTCGCTCAGCCTCGACCCCTTCAGTCAGGAACGGCACGCCACCGTCCTCGCCCACGAGAATGTGCTGCTGCGGATGAGCGCGCCCACAGGCAGCACGTCGCCCTTCCCCACCAAGAGCTGGCCCAACGACACGTTCACCTCACGATTCCGTTCCCTGTACGTGAACGACGAGGCCGTGCAGGTGATTCGGCAAACCGGCGCGCATTCCGATGCGGACGCGATGGTGCTGTTCCGCAACGCGGATGTCGTGGCCACCGGCGACGTGATCGATCTGCGGCAATTCCCCGTCATCGACACCACTCGCGGCGCCACCATTCAGGGTGAGCTGGAGGCGCTCAATCGCCTCATCACCGAGTTCGTCGTCCCCAGGATTCCGCAGGTCCTCAGGGACGGCGGCACGCTCGTGGTTCCCGGCCACGGATACGTCTCGGATTACGCCGAGGTCGTCGAGTATCGAGACACCGTGACGGTCGTGACCGACATCATCCAGAGCATGGTCGACAAGGGCATGACACTGCAGCAAGTGAAGGCCGCCAATCCCACGAAGGGCTACCGCCGCCGCTACGGCTCCGACACTGGATCCTGGACGACGGACAAGTTCGTCGAAGCCGTCTACAACGGGTTGAAGAAGAAATGAGCGCAGCGCGCGCGTTCGTCGTGCTCGCAATCGCGTGCCTCGTGCTCTGTCCAGCAGGGGTGCGAGCGCAGAGACGCGGTGGAGGTCCACCGGCTGGGCCACCCGCCTCGCCCCGCGCCGCAGCGCCGATCGATCTCACCGGCCAATGGGTGGCGATCATCTCCGAGGATTGGCGCTGGCGCATGATTACGCCGCCGAAAGGCGACATCGTCAGCATCCCGCTGAATCTGCAGGGACAGCAGACGGCAGAGGCCTGGGATCCGGCGAAGGACGAAGCGGCCGGGGAACAGTGCAAGGCGTACGGCGCGCCCGGACTGATGCGCGGTCCGATCCGCATGCGGATTTCGTGGGCGGACGACAACACGCTGAAGGTCGAGACCGATTACGGGATGCAGACGCGACTGCTGCAGTTTGCCTCTGCCGGCACATCACCTGCGCGCAGCTGGCAAGGGACGACGAGCGCGCAGTGGCTGATCAAGGGTGGTGGTCGAGGCAGCCAACGCTACGGGTCGTTGAAGACGATCACGACCAACCTGCGCCCAGGCTATCTGCGCAAGAACGGTGTTCCGTACAGCGAGCGCGCGGTGTTTACCGAATTCTGGGACATGCACACACTGCCAAACGGCGACCGCTATCTCGTGAACACGAATGTCGTCGAGGATCCTGTGTACCTGCAACTGCCGTTCGAAACCGCGATTCACTACCGGCTCGAACGCGACACGAGCAGGTGGGATCCGACTCCCTGCGATGCGCGATTTTGAGGACTCATTCATGAAAGCCAGCCTGCCAATGGTGGCGCGGGCCTTGTCAGGCCCGCGTCTAAAACAAGGCGTGATTGCGCTGGGGATCGTTATCGCGGTCAGCTCACCGGCGTTCGCGCAAGTCGAGCTGAGTGGATCGTACTCGATTCGGATGTATGAGGACTACATCGAGCGCGGTCCGGGCTCGTTCATGGGTGATTTCACCGGCATGCCGATGAGCGACGAAGGTCGCGCCAAGGCGCTGCTCTACACGTCCAATCTTCCGTCGATGATCGAGCGACAGTGTCTCGCACAGTCGCCGTGGGTCGGACAGTATCGTCCGCTCGGTCTGCGTATCTGGAGCGAGGTCGACGACGGCCGCGTGGTGGCGTGGGTGATTGCGGGCGATTATCTGCGCGGGACGATCACGATCTGGATGGACGGACGTCCGCACCCGTCGCCCAACGCGTGGCATCCGCCGTCGGGATTCTCGACCGGGCATTGGGAAGGCGACACGCTCGTCGTGCGCACCACGCACGTGAAGACCGCATGGATTCGTCGCGGCGTCGGTATTCCAGGCAGCGACAAGTCCGAGTTCACGGTACTGATCACCCGTCACGAGAACCTGCTGACGATTACGACGATTCAGGACGATCCGATTTATCTCACGGAGCCGCACGTGGTGAGCCGGGTGTGGGAGTTCGACCCGAACGGCAGCCAGGCGCCCAACAATCGGAGCACGTGCAACGTCGGCAACGAGATTCCCGCGCTCGAGGACACGGGCAAGGTGCCGCACTATCTGCCGGGGGCCAATCCGGAAGAAGACTACATGGTGAAGCACTACAACGTGCCGAAGGACGCAGCGATGGGCCACGCCTATACGCTGTATCCCGAATACAGAAAGATGCTGCGCGGAAGCTATACGCCTCCCACGTCGTGCGATCGCTACTGCTGTGGCTGGATCGAGCGTCAGGGGCTGCCGGGCGCAGCCCCGAGTCTCACGTGCAACGACGGCAACCTGCCGCGTGCGTTACGTGATGCCCTGACGAATCAGCGATAAACGGGACACTGACCACGAAGGTCGCTACGCGACACTCACGAAGCGCACGAAATGATTCATAGCCTTCGTGTCGTTCGTGTGGTCAGGGGACGATCGTCAACTGGGACGTCTCGTAGGAGAACGGCAGAAAGCTTGCCATTCGCCCGAAGCGATCCGTCGCCGTGACGGTGTAGCTGAGCGTTCCCGTCGGCGCGTCCATCGGAACGACCCACGCGCCGGTCCACATGTTGATCGGTGGGCGCAGATACCCTGCCGGCACGTTGCCGACGCCTCGCCATCGCATGGGCACATCGATCGTCTGACCGCCGTACATGATGTGCGCCGTCAGCACGGCGGTGTTCTCCACTTCTCCGCTTCCGCCGTCGATCGCCGTCATGCGGAAGCCGACGCGCTGCCCGCGCTTGAACCGATTCGTCAGGATGCAGGCGTCGGGATGCGGTGGCCGCTCGAACAGCGAGACGTCGCCCCAGATCACCAGCTTGCCTGATGGATGACCCGCTTGCGGAGCCGGAGGCGGTGGAGGCGCCTGCGCGCCGCCGCGACCCTGGGCGGGTGCCTGCGCCGGCGGCGCTTGCGCCAGCGTGGCCAGCACGGCCACAGCGACAATGACGGACGTAGTTGCTAGCGTTCTCATGAGTCGAACCGTCGATCAGCGAGCGGGAGCCGGAGCCGGAGCGCCGGTCGGACCGGCCGCGACGAGCTCCTTGCCGTCCTTCAGCACGATCTTCTGCAGGTTGCCGACGGTCGCGCCGTTCTTCGCCGCGAAGATGTAGACGGTCACCACGTCGCCATCCTTCAGCGAACGCCGCGTCCAGCCGCGCTCCAGCATCACGGGCGCCGGCTCGGTCGACGCCACCCAGTGCTGCAGCTCACCCTTGGTGCTCTTGGCGTCGAAGTAGATCTGATTGTGAGGGGTTCCCCACTCGAACTTGGTGATCGTGGCGTCCTTCAGGACGACCGCTGTGGTGGTGTCGTATAAGTTGCCGCCGTGGTGTGCCAGGACGACGGTCGACATCACCGCAGCGAGTGCGGCGACCACGGCAAGCTTGCGGCTCTTCATCTGCACCCTCCGGACATGACCGGTTGACGCGTCCACGCCGCTGGTATCGCACGTAGACCAAATCTTGTCAACAACAACGCCTCTCGATTGAGCCCGGCCTGACGCGGCGCGGCCCATACCGACGGCGCTGTGGTACATTCCGCCGCATCATGGCCCGGATGTCAGGATTCCGTCTGCAATTATTCGCGGGGCCGGCGCTGGCGCTTGTATGGAGCGTCCTCGTCTCTGCCCAGGCACCGCCTGCCGCACGCCAGCCCATGGCCGAGGAGGTCTTCAAGAACATCCAGGTGTTCAAGGGCGTGCCGGCGGATCAGTTCCTCGCGTCGATGGGCTTCATCTCCAATGCACTCGCCGTCAGCTGTACCTACTGCCATCCGACGGGAGGCGGAGGCGGCTGGGCGGAGTATGCCAAGGACGACAACGACAAGAAGCGGACGGCGCGCCGGATGATTGCCATGATGAACGGCATCAACAAGACCTACTTTGCCGGCCAGACGATGGTGACCTGCGTGTCGTGCCACAACGGCGCGAACAGGCCCAAAACGAAGCCCGATATCGCCGCCTATTACAACGTTCCGACGACGGACGAGCCTGAAGAGGTCACGCGCCAGGCCACCGGTGCGCCTTCCGCGGAGCAGATTCTCGACAAGTACATCCAGGCACTCGGCGGCATGCAGCGCCTGGCCGCGCTCACAACGTTTGCGGCCAAAGGCACGCACATCGACTACGGCGACGCAGAGAAAGAGCCGGTCCAGATATTTGCGAAAGCCCCGAATCAGCGCACCGAGATCCAGACCACGTCGAGCGGCCCAATCGTGACGACCTATGATGGCCGTGCGGGATGGGTGATCGCGCCGGACGCCTTCAGCCCGCTGCCGCAGCGCACGCTGAGCGCCGGCGAGCTCGAAGGCGCGCGCCTCGATGCGGTCCTCTCGTTCCCCGCCCAGATCAAGCAGGCGCTGACGAATTGGCGCGGCGCCATTCCGACGGCGATTGGCGACACGGACGTCGAGGTCATTCAGGGCACGATGGCCAACGGCTTCCCCGTCAAGCTGTACTTCGATGAGGACTCGGGCTTGCTGGTCCGCCAGGTTCGCTACGTGGAAACGCCGCTCGGCCGCGCGACCTGGCAGATCGACTATGCCGATTACCGCGACGTCGCCGGCGTGAAGATGCCGTTCAAGCGCACGCTGCTGTGGCAATCGGGACAATCGACGGTGGAGCTCGATGACATTCAGGCCAATGTAGCCATCGACGCTTCGAGATTTGCCCGCTCCCAGCGGTGAAGGCACCCATCGTTCTGTCGGGTTCGGTGTTCATCACGGGCGCGAGCGTCCTGATTCTTGAAGTCGTCGCCGTCCGGATCCTGTCGCCGTACTACGGCAACACGATCTTCACCGTCTCCAGCGTCATCAGCGTCGTCCTGCTTGCCTTGAGCATCGGCTACTACGCCGGCGGCGCGCTCGCCGATCGGCGGCCGTCGCTCGAGTGGTTCTTCGCGATCATCCTGGCCGGCGGCCTCGTGCTGCTCGCGTTCCATCTTCTTGGCAACATGGCCCTGCCTCGGATCGGATCGGCGCTGTCGATTGTTTCCGGACCGCTGATCTCGGCGACGTTACTGTTCCTTGCGCCGGCGCTGCTGCTCGGTGCGATCTCACCGTATGCGGTGAAGCTGCAAAGCCTCTCCAGTCCAGAGCGAGGAGTGGGCCGGACCGCGGGTGCGATCTTCTTCTGGTCCACGCTCGGCAGCATCACAGGCAGCCTGCTCGCCGGATTCGTGCTGATTCCGCGCGTCGGGATCGACCGGATCATCATCGGAACCGCGGTCGTGCTCGTCGTCTTGGGACTCTCCGCACTACTCGTGCTGCGTACCAAGCGCAAGCAGATTTACGCGGCCACCGGCGCGTCGGTCGTCGTCTTCGCGCTCGCCTGGTGGATCGCGGAGCCGGTGGACGCGAGCGTCATCTACGTCCGGGACGGCGTCTACCAGAAGATCACGATTTACGAGGGCGCCTACGTCGGCCGACCCGCGCGATTCCTGCTCCTCGATCGCAGCGAGTCGGGCGCGATGTTCCTCGATTCGCGCGACCCAGGCGACCTGGTCTACGACTACACGAAGTACTACTCGCTGTACAAGATTTTCACGCCACGGCTCGAGCAGGCGCTCGTTCTGGGAGGCGGCTCGTACTCCGTTCCGAAGGCGTTGCTCGAGGAAAACATGGCGGTCGACGTCGACGTCGCGGAGATCGAGCCGTCGCTGTTCCAGCTCGCCAAAGAGCATTTCGGCGTCGAGGAGTCTCCGCGGCTGCACAATCACGTCCAGGACGGCCGCCGATTTCTGCAGGAGACCACGCGCGCCTACGACCTGATTTTCGGCGACGTCTACTACTCCTACTTCTCCGTCCCGCCGCAATTCACCACGCGTGAGTTCTTCACGCTCGCCCGGTCGCGCCTGAATCAGGACGGCGTGTTCATCGCCAACATGATCGGCGATCTGTCGCGGCGCCAACCGTCGCTCATCATGGCGGAATTGCGCACGTTTCGCGAGGTCTTCCCGAACAGCTACTTCTTCGCGGTGGAGTCGCCGGAGAGAACGACGCTGATTCAGAACATCACACTGGTAGGGTTCAACAGCGATCGACGCGTCGACGTCGCGGCGCCTCCGGTGACCACGAACAGCGATCCGTTGATCCGGTTTCTGCGGTTGAAGCGTCTCGACGTCGATCGCCGGTTCGAACTGTCGCCCTACGCCGTGCTCACCGACGACTTCTCTCCTGTCGAGTACCTCACGGCGCGCGTGCTGCAGCGGTCGTTGAATTCGCCCTCGGATGTCAGCGGCGCGGAGATCCAGGCGCTCCGCGATCAGCAGACGCGCTACGGGCCGGCCACACGCGGTATGCCCGGCCACGACCGCGTGCGCGACCTGATCGTCGCCGAGCTGGACGTGATCGCTCAGGATGTCACCGACAATGAAGACATCGTCTCGGGCAGCGTGTTCACTGGAGAAGCTCAGCGCGTCACCTTTTCGGCGCGATACGATCGGTCACCTGCCGCCGTCGCCGTGCTTGTGGAAGTCGCGCGCACGTTGATCAGCGCGCCTGTTCCTCCGGCCGTTGGGATCGATCTGCTGTTCACCGATCGAGACGCCCCTCGGTCAGCCGTGGCGATCGATCAGCAATATGCGGACGCGCTTGCCGACGGTAGCGCCGCGAGCCTCGAGCGCGTCGCTCGCGAGGTCATCCGCACTGTGTCCCGCACGCACTAACCGCGCGATAATTCCTACTCTTTGATTGAAGGAGCTGCGATGGGCGAACGCGTCACATTCAAGGCCAACGGTCACGATACGCCCGGGTATCTGGCGAAGCCTGCGTCCGGCAGCGGGCCCGGCGTCATCGTCATCCAGGAATGGTGGGGACTCGTCCCCCACATCGAGGACATTGCCGATCGCTTCGCCGCCGAGGGGTTCTTGGCGCTGGCGCCCGACCTGTATCACGGCGAGAAAGCCACCGGCCCCGATCAGGCCGGCAAGCTGATGATGGCCCTCAACATCGAGCAGGCAGAGAAGGACCTGCGCGGCGCGATTCAGTACCTGCGACAGCAGGCCGGCGTGACCGGCAACCAGGTCGGCACGGTCGGCTTCTGCATGGGCGGCGCCCTGTCGCTGTTTGCCGCGTCGAAGAATTCCGAGGTCGGCGCGTGCGTGATCTTCTACGGCGGTCATCCGAAGGTGCAGCCGGACCTGCCCAATCTTCAGGCTCCGGTCCTCGGCATCTGGGGAGGCAAGGACAGCTTCGTCAATCAGGACGTCGTCAAGAAGCTCGACGAGGCGCTCACCTCACTCGGCAAGCGTCACGAGTTCCATACCTACCCGGCCGCGGATCATGCGTTTTTCAACGACACGCGCAAAGAGGTCTACGACCCGGCGGCAGCCGCCGACGCGTGGCAGAGGACGATCGCGTTTTTCAAACGGGAGCTCCAGTAACCGCCACGAACCACGGAGACACAGAGGCACGGAGGTCTTTACTCTTTGGAATCACTCCGTGTCTTCGTGACTCCGTGGTTTGTTGAGGGTGAGCAGCGCTCCCGCCGACGTTCGACGAGCATTTTGATGCCGTTCTTCGCGCGCAGAGTGATGATCGGCTGCAGCGCGATCGCCTGACCTGGCACAAGCTGCAACCGCCAGCGCTGCGCGATCGTGGTCAACGCGAGGATCGCTTCCATCCACGCGAAGTGCTCGCCGATACAGATCCGCGAACCGGCGCCGAACGGGAAATAGGCGTAGCGATGCCGCTCGGCTCGCTCTTCGTCCAGCCAGCGTTCCGGCAGGAAACGTTCCGGCTCGTCCCAGAACCGCGGGTCGCGGTGCAACAGGTACTGACTGAGCAGCACGACGGTTCGCGCCGGCACCACGTAGCCGGTTCCCGGGATGGCGTACGGTTCGAGCGCTCGACGGCCAACCAGATATGCGGGCGGATACAGCCGCATCGACTCGGCGACGACCGCGCGCACGTACGGCAATCGTGCCAGATCCGCGCTCGACGGATCGCGCCCGCCGAGCGTCGAGTCGACTTCCGAATGGAGACGCGCCTCGACGTCGGGATGCTGCGCGAGCAGATACCAGGTCCACGTCAACGCATTCGCTGTCGTCTCGTGACCAGCGAGCAGCAGCGTCATCACTTCGTCGCGGATCTGTTCGTCGGTCATGCCGGAGTTGTCGCCCTCGACGTCGCGCGCCGACACCATCACCGAGAGGACGTCGCGTCCCGTCGCCCCTTTGCTGCGGCGCTCGGCAATCAGGCGATAGACGGTCGCGTCGAGCCTGGCTCGCGCTCGCCTGAAGCGAATGGCTGGCGGAATCGGGAGCTTCGACAGGCGGTCGCCGTACGGCAGCAGCGCGAAGTTGAAGCTGGCAAGGGCCGACGTTACGGCCTCGCCGATCTCCGACGCTTCGCCTTCCACGTCGGCATCGAACAGCGTCGTGCCGGCGATGGCGAGCGTCAGGGCCGCCATCTCGGTTGAGACGTCGACGACCCTTCCTTCCTGCCACCGTTCACTCCGGCGCCGCGTGTGCGCGACCATGGCGTCCGCGTATCCCGCGATTCGTTCGCGATGAAATGCCGGCAGCAGCAGACGCCGCTGGCGCGCGTGAAAGTCGTCCTCGCTGGTCAGCAGCCCTCGACCGAGCAGCATCCGCGCCCGCTCGAGCCCCACCCCCTTGTGGAAGGCACGGTGGCGGGTCACCAGGACGTCGCGGACGAAATCCGGGTGATTCAGAACGGCGAAAGGCGCTCCAGCAATCTGAAAGTAGACGACGTCGCCGTACCGGCGGGTGAAGTCCTGCAGCAGCTGCAGCCGCCCGCGACTGAACGCGAGCGGAATCATTCCCGGCAGGCGGCTGGTTGGACCTGGAGGAAGCGTGCTCACGTCGTTGCCATGTCCTGGACCGCTAGGCGGCTCGTTGCGCGAATTATGTTCTCGTTTGTGACTCGCCTAGCGGTTCCAGGCGCGCGGAGCGCGCCAAGAGACACTGGAAGCCAGCCGAGAGGCTCCGCCGGGATATCAACAGGCGGAGGAACTCGGCTGGCATCTATTCTGCTGTGCCGCCGACCGTCAGTCCAAACAGGAGGACAGTTGTTGTGATCGCGAGAGCTCTCGTCGTGATCGTGTCGATCCTCGCCTGCGTGTCGAGTGCCGCCGCGCAGCAGTCGACCACCATAAACGGCAGCGTCATCGACGACCGCACCGGCCAGCCGCTCAAAGGCGTGCTGCTCTACGTCGAGAACGAGCCGGTTTTCACCGAGACCGCGGAGGATGGGCGGTTCTCGCTCACGCTGGCGCCGGGCCGCCACTCGATTGCCGCCTCGCTGATTGGCTACGCATTGCTGCGGACGCCGATCGACGTGCGTCCCAATTCGACGACGCCGCTCATCATCCGTCTCGCCGAAGGCGCCGGCACCTACACCGAACGAGTCACCGTCACCGGCCAGAGTCGCAGTGCGGCCGAGGATTCGCCAGGCGGTTCTGCCGTGTTCGGGCGCGAGCTGCAGAACCTGCGCGGGGTCATGCTCGACGATCCGCTCCGCGCCGTGCAGGCGCTGCCGTCGGCGACGGCCACCGACGACTTCTACAGCGAGTTCGCCGTCCGCGGCAACTCGTTCCGGCATGTCGGGCTGACGATCGACGGCGTCGCATCGCACTTCCTCACGCATACCGTCAACGACGTCGTCGATGGCGGCTCGATCGCGATGGTGAACAGCGAAACGCTGGGCGCGATCGCGCTGCTGCCCGGCAGCTATCCCCAGAAGACCGGCCGCTCGCTTGGCGCCCAGCTCGAGCTGCTGACGCGCGAGGGCAACCGCGATCGCTTCCGCGGCCGCGTGGGGCTGAGCGGCACGAGTGCGAATGTCCTCACCGAGGGCCCGTTGCCTGGCAGGCGAGGGGCGTGGCTCGTTTCGGCCCGCCGCAGCTATCTCGATTACGTGATCAAACGAATCGACCCCGAGGCCAGCTTTGCTTTCGGCTTCACCGACACGCAGGCAAAACTCGTCTACGACCTGACGCCGCGTCACCAGGTTCAATTGACGACGGTGATCGGGAGGGCCGTCTTCGAGGAAGGCGAGCCCAATCTGGCCTCCAACGACAACGCGCGGGCAACGAGTCGTGCGTGGCTCTCGATCGTGTCGTGGCGATGGACTCCGGCCGCGGCGCTGGTTGTGACGAACAAGGCGTACACGACCGGCGAGCGCTTCATCAACGTGAACGACGTGGAAACGCCACTCGATTCCGGCCGATGGGTCCGTACAGGATGGCGCTCGGATGCGTCGTACGCCCTCGGCCGCGCCGTCGTCGAGTTCGGTGGTGACCTCGAGACACAGAGCGCTCGTCACACGCGCCAACGGTTCCTCGGAGCCGGAAACCTCACGCTGCTCGGCGACTACGATGAAACCGGCATGGCGGCGTCCGGCTATGCGCAGGTACGCTTCACCGGTTCACGGCTCACGGTGACGCCCGGTGCCCGACTCGATCACTGGAGCCTCACGCATTCCACGACCGGCTCGCCGTGGCTGAATGCCGAATATCGCCTCGATGAGAACACCCTCGTGCGCGGTGGCACCGGCGTCTACCGCCAGTTCGCCGAATTCGATCAGGTCTTCGGGTTGAATGGTGGAGGACGCGGTCTACATCCCGAACGGGCGACTCACGTCGACCTCGGCGTCGAACGCAGGCTCGGCAGACAGACGCGCCTGCAGGTGACCGGCTATACACGTGCCGAGGCGCATGTCCTGTGGCCCCGCGGCAGCGAACCGCGACGACTGAGCGGCGGCGGCGTGTATTTGGGCCGCAGCAACGCCCCGTGGGTCAACGCGCTGAACGGGAAAGGCCGAGGAGTCGAGCTCGTTCTGCGACGCGATGCGCCGTCCGGCCTTTCGGGATGGGCCGGCTACTCGTACGGCCGCCTTCGTTACACTGACGTCGGGACCGGTGAATCGTATTGGGCGAATGCCGATCAGCGCCACACGCTGTCGCTGTACGGCCACTATCCGCTGACAAACCGGACGAGCACGGGCGTCAAGTATCGCTACGGCTCCAACTATCCGCTGACCGGGTATGTCGGCGAGGCGCCGGCATTCCTCGGTGTGCCGGGAGTCGTCCAGGGACAACCCAATTTCTATGCGTTGACCGATCGCCGGAATACGCTTCGTCTGCCGGCGTACTCGCGCCTGGACGTGCGCGCGGATCACGCCTTTCTGCGGTCGAGCGGACGTCGTCTCGTGCTGTTCGTGGAGCTGGCGAACGTCTTCAACCACACGAACCGGCGGAACACGCCGTTCGACGTGGACCGCGCCGGCCGCGTCTTCAATGCGACCGAGACACTGATGCCGATCATCCCGTCAGCGGGGTTTGTGCTGGAGTTCTGAGCCGCGTCAGTCGGTGACGCAGCCTTCCGACGCCGAGCGGACCAGGCGAACGTACTTGCCGAGAACGCCGCTCGTCGCCCTCGGCGGGGGCGCCGTCCATGCGGCTCGCCGTCTGGCCAGTTCGTTCTCATCGACGTCGAGACGGATTTCGCACGCAACGGCGTCGATTGTGATGCCGTCGCCATCGCGGACCAGCGCGATCGGTCCGCCGTCCTGCGCCTCGGGCGTGATGTGCCCGATGATGAACCCGTGCGACCCGCCGGAGAATCGGCCGTCGGTGAGCAGCGCGACATCGGCGCCGAGGCCTGCTCCCATGATCGCCGAGGTCGGCGTGAGCATCTCGGGCATGCCGGGGCCACCCTTCGGGCCCTCGTAGCGAATGACCACCACGTGTCTCTTGGCGATCTCCCCTTTCTCGAGCCCGGCGAGCATCGCCTCTTCGGAGTCGAACACCTTCGCGGTTCCGACGAAGCGCTCGCCTTCCTTCCCGGTGATCTTGGCCACTGATCCGTCCGGCGCCAGATTGCCTTTGAGAATCCGGATGTGCCCGCGCGTCAACACCGGAGACTCGACGGGCTGGATCACTTGCTGTCCCGATGACAGCGCTGGCAGGTCGGCGATGTTCTCGCCGAGCGTCTTGCCCGTGACCGTCATGCACTCGCCGTTGAGGAAGCCGCGCTCGAGGAGATACTTCATCACCGCGGGCGTGCCGCCTACCGAGTGCAGGTCCTCCTGCACGTACTTGCCGCTTGGCTTGAGATCGGCGAGCAGCGGAACGCGATCGCTGATCCGCTGGAAGTCGTCGAGCGCGAGCTCGACACGTGCCGCTCGCGCAATCGCCATCAGGTGCAGCACGGCGTTCGTCGATCCACCAACCGCCATCACCATCGTCAGCGCGTTTTCGAACGCCGGTCGTGTGAGGATGTCGCGCGGCTTGAGATCCTTCTCGAGAAGCTGGTAGACGGCGGGGCCGGCGCGCCGGCACTCATCGAGCTTGCCTGGGTCCTCGGCAGGCAGCGACGAACTGTACGGAAGCGACAGCCCGAGCGCCTCGATCGCGACGGCCATCGTGTTGGCCGTGTACATCCCGCCGCACGCTCCCGCGCCGGGGCAGGCATGACGGACGATGTCCAGGCGCTGCTCGTCGGTGATCACGCCGGCTACATACTCCCCATACGCCTGAAACGCGGAAATGATGTCGCGCGGCTTGCCTTGCGCATAACCGGCGCGGATGGTGCCGCCGTACACCATGAGCGCCGGACGATTCAGGCGGGCCATTGCGATCACGCTGCCCGGCATGTTCTTGTCGCATCCGGGAACCGTGACCAGCCCGTCGTACCACTGCGCACCCATGACGGTCTCGATCGAGTCGGCAATCAGATCGCGAGATGGCAGCGAGTAGCTCATGCCGTCGGTGCCCATCGACAGCCCGTCGCTGACGCCGACCGTGTTGAATCGCAGACCGACCAATCCCGCCGCCTGCACCCCCTCTTTCACGGCAGCAGCCAGCCGGTCCAGATGCATGTTGCAGGTGTTGCCCTCGTACCACATGCTGCAGATACCGACCTGCGGCTTCTGGAGGTCGGCGTCGGTCAGGCCGATGCCATAGAGCATCGCCTGCGATGCGCCCTGGCTACGAGGTTGGGTAACACGGGAGGAGTATTTGTTCAGCATTCCAAACGCCTCACACCTGCCCACGACACACTGAGGCACCGAGGCACCGAGGTACGTTGATCAATAGCCTCGGTGCCTCGCCGCCTCGGTGTGTCGTATTCGGGTGAAGACCGCCGCGCTATACAGTCGCCGGTTGCGGGAGCTGCACTGGATCGAGGAACGGCATCATCCCTCGCAGCTTCGCGCCAACCACCTCGATCGGATGATTGCGGTCGGCCTCGCGCAGCTTCTTGAAGTTCGGCGAGCCGTTCTCGTTCTCGTCAATCCACTTCTTCGCGAACGTGCCGTCCTGAATCTCCTTCAGCAGCTGCCTCATCGTCGCCTTCGTCTCGGCGGTGACGATGCGTGAGCCGGCGGTGTAGTCGCCGAATTCGGCTGTGTCGCTGATCGAGTAGCGCATGTACTGCAGGCCGCCGCGGTACATCAGATCGACAATCAGCTTCAGCTCGTGGAGGCATTCGAAGTAGGCGATCTCGGGCTGATACCCGGCCTCGAGCAGCGTTTCGAATCCGGCTTTTACCAGCGCGCTGGTCCCGCCGCAGAGAACCGCTTGCTCGCCGAACAGGTCGGTCTCGGTTTCCTCGGCGAATGTGGTCTCGATGACGCCGGCGCGCGTGCAGCCGATGCCGCGAGCGTACGAGAGCGCCGTCGCGCGCCCCTGTCCCGTCACGTCCTGATGCACCGCCAGCAGGCCGGGGGTGCCCGCGCCTTCCTTGAAGACTTCTCTGACGCGATGGCCCGGCGCCTTCGGCGCCACCATCGTGACGTCGACGTCCTTGGGCGGCACGATCCAGTTGAAGCGGACCGCGAATCCGTGCGCGAACATCAGCATCTTGCCGGCGGTGAGGTGCTGTTCGATCTCCGCCTTGTAGACACGGGCCTGGTGCTGATCGGGAATGAGCACCATGATGACGTCGCCCCACTTCGCGGCATCGGCAACTGACAGTACCTTCAGCCCGGCAGCCTTTGCCTTGTCCGCCGACTTGCTCCCGGCTTGCAAGCCAACAACGACGTCGACACCGCTGTCCTGCAGATTGAGCGCGTGCGCATGACCCTGAGATCCGTAGCCGATCACCGCGACCTTGCGCTTGCGGATCAGCTCGATGTCCGCGTCCTTGTCATAAAACATCGTCGCCATCATTTCTCCATTACGCGTACTGCGCGCTGTTCAGCGCGGTGTCTCCGCGCCGCATCGCAACCTGACCGGTGCGCACCATCTCGATGATCCCCAGCGGCTCGAGTCGGGCGATGACGCTGTCCACGTGCGGCGGCTCGCCGGTGATTTCCAGTGTCATCGTCTGATCGCCCGAATCGACGATGTGCGCGCGGGTTTCGTCGACCACGCGCAGCAGATGGGAGCGGTCGTGACCGGCGACAGCCACCTTGACGAGCGCCAGATCGCGAGCGACAGCCGGGACGCCGCCCAGATCTTCGATCTGCAGCACGTTCACCAGCTTGTGCAGATAGGCGATGACGCGCTCGGCGCTGGTTTGATCGCTGTCGATGACGAGCGTCATCCGCGAGATCCCCGGCTCCGCAGTGCGGCCGACGGTCAGCGATTCGATATTGAACGCGCGCCGGCGGAACAGCGACGCCACGCGGTTCAGGACGCCGGGTTTGTCATCGACGAGTGCGACGAGAGTGTGATGCATGAAATGAATCCCAGGCTTTCGGCTCTCGGCTCTTGGCACTGAAAGGTCGAAAGCCTGAAGTCGAGAGGCCAAAGCCAGCGTTCGTGAGTTACATCGGATCCGCCGCCGACTCGACCAGCACGCTCGGCTGTGGCCGGCGGATCATCGCGTGCAAATCCGCTCCCGCGGGCACCATGGGATACACGCTGTCTTCCTGCTCGACGCGGAAATCGATGAGCACCGTGCCGTCGGCCTCCCGCGCCTCGCGGACCACGCGTTCCACGTCGCCTCGCTTCTCGACCCGGTAACCCTGGAGCCCGTGCGCTTCGGCAATCTTGACGAAGTCGGGGCTGCGCAACGGCGTCGCGGCGTAGCGGCGTTCGTAGAAGAACTCCTGCCACTGGCGAACCATGCCGAGATAGCCGTTGTTGATGACGGCGACGTTGACCTTGACACCCTCCTGTGCCGCCGTGGAGAGCTCCGCCTGCGTCATCTGGAAGCCACCGTCGCCGACGATCGCCCACACTTCTTCATCCGGGCGAGCCATCTTGGCGCCGATCGCGGCAGGCAGCCCGAAGCCCATGGTCCCGAGTCCACCGGACGTGATGAGCGTCCGGGGCGTCTCGTGATGGTAGTACTGCGCCTCCCACATCTGATGCTGGCCGACGTCGGTGGCGACGATCGCGTTGCCACCGGTGATCCGCCAGATGTCGTTGATGACGTGCGGCGCGTACAGGTGACCGTTGTCGGGCAGCTGCTGGATGTCGCGAACGGCAGAATCGCCCTTCATCGAGCCGATGTATTTGAGCCAGGCGCCGTGCTCCTTCGGCTCCACGGCGTCGAGCAGATCCTTCAGCGCCTGCCGGAGATCGGCGACGATGGCGGCGTCGGCAACGACGTTCTTGTTGATCTCCGATGGATCGATGTCGATGTGGATCTTCTTTGCGCCAATCGCGTACGTCTTCAGGTTGCCGGTGACCCGATCGTCGAAGCGCATCCCGAAGGCCAGCAGCAGGTCCGCTTCCTGGATCGCGTGATTGACCCAGGCCTCGCCGTGCATCCCCATCATCCCGATGTTCAGCGGGTGACTCGCCGGAAACGCGCCGAGACCGAGCAAGGTCAGCGCGACCGGTGCGTTGATCCGTTCCGCGAACGTGCGGACCTCCGCCATCGCGCCGCTTTGCAGCACGCCCTGACCGGCGAGGATGACTGGCTTGCGCGCCGCGCGAATCAGGTCCACGGCTCGCGCCAGCTCGGACTTCCTCGCCGCCTGTTTCGGACGATAGCTGCGCAGCTTGACGGCCGTCGGATCCCAGTCCCAATCCATCGACTTCTGCTGCGCGTCCTTGGTGATGTCCACGAGCACAGGACCGGGACGGCCGGACTTGGCCAGATGAAAGGCCTCCTTCATCGCCGGCATGATGTCCTGCACGCGCGTCACCAGGTAGCTGTGCTTCGTGATCGGCAGCGTGATCCCGGTAATGTCGGTTTCCTGAAACGCGTCGTATCCGATCAGATGACTCGGCACCTGGCCGGTGATGCAGACCATCGGCACCGAATCCATTTGCGCCGTGGCGATGCCGGTGACCAGATTGGTCGCGCCGGGGCCAGACGTCGCAATCGCAACGCCGACGCCACCACCAGCGCGCGCATAGCCGTCGGCCATGTGCGTGGCGCCCTGTTCGTGTCGGACCAGGACGTGGCGGACCGGATAGTCGAGCATCGCGTCATAAGCGGGAAGGATCGCGCCGCCGGGGTAGCCGAAAACGGTGTTGACCCCTTCGTGCACGAGGCACTCCCAGATGATCTGCGCACCGGTGCGTGGCGTGGGCATGAGCGTCAGTGTGCCTTGTCGGGCTGGCATCAGTCAAATTGATAGTCCTTCCCACAACATAAACCGACTTAATCACTCGAGGCCCGGAAGGAGGCATTCGGCAGGCATTTTGAACCTCCCGCAGGTGGGAGGAACCATGAGAATCCAATGGATCCCGGTCGCCCTGTTGAGCTCGGCCCTTCTCGTGGGCTGCAACCAGGGCGGCCAGCAGAATTCCAAGAATTTCGACCAGAACGCGTCTGCTCCGGCGGCGATTGCTCCGCCGGCCACGGACCAGTCAGGCGCAGGGGGCATAACCCAGGCGCCATCTGTCGAGGGAGCGCGGGGGACGACCGGCGTTGTCGAGTCGCCACCGACCGCACAGACGCACCACGTAACCGGCGGACGCCTGTCGACGCCGCCCGAACTGCCAGTTCGACAGACCCGCTCCGCAAACCTCACGAATCGCGCGGCCGCGAGGCCCGCGGCTCGCGAAGTGACGGTTCCGGCCGGCACCTCGTTGCCGCTCGAGCTGACGACGGCGCTCGACTCTGACACGGCGCAGGTCGAAACACCGGTGCGCGCGCGATTGCGGAGTCCGGTCCGCGTCAGTGGTTACACGGCGATGCCGGCAGGCACGGTCTTCAACGGCAGCGTGACGGACGTCGAGGACTCGGGCCGCGTCAAAGGTCGCGCGACGCTGACCTTCCGCTTCACCGAAGCGACGGTGAATGGTGCGCGCGAACGTGTGCGGACCGACCCGATCACGTTCCAGGCGGAAGCGACCAAGGGTGAGGATGCGACCAAGATCGGCGCCGGCGCCGGCATCGGTGCGGCGATCGGCGGCATCCTCGGCGGTGGCAAGGGTGCCGCCAAGGGCGCTGTGATCGGCGGCGCCGCGGGCACCGGTGCGGTCCTCGCCACCAAGGGCAAGGAAGTGAGGCTCGCCGCCGGCACCGACCTCACGATGACGCTGGCGCAACCAGTCACCGTGCGGGCGCGTTAAGCGCCCGCCGGCTTGTCTTCCGCCTCCGGTCCGACCGCCGCTTCGGCCGCCTCGAATCCCACGCGCGAATGCGTGCCGTCGCAGAACGGTTTCCTGGTCGACGCACCGCATCGGCACAGCGCGATCGGACGACGGTCGATGCGGTACTCCTGACCGTTCCAGTCGATCACGTTCACATCATCGCTGTCGATGACGTACGGGCCGTTCTTGCGCAACCTAATGACAACCATGATTCACCCTCAACGAACCACAGAGACACGGAGGCACGGAGGCTTCACTTCGTGTCTCGCCAAACGTTCCGCGGATGGCCTCCGATCCAAAAATAACAACTCCGTGTCTCCGTGCCTCCGTGGTTTGTCGGAAGTGTCCGTGGTTTGTCGGAAGTGAAAGCCGCTCATCCCATTTTCTGCATCGCGGCCAGGAACTCCACGTTCGCCTTGGTCTTGCCCATCTTGTCGAGCAGCAGCTCCATCGCCTCGACCGGCGACAGCGGGTTGAGCACCTTGCGCAACACCCAGATGCGGGTGAGGTCGTCGCGCGCGATGAGGAGCTCCTCCTTCCGCGTGCCGCTCTTGGTGATGTCGATGGCGGGAAACACGCGCTTGTCCGACAGCTTCCGATCGAGGTTGATCTCCATGTTCCCGGTGCCCTTGAACTCCTCGAAGATCACATCGTCCATGCGCGATCCGGTATCGATGAGCGCGGTGGCGATGATCGTCAGCGAGCCACCTTCCTCGATGTTGCGCGCCGCGCCGAAGAACCGCTTCGGCTTCTGCAGCGCGTTCGAATCGAGACCGCCGGACAGCACCTTGCCCGACGGCGGGATGACGGTGTTGTAGGCTCGCGCGAGACGCGTGATCGAATCGAGCAGGATGAGCACGTCCTTCTTGTGCTCGACCAGCCGCTTCGCCTTCTCGATGACCATTTCCGCCACTTGCACGTGACGCTGAGCCGGCTCGTCGAAGGTCGACGAGATCACCTCGCCTTTGACGGAGCGCTGCATGTCCGTCACCTCCTCGGGCCGTTCGTCGATGAGCAGCACGATGAGGAACACTTCCGGATGATTCACCGCGATCGACTGCGCGATGTTTTGCAGCAGCATCGTCTTGCCGGTGCGCGGCGGGGCGACGATCAGGCCGCGCTGCCCCTTGCCGATCGGCGTCATGAGATCCATCACACGCGCAGACAGGTTGTCGCCGCCGTTCTCCAGCCTGATCGCCTCCTGCGGGTACAGAGGCGTCAGGTTCTCGAAGAACAGTTTCTCGCGCGTCTGATCCGGAGCCTCGAAGTTGACGGCCTCCACCTTGATGAGCGCGAAATACCGCTCGCCGTCCTTGGGAGGACGAATCTGCCCCGAGACCGTGTCCCCTGTGTGCAGATCGAACTTGCGGATCTGTGACGGCGACACGTAGATGTCGTCGGGGCCGGGCAGATAGTTGTAGTCGGGCGCGCGCAGGAAGCCGAAGCCGTCCGGCAGCACCTCCAGCACCCCTTCCGAAAAGATGAAGCCGCTTTGCTCGGCCTGAGCCTTGAGGATCTGGAAGATCAGGTCCTGCTTCCGAATGCCGCTGAAACCAGGGACGCTCAGATCCTTGGCCACCTGCGTGAGCTTCTGGATGCTCATGTCCTTCAGGTCGTTGATATTCAAGGTGGGGCGGTTCTGCGGAGGCGGTGGCGCGGCTGGGGGGTCGGGCGGCGGGTCCGCGGTGCGTGCAGGTCGCGACGATCCTTTTGCCTGCTGGTCGGTGGAGCTTTGACCCTGTGGGCGACCCGCGCCCTGACGTTTCGGAGTGGTTGGCATGGAGGTACCGCTGATGTTTCTGAATAGCTGACGTGACGTCGACGACTTACGTGGAGAGGCGGGCGAAGCCGAGTATAGAAACCGGGTTCGGGCGTGTCAATTGCGAAGGGGCGTCAGAACTGCCACGGACTGCGGCCGATTCCCACGATACTGCAGGCATAAATCATATTGAGCTTGCGGCGGCTCGCCTCCGCCATCAGCTCGTCGCTCTCGGCGCCCGGATTGACCCAGATCTCGCCGATGCCCTTCTTCTCGAAACCGTCGAGCAGTGTCATCACCACATCGGGCTGCACGTACACCGTCGCCATGTCGATCGTCCCTGGCACGTCCACAACGGACGGATAGGTCCGAAGTCCTTCGACCTCCGCCTCGTTGGGGTTGACCGGAATGACGTTGTAGCCTGCCGCGCGAAACGCACGCAACGCCTTGTTGCCGAACTTGTTTCGATCGCTCGATGCTCCGACGATGGCAACGGTTTTCATGTCTCGTTAGACGCTCGTTGTTTCAATGATGATGCCGTCCGCCTCCGCCGAGGCTACGGCGTGACAAGTCCGCCTTCGCCAACATCGATGCGGGTAGGGCGGACCTTGTCAGGTCCGGCAAGCGCCTGAAGCTCGAGTGCCCTATAGAATGGCGAAACGTGCGCCGTTCCGTTCTCACGCTGATACTGCTCGCCTGCCTTACGTTTCTGACGGGGCTGGGACGTCAGGCCATCACCGACTCTGACGAAGCATTCTATGCGGAAGCGGCGCGCGAGATGGTCGAGGGCGGCGACTGGCTGACGCCGCACTTCAATTACGAGCGGCGCTGGCAGAAGCCGGTGCTCTATTACTGGCTGACGGCCGCAACGTATCTCGTCACCGGCGCGTCAGAAGGCGCGGCGCGATTCTGGTCCGCGCTGTCGGGCGTCGGCCTGGTGCTGGTCACATGGGCGGCCGCGCGCAGGTCGGGCGGACGCATCCGCGAAACGAGCGCATCGCTTGCCGGCGCGATCGTCGCCACCTGCATCGGTTACTTCGCGGAAGCGCGCCTCGCGTTACCCGATCTTCCGCTCGCCTTCTGTCTCACCCTGACAGTGTGGATGGCATTCCGCGCCCTGGACAACGGCGCGACGTCGCACTGGATCGTTGCCGGTGCTGCCGCTGGACTCGCGTTCCTGATGAAGGGTCCGGTGGCGTTTGTGATCCCCGGGCTGGTCCTCCTGCCGCTGTTGTGGCGCGAACGGGCATCCGTTCGCATGCCATGGGCGGGGATCGCCGTGGCGTCGGCCGTCGCGATCGCCGTTGGCCTGCCATGGTACGTGGCGATGTGGCGAACACACGGCACTGAATACCTGCGCTATTTCTTCATCGAAAACAATGTCGACCGGTTTGCCACCGACACCTTCAACGAACCGCGCCCGTTCTGGTTCTACGGGCCCATCCTTCTCGGCGGGATGTTGCCGTGGTCGGCGTATCTGGTCGGCTTCGGCCTCGACTGGCTGGTGAGACGAATTCGCACGGGGCGCTCTTCGGATGCGGCGTGGACCTTCATGGTCCGCGAGGGCGAGAGCATAGATTGGCGTCTCGCGCTCTGGGCGATCATGCCGCTGCTCTTCTATACGGCGTCGATCGGCAAGCAGCCACGCTACATCCTGCCGGTGCTTCCGCCGCTCGCGATCCTGACGGCTCGAGCCATCGCCGATCGGATCGACCGCGCTCAGACGACGGGAAGAAGTCGTGTGCTGGCAGCTGCCACCTGGGCGACTGCTGTCTTGTTCGCTGTATTCGCCGTGCTGCTCGTCCGCGCGCAGCCGCTGTTCATCTCCGCGGTTCCAGCGCTCTCGTGGGTTGCTGTGGCGGTAATCGCGGCAGGTGCGCTGGGAATCGCGGGGATAGCCGTCACGCGCCAATGGATCCGGCTGCCCGTCGTTGTCGCGATCTCGTCAGCGCTGCTGCTGCTTGGAGTGCAGTTCGGCGCGATGGCTGGAAAGCGCCCCGAGGCCGTCGAGCAGATGGCGAGTCTGGTGAGTGCGAATCGTCACGCCAATGAGCCGGTCGCCGAGTATGAGGTCTTCGTCCGCAATCTCGTGTTCTATCTCGGGTTCAAGCAGCAGGTCTTGTTCGACGAGGAAAACGCGGTCGCTTTTGTCCGCTCGCCCGAGCGAGTCTTGCTCGTGGTCCGCGAGGACGATCTACCGGCGCTGTCGTCGGCCAGCGGCGTGGCATTGAACCGGTTGGGGCAGGTCAGCTATCTGAACACGGCGAATTTGAAAGTGCGTACGCTGCTTGCGCCCGATCCGACACGCGACGTAGAAACAGTCGTGTTGGTATCGAACCGGTGAAGGTCCACTGCTTACACCTACTTGCTCTTCGAACGAATCGAACGATCCGAACGCTATTTCGTTGCCGTCGACTTCTTCCAGCGGGCTTGCCACTTCTTGACCAGCGCGGCGCGGTCGACCTCTTGCCCTCGCAGGTACACTCTGCTGATCCGCCGTGAGTTCGCGATGTCGTCGAGTGGATTCGCGTCGAGTACGACGAAGTCGCCGTTCTTGCCCGCCGCGATGAGGCCGGTGTTGAAGCCTCCTGCCGCGGCCGAATCGCGCGTCGCGGCCACGATCGCCTCCATCGGCGTCAGACCCATGCGCACCCAGTTCTCGAATTCGAGCTGCTGACTCCAGCCGATGAAGAACCGCGACTGCCCCGTGTCGCCGCCGAGCGCGATCTTCATCCCCGCCGCGCGCAGCTTGAGCGCATTGTTCGTTCCCATCTCGCGCAGATTTCTGCGCGCGCGCTCCGTTGATTCTGGCGTGATGTTGGCGAGCTGCTGCCCGACCAGTGCCTGGATCTGCTCCGGCGAGATCGTGTCGCGGAGCAGCGGATCATCCCAGTCCGCCCGGCTCGCCGCCGCGGTCCCGGCACCGGGGTTGAACCACATGTTCGGTCGATCGCGCTTCGCGATGCGCTCGCGCACGATTGCCAGGAACTCTTCGTCCGGCACCTCCCCGTTGCGAACCGGCAGGTGCAACCACCCTTCGACGCCTGCCTTGATCAACAGCTTGCCGTCGGCGAGTGTGATGCTATGGGCGGCAACGGGGACGTTTGCCTTGTGCGCTTCGTCGATGATTGCCAGATAGAGCGGCGGCGTCAGCTTCTTCGTCCGTCCGCCGCGGTCGTCGACCCAGATCTTGATGAAGGCGGGCTTCATCTTGACGTTGTCGCGGGTCGCCTCGCGCGCCTCTTCGACGGTCGTCACCGGATACGGGACGTCTGTTCGTGATGGATGGCCGTTGGCGCCGGAGCCTGGCCAGGCGATGCCGGGTCCGGCTGTCTTGAACAGCGCCGCTCCAGGAACGACTTCGTTCCGCACTTTCAGCGGAACGTCGCCCCAGTTGGTCCTGCCGCCGTGGAGGTCCGCGCGGTCGACGAGGTCGCCGATGCCGACCGTGGCGCTGATGCCGTAGTACGCGAGGCGCTCGAGATGATCGATCAGGTTCTCCCGCGTGAAGTACTCCTTCGCCATCGTGCCGTCCCAGTCGTGCTGGAAGCCGATGTGACCGTGCATGTCGACCTTGGCCGGCATCACGGTCTTCCCGCGCAGGTCCACACGCGCCGCGCCCGCGGGTACCGCCACCTGTCCGCGCCGGCCCACTCGTGTGAACTGCGCGTTCTCCACGACGAACGCCGAGTCTTCGATCGGGGCGCCGCCGTCACCGGCGATCAGCCGGGCTCCTTCGAAGACGGTCACTCTGGTCGCGGATGTCTGCCCAGCGACCCGGACCGCGTGCGTCGCCGCGAGCACACCGACCAACGCCGGCAATCCAAACGCGAGTAGCAATCGCCGCATGACTCCTCCTCTCGGGTGGCGCCGTGTCATCTACCCATCTACCCAGCTACCTAAGGAAAGATCTTGCCTGGGTTGAGAATGCCGTTCGGATCGAAGGCGGCTTTGACGCGCTGCATCAACGCAATTTCCTCGGCGCCGAGCTCGATGCCGATGTACGGCTTCTTCGAGAAGCCGATCCCGTGCTCACCGGTGATCGATCCTTCCAACGCCACGACCCGCTCGAACAGCACGCGCTCAGCCTGCTTCGCCCGGGCTCGCTGCTCGGCATCGTCGGGGTCGATCATCAGGTTCACGTGAATGTTCCCGTCACCGGCGTGACCGAACGACGCGATCTGCAGCCGATAGTCACGCTTGATCTCGGCGACGGCGGCAAACAGCTCGGGAATGCGTCCGCGCGGAACGACGACGTCGTGATTGATCTTCAGAAGTCCGGTTTCGCGCAGCGCCATGGACAAATCACGGCGCGCCGACCACAGCGCCTCACGCTCGGCGTCCGACGTTGCGCGATTCATGGCCAACGCTCCAGCCGCCGTGCACGCGTCGGCCACGCGGTCGATCTCGTCGCCGACGGCGGCCGGCGTTCCATCGCACTCGGCGATCAACAGCGCGTTGATCGCACCCGGATTGGTCGTGGCCAGCACCGGCCCTCCCACGTACCGTTCGAGTGCGCGCAACGAGTCCTGGTCGATGAGCTCCAGCGTCGCCGGCACGACGCGGTGTGCGATCACGCCGCTGACGGCGTGAACCGCATCGTCGATCGCGGCAAAGCCGGCGATCATCGTCGCGCGCGAAGGCGGCAGCGGCACCAGGCGCAGCGTGATCTTCGTGATGATCGCGAGCGTGCCTTCGGATCCGGTGAGCAGTTGCGTCAGGTCGTAGCCGACGACGTTCTTGACCGCTTTCGAGCCGGTGTGAACAATCTCGCCGGTCGGCAACACGGCTGCGAGCGCCAGGACGTAGCGCTTCGTCGTCCCGTACTTGAAAGCGCGTGGACCGCCGGCACACTCAGCGACATTGCCACCGATCGACGAGCGGTCGAGGCTGGCCGGGTCCGGCGGGTAGAACAATCCAACCGCTTCGACCGCGCGCTGCAGATCGCCGGTGATGACGTTGGGCTCGACAACCGCCAGCAGATTCAGCTCGTCGATCTCGAGGATGCGGTTGAACCGCTCCATCGAGAGCACGACGCCGCCAGCCGTCGGCACGGCACCGCCCGTATATCCCGTACCGGCGCCGCGGACGACGAGCGGCACGCGATGCGTGTTGCACAGCCGCGCGATCGCGGCGATCTCTTCGGTCGTTCCTGGAATGACGACGACGTCGGGCTGGTGGCCGATGCCGAGCGCGTCAGCGGCGTAGAGCTCGAGCACCGGAGGCTTGCTGAGGACGTATTCCGCCCCGACCGCCTCACACAGGCTCAAATCAAAGCCGTTCGGTAAGGGCGAGGAC
>Ga0081539_10001619_pt1 | contig 36946 bp, 43 predicted proteins | sample TabmetS4T2R2_FD_71023 | JGI IMG/M metagenome (GOLD analysis project Ga0081539, IMG submission 71023) | Tabebuia heterophylla rhizosphere microbial communities from the University of Puerto Rico - S4T2R2 | ecosystem: Host-associated > Plants > Roots > Rhizosphere ... | reverse complement strand
GACGCTCGAGGTGCTGAAGCTCTCGCTCGTGGTTGGCCCCGTCTATGGCCTCGGCCTGTTTCTCGGCTCGCGCCTGTTCGGCGTCGCCGACGAGGCGCTCTTCCGCCGTCTCTGTTACGTGCTGATCGCGGCGGCGGTGGTGGTCAGCCTGCCGGTGCTGGACGGGGTGATCAGATAGCGTGTAGCCCGGGTGAGCGAAGCGATACCCGGGAGCGGCGTCGCGTGTTGCGGCGATGATCCCGGATTTCGCGCTTGCGCGCTCATCCGGGCTACGGCGCTACAGCTGCGCGACACTCCGTTTCTCTCGTTCCGCCCATAGCATCGCGGCGCTCGCGAGCACGGCCGGCACCGCCCAATAGCCATAACGAAAATCCGCCGCGACACCGAGCAGCGCGAACGACGCGACATAAATCAGCGCCGAGCCCGCCGTCGCGAGCGCGAACGCGCCGGCCGGACGCGCGCGGCGCGGCCACGCGAAGGCGCACACACCGGCACAGAGCGCGAGCCACAGCCCGGTGCGAAACAGCGGCGTCGCCTTCAGCGCCTCGTGCGCGGCCGCGTAGGCCTCATAGGCGACGGAGGGCGCGAAATTCACGTTGGCGGCGGCTGGCCGCCCAATCGGCAACGTCTGGTTCTGCGCGAACAGAAACTTGCCCATGAAGCCGGCGCGATGCGCAAGATAGGGAAGCGGATGCTTCGCGATCGCGGCGCGCCACGCCTCGCCGATCGCGGGCGAATGAAACAGGTTCTCCGCCTCGAGCCGCGTCATCACGAAATCGCAGGGCGGCAGGTACCAGTACCAGTCCCACATGTCGCCGCGGTGGCAATCCGAGGTGAGCATGATCTGCTGCTCATCGGTCCAGGCGACCGGGAAAACGTTCTCGCCGGAATGATGCGTGATGCCGCCGAGGTCGAACACGAACAGCGAATGCAGGGGATACTGCCGCACGGCGCCGAGCACCTGGTAGTAGGCGATCTGCGACAGCGCGAACAGCGCGACCGCGAACGGAATGAACAGCAGCACGGTGCGGCGCCATTCGAAGCGCGTCGGCATCACGGCATAGAGCGCGAGCAGCACGCCGGCCGGGATCGCGTTCGGCCGTAGCAGCACGCCGAGCACGATCAGGGCGAGCGCCGCGATGCGCAGCGCGATGCCGCGCCCATCGACGCGATCCTTGTCATCCCGGTCTTTGTCATCTTTGGCAATAAGTACGAGACCCGCCGCCGCAATCCAGAGCGCGGCGAGCAGCATGTCGCGCCAGATGATGCCGAGCATGAACAGCGCCGGCGGCGTCAGCGCGGCCGCGATCAACAGCGCGGCGATCAGCGCCGAGCGGCGCGCCGTCACGGTCGCGATCAGCCCGATGCCGAGCCAGTAAAGCGCCGCCGTGATCAGGAGCATGCTGCCCGGACCCGGCGCGATCGGATCGATCAGCCGCCACAACACCGCCATGACGGGCGACTGCCAGTCGCCGAGCGGCGCGCCCATCGTGGCGGCATACACCCAGGCGGCGTCATGCGTCATCAGCCCAGGCCAGAACAGCATAAGTGTCGCGGCAAATCCGAACAGCGCCAGCAGCGCCGGACCAAAGCGCGCGAGCGTGCCGGGAAGCGCGATGGTTTGACGCATCGCATCGGCCGTCGCCGCCGCCCAGGCGGATCGGTCTTCAAGGCTGCTCATCACGCAATACTCGGCGGCGTCTCGCGACAGATTGATGAAGCGCGCGGTCCCGCCGTCGAACTTTAGGAAGCCGCAGGCTGAGGTGACCAGTCCAGATCCTATGCAGCTTATGCATGCGCCGGCGGCGTCCAGCGCGCTGCTTCATGCGCAATGGCAATATTCCGCCGCAATCGTCGGACCAGGGCGCGACGCGAAGCCGCCGCTGACGTCGGGATAGCGACGCCACTCAACCGCGTCGCGACGCGTTATCCAAGCCAGATCGCGACAGTTGGCCGGATTGAGCATCCACCACTGCTGCGTTACTCTTTATCTCCAATCCGGCCGTAAGCTGGAATGAATTTGCTGCCAAAGGTTCCCATGTGGGGAGAAAAACCTATGATCTCGCGTCGCCGGATCCTCGCGGCGGGCGCCGCGCTCGCCGGTTCAGCCACGCTTCCACCTCTCATCCGGGCTGATGCCGCAAGCCTACAGCTTGATCCCGCGCTACCCGAGGGCCTGCGCAGCGTCGCCACGCTGGAAACGCTCCCCGGCAAGCAGCCGCTCATCAAACTCAGTTATCGTCCGCCGAACTACGAGTCGCCGCTCGAATATTTCCGCACGCCGATCACGCCGAACGATCAGTTCTTCGTGCGCTATCACCTCGTCGATATTCCGGAGGTGGACCCTAAGACCTGGAAGCTGGCGGTCGGTGGCGAGGGCGCCGAGCGGAGCACCGAGCTCACGCTTGATGAGCTGAAGGCGCTGCCCGCCGTCGAGGTCGTCGCCGTGAACCAGTGCTCGGGCAACCGGCGCGGATTGTTCAAGCCGCACGTGCCCGGCGTCGAGTGGGGCTATGGCGCGATGGGCTGCGCGCGCTGGAAGGGCGCCCGGCTGAAAGACGTCCTCGACAAGGTCGGCTTGAAGAAGGAAGCAATCGAGATCGCGTTCGACGGCGCCGACAAAGGCGTGACCGACAAGACGCCGGACTTCATCAAGAGCCTGCCGGCCTGGAAGGCGGTCGAGGACAACACGATCATCGCCTACGAGATGAATGGCGCGCCGTTGCCGCATCTCAACGGCTTTCCGGCGCGGCTCGTGGTGGCGGGCTGGACCGGCACCTACTGGATGAAGCACCTCACCGCGATCAATGCGCTCGTGAAGCCGCTCGGTGGCTTCTGGATGAACCCGGCCTACCGCGTGCCGCTCGGCAAATTCCCGATGGTCGCGCGCTTCACCTCGCAGGAGACCGCCGCCAACACGCCGATCACCGAGATGGTGGTGAATTCGCTGATCACCTCGCATGCGGACGGCGCGGGCGCGAAAGCCGGCGAGAGCATCGGCGGCATCGCGTGGGACGGCGGCTACGGCATCACGTCAGTTGAAATCTCGACCGACGGCGGCAAGGGCTGGAGGCCCGCGAAACTCGGCGAGGATCTCGGGCGCTTTGCGTTCCGGCCGTTCAGCGCGCCGCTCGAAGGCAGCGGCAAGGTCACCGTGATGGCGCGCGCGACCAACAAGATCGGCCAGACGCAGACAGCTGAGCTCAATCACAATCCGGCCGGTTATCACCACAACGTCGTTCACAGCGTCACGCTGAATGTGGCGTGAGGAGACGGATATGCGGATGATTATCGCTGCTCTCGCTCTCGCCTTTGCGGCGCCGGCTTTCGCCGAGGAGAAGCCGATCGAGCTGAAGAAGGCCCCCGGCCTCGACAAGGTCGAGGCCAATTGCACCGCCTGTCACAGCCTCGACTACATCGTGATGAACTCGCCGTATCCGAACGCCGCGCTCTGGGACGCCGAGGTCACCAAGATGATCAAGGCGTTCGGCGCGCCGATCGACGACGCCGACGCGAAGGTGATCGCGGATTATTTGAAGAAGAACTACGGCAGTTAGCTCGTAGGGTGGGCCGCAAGCGCGTTTACGCGGGTCTGCGACGCGCTACGAGCGCCCACCGCGTCTGTGCTCACGGAAGCGGTGGGCACGTCGCTTCGCTCCTTTGCCCACCCTACGGACTCTAGTACCGACTATACGTCGAGCTCGGCGTCGACCAGCGGTGCGGCGGCGAGACGGTCGAGCGGGTACGGGTGTCGGTCGTCTGCGACACCGGGATCGACGAGCATGTGGCCGGCCGGGCGCCTTGCGTGCGCATGAACGTATCTGCCTCCTTCGAGGCGAGCGGGCGATCAAGCGTGATCTTGTCGAGCATGCAGGCGAGCGCGCTCGCGTTCGGCTTGATGCCGCTCGCATCGCAATACCAACCGACCAGGTAGAGCGCGGTCGTCTCGAAGCGGCTCGCGAAGGCGAGGCACTGCTTCCACTGGCCGTCATTGTCGATCCGCGCCTCGATCGCACGCAGCGTGCCAAAGCGCGTTTCGAGATCATGGTAGTTCGAGGACATCACGCTGCGCAGATTCTGCGGCCTCAGGCTGGCGATCTGCGGTGCCAGGTCGAACTTGACCCCGGCGTCGGCGGGCGGAAAGCCCATCGCGATGCTGAAGTTGACATCGCGATTGTGAAACGAGCCGTATTGCATCGTCTCCATGCGGCCGAAGCGGCCACCGCTCACGATCTGGGTGCGTGGTGGAAAGCGCGTCAGTTGCGGCGAAGCGACACGAAAGCTCGGCTGCTCGTCGACCACCTGGGTGCGGCCATTATAGGCCGACATCATCACGACGCCGATCGCGCCGAGCACCAGCGCGCCGATGAAGTAGAACGAATAGCGGACCAGCGTGCCGGCCCCCGACACCACGCTGGTCAGACTCGGCCGTGAATACAAATCCGACATCTCGCTCATGTCACGTCACTCATGGATTCATTCTTGGGTCGCTGCATCAGGCCTATTTACGGCCGCGCAGCCGCGGATCGCGCGCGGCTTCGATCCAGCCGCCGCGTTTCGGCGTCGCGGCGAACAACACGCCGGCCTGGCCGCAGAAGGTGCGCCGCAATTCGGCGCGCGCGAACAGCGCGGCAAGCTTCGGTTCGCTGCCCGCGGAGACGAGCGTGAGATGATCGAGCGCGCAAGCGACCCGGCCGTGATCGACGATCTCCTGACCGGCGCTGCAGAACCAGCCGGAAAGCTCGAAGCGCGGTTCGTCAAACGTGCGCAGAAACTTGACGCAACGCCGCTCGCCGTTCGGCGCGCGATCGGTGAAGAATTCCACCGTCACCGGGCCGAATTTCGTGTCGATCGTCGCTGGCATCGTCGGTCGGTTGGACAAACGCAACTCGCCAATACCGGCGGTGATGTCGCTCGGATCCGCCGCGTCCTCGCTGCCGACGCGATAGAGCTCGACCACTGCGGTCGCGGCGGCGAGATCGCCGAAGGTCAGAACATCGCGCCGCCCGCCGCCCTGCGCATGACGGTAGCTCGCATAGCGGGCGGCATCGTCGAGGTCCGGAACGGTCATCGCAAAGGCCGGGAACGGCTTTACAATCTCAACCCATTCGCTCTCCGGCCCGCCCTCGGCGAGGACCGCACCGCGCTGGAGCGTTGCGAATTCCAGCGCCGTCAAGGCGAGCGCCACGAAAGCGCAGCCATAGGCGGCAAGCCGCCATGTGACGGCGCGCAGCTCGGCTGCGAACAGTCGGATCAGCGCGTCGGCGACCGCGCAGGCGTGGCGCAGGCGCGCCAGAAGGCACGATGGGGCGCGCGCGATGGGCCCGCCGAGCCGGCTCACCGCCGGCTCGGCGCTTTCAGGCACACGCCGCGGAAAAGGGTGCACGCGTTCCCTCAACGATCCATCAGGGGAATACCTCTAGCGCGTGTGCCCTCGCCTATGAGTTTCAACGGCCTGGAAAACGCTGGGTTTTTTGCCCAAACGGTCAACGGTGCGTTACGCCGACGATGCACGATCACAACGCCGAATGCGGCTCATTCGCAGGATTTAATTGACTTTTCAGCGTTGCAAGGCATTTAGGTATCCGGACCAAGGCTGTTTTCCGATGACCCGCGCGTTGACGACCAAACCGGCTTCCAAAACGCCGGCCGCCAAAGGCGGCACGACGCGCTGACGCTTGTCCTCGGCTTCCGGGCCCCCTCCCCGGCGGGAGAGGGGACGAAAGGCCCGGAAGGGCCGCTAACTCCCGGGGATACAGACCACTCAGGACGCAGGAACCAAATCATGGGCTTCAAGGTCGCCGTCGTTGGGGCCACCGGCAATGTGGGCCGCGAGATGCTGAACATCCTCGACGAGCGGGAATTCCCAGCCGACGAGGTCGTGGCGATTGCGTCGCGCAAGAGCCAGGGCACGGAAGTGTCGTATGGCGATGCCACGCTCAAAGTGAAGGCGCTCGAGCACTACGACTTCTCCGACGTCGACATCTGCCTGATGTCGGCGGGCGGCGCGGTGTCGAAGGAGTGGTCGCCGAAGATCGCCGCGCAGGGCGCGATCGTGATCGATAACTCCTCGGCCTGGCGCTACGACGCCGACGTGCCGCTGATCGTGCCGGAGGTGAATGCCGATGCGGTCGCGAGCTTTCGCAAGAAGAACATCATCGCCAATCCGAACTGCTCCACCGCGCAGCTCGTCGTCGCGCTGAAGCCGCTGCACGACCGCGCCAGGATCAAGCGCGTCGTGGTCGCGACCTATCAGTCGGTGTCGGGCGCCGGCAAGGACGCCATGGAGGAGCTCTTCTCGCAGACCAAGGCGGTCTATCAGATCGATCAGATCGAGCCGAAGAAGTTTACGAAGCGCATCGCCTTCAACGTGATTCCGCACATCGATGTCTTCATGGAGGACGGCTACACCAAGGAAGAGTGGAAGATGGTGGCCGAGACCAAGAAGATCCTCGATCCGAAGATCAAGCTCACCGCGACCTGCGTGCGCGTGCCGGTTTTCGTCAGCCACTCCGAGGCGGTCAATGTCGAGTTCGAAGAGCCGATCAGCGCCGAAGAGGCGCGCGACATTCTGCGCAGCGCCCCGGGTTGCCTCGTGATCGACAAGCGCGAGAACGGCGGCTACGTGACGCCGTATGAGGCCGCGGGCGAGGATGCGACCTATGTCAGCCGCATCCGCGAGGACGCGACCGTCGAGAACGGGCTGCAAATGTGGGTCGTCTCCGACAATCTGCGCAAGGGCGCCGCGCTCAATGCGGTGCAGATCGCCGAGTGCCTGGTGAACCGCAAGCTGATCGAGGCGAAGCGCAAGGCGGCCTGACCGATTAACTCGGCCGTAGGGCGGGCAAAGCGCGTAGCGCGTGCCCGCCATCACGTGTGGCGGCGGGCACGGCGCGCACGCGCGCCTTTGCCCGCCCTACGAAACGGCGATCAATAGCCGCCACCCGCCGGCGACTGCGGATATTCGGGGTACGGTCCATACTTCAGGTCCGCATTCGGCAGCGGCGCGGTCTGCCGCGGCAGCGCCACGTTGCGTTGCACGAAGCCATCGTTATAGACGCCATGGGCCTTGTGGCGTGACGTCTTTGCGTCGGCGGCGCTGGCGCCGGCCACAACAGCGAGAGCGGCCGCCAGAATGATCATTCGCTTCATTTGAGACTCCTTGAAGTTCTTGTTATGCGCGTTAGGCGCGCACCAAGCGTGCAGCCGCAAAATAAGAAGCCCCGGAGCTGAATGCTCCGGGGCGCACGCTGCTGTGATCGATTGTGAAGCGGTTATTCGTGGAGCATGATCCTTTCCGAAAACCGGTCTCCACTTTTCGGGATCATGCTCTAGCTAGTACCCGCCGCCCGGAGGCGACTGCGGCGTCCATTCCTGCGAGCGGAACGAGCGCATGTTGTAGGTCGCGTGCGGGTGATCGCCGCGCAACCTCCGACTCCGCCACCAGTCGTAGCTATAGCCATAGGCCGGCTCGCCCGCATAGACACCAACCGGTCCGATCTGCAGGCCGACGCCGCGCTCCACGAACGGCCCTGGGGCCGCGTAGTAGCCGTCGTCATAGTAGACCTGCGCATTCGCCGCGGTCGCGCCCGCCAAGAGCGCAACGCCCGCCACGGCCGAGAGCATCAATCGCTTCATGACGTGGTTCTCCGTTGTTGTCAGTCATGGATGGCGCGAATCGCGCGCCGCTCCTCGCGCAGGAAAACGCGCAAGCCAAGTTCGTGTTCCTGAGTCGGACATGACCAAGACGTGATGCAGCCATGCCGCGGTTCCGTCACAACAAGAGCCCCGGAGTGTCGGCTCCGGGGCTCCAGTTCGTCTGCGCGCCAGGTGTTAGTAACCACCCTCAGGCGGCGACTGCGGCAGCAGCTCCTGCGACTTGAACGCATTCATCTTGTACGTCCCGCCGCGCGGCGCCGCCGAGTTGTACGGCGTGGCCTGATTGTAATTCCAATCACCCGTGCTGTAGCCGTAGCTCGGGCCCGCGCCATATCCATACCCGCCACGATACGTCTGCGCGCTGGCCGCGCCTACGCCGGCCAACAACGCCGCGCCAGCAACGGTTGCGAGCATCAGTCGTGTCATGTCGTGTTCCTTTCTTTGCTCTTCCAGTTTTTTGGCTTCAATCCCCTGAGGACCACGCGCTCGGTCGCGCCGACCTTCGCGACGGAAACGTCTCGCGCATAGCGCCGTTCCGGAACCGCAGTTGACATCGACGTGAGCGATGAACTCGCCGAAAGGGCAGTTCCTGAGCTGCGCTTGCGTCAAGCTGTATCTTTGTTGGCGCATATCCCTATTCGGAAAACCGCTACCCACTTTTCCGGGATATGCGCTAGGCCCAGATCGCCATCGGCAATCCGAATGCGTCGCGGCCGTAGGTTTGCGGGAACGGCCGCGCATCGCCCTGATGAATGCGTCGGGCGATGGTCGCGCAGGCGAGCGCGTCGACGAGGTCATCGGGGCCAGCGCCACGCGGCGGCGCCGCACACGCGACGCGCTCCGGAATGCCGGCCTCGACGAGCAAGCGCCGCCGCAGCGCGAGTCCCGGTTCATAAGGCCTGCTCCTGACCTTCTTCGGCTGATCGAGCGGGCGTGCGCCGTTCAGGCGCCAGAACGCGACCTCGGGATGGACTTCGAACACGCGCGACGTCGCCTCGGCATCCGCGCGCAACACCGTATCCACCTCGCGAATCTTGGTCGCGATCATGAACAGCTGCCGCGATACCTTGCGCGGCGGATCGGAGCTCTCGAGCGCGACCCGGCAGGCTTCGCGGTAGTCGGCCGCATAGATCGCGGGGCGCGAGGGGACCGAGAATACCGACGATTGCCGTTGCCCCAACAACGGCCGCACCGCGCTTTCCGGCCCGCGCCCGGCGGGACCGATGCGCTCCGGCAAGCCGATCGGCATATCGATCGCCACGATCGCGGGCCGCTCGGGGGCAGCAAGAATCTCCGCAAACTGCGCGATGACGCGCACGCGGATCTCATCGCCCGCCGGTCGCACGAAGGCCGCGACCCAGGCATTGCGGCAGCCGTCCACGCCCGCGAGCCAGACCGACTCAGAGGGCTGCGCCTCAGATGACATTCAATTCCTTCACCGGCCGCCCGGCGGCGACGCGCTCGAAGCCGAACAGCGTCAGATCGAGCGCGACGAACTTGCCGTGGACGATCAGCTCGGCCACCGCGCGACCCGTGGCAGGCGACTGCTGCAGCCCATGGCCCGAGAATCCATTCGCGAAAATGAAGTTGGCGATTTCCGGATGCCGGCCGATCACGGCGTTCTGGTCGAGCGTGTTGTAGTCATAGTGCCCGGCCCAGGCGCGCTGCAGCTTCAATTCCTCCATCGCAGGCACGCGATGCGCCAGCATCGGCCACACGACATCATCGAACAGGCCGTAATCGACCTCGAAGTCGGTGGCGCGCGGGTCGTTCTCTTCCGGCGGCGACACGCCGCAAATATAGACCTCGCCTTCGGGGCGCACCCACACGCCGGTGGGATCGACCATCAACGGCATGCCGGGCAGCGCGGTCCGGCAAGCAACGACGAACACGCAGCGCTTGCGCGGCTCGACCGGCAACGCGATGCCGGCCAATGCCGCGACATCGCCGGCCTGCGGCCCGGCGGCATCGACCAGCGTGCCGCAGCCGATGCGGCGCCCATCGGCGAGCGTGACGCCGGTGATGCGCGGCGCCTCGCGCTGAATGCCGGTGACCTCGCCATGGATGTACGCCGCGCCCTTCTGCCGCGCGGCCTTGCGCGTCAGGCCGAGCAGCGAATGCGCGTCGAACCAGCCTTCGCCCGAGCGGCCGAAGGCGCCGAGCGTGAGATCGGACGTCTTCAGCCAACGGAAATGATCGGCCAGCGCCGCCTGATCCATCAGCACGATGTCGGCGCCCTCGGCCTGCTGCACCTCATGGTTCTGGCGCAACGTCTCGGCCCCGGTCTCGCTCGCGAGCAGCAGATAGCCGCGCTCGCGGAACGTGATGTCGGCCTCGGCTCCGAAGCGCGTCTTCAGGTCGCGGAAGAACGCAATCCCGAACGCGCTCATGCGGATGTTTTCCGCCGTCGAGAACTGCTGGCGGATCGAGGCGGCGGACAGCGTGGTTGCCGCATGGGTATAGGCCGGGTCGCGTTCGATCACCGCGACCGAGCCGGAAAACGCCAAGTCATGGGTGAGGAAATAAGCCACCGCCGAACCGACCGCGGCCCCGCCGACAATGACGACATCATAGTTCTCGGATGTCACTCTTGACCCTCGTTTACAGGCTTGCACAGTGGCACGCGCGATGCATGAGAACTAGCTTGTGCGACGAAAATTGGGGGTGCAAATGACGATCCGCCCGCGCCGCAGCGTGCTGTACATGCCGGGTTCGAACGCCCGCGCGCTGGAGAAGGCCAAGACGCTGCCAGTCGACGGCGTGATCCTCGACCTCGAGGACGCGGTCGCGCCGGATGCCAAGGCCGCCGCGCGCGACCAGGTGGTCGCGGCCGTGAAGGCGGGCGGATTCGGCGCACGCGAGGTGTTCATTCGTGTGAACGGCATCGATACGCCGTGGTTCGCCGACGACCTCAACGCCGCGATCGCGGCGGCGCCGGACGCAATCCTGGTGCCGAAGGTCTCGACGCCGGACCAGCCCGAGCGCATCGGCGAGCGGCTGCTCAGCCTCCATGCCAATCTGCACACGAGAGTCTGGGCGATGATCGAGACTCCCGCCGCGATATTCAACGCGCGCGCGATCGCCAAGACCGCAACCGATTCCGAAACGCGCCTTGCCGGCTTCGTGCTCGGCACCAATGATCTCGCCAAGGAGACACGCGCGCACATCGTGCCCGGCCGCGCCCCGATGCTGCCCTGGCTCACCACCTGCCTGCTGGCGGCGCGCGAATTCGGCATCGACGTGCTTGATGGCGTCTACAACGACATCGGCAACGCAGAGGGATTCATCGCCGAGTGCGCGCAGGCGCGCGATCTCGGCTTCGACGGCAAGACGCTGATTCACCCGAACCAGATCGAACCCTGCAATGCGGCGTTCTCGCCGTCCGCCGATGAGGTGGTGCAGGCGCGCAAGATGATCGCGGCGTTCGACCTGCCGGAGAACAAAGGCAAGGGCGTGCTGCAGATCGACGGGCGCATGGTCGAGCGCATGCATGCCGAGATGGCGCGCCGCACGGTCGCGATCGCGGATGCGATCGCGGCGCGCCCGTCGTAGTTCTGGGTTATGATGGGCCCATGCCGACACTGAAGGCACGGCCCTGCGACGAAGGCGCGATTCGCGCGACCGCGGCGAGCGGTTGCGCTGAGAACGCCAAGCCATGGGTGCTGGCCGTCACGATCCTGGCCTCGACCATTTCGTACATCGATGAGTCGGTCGTGAATGTCGCGCTGCCGACGATCGAAGCCGACCTCAAGGCTTCTGCCGCGGTCGTGCAATGGCTGGTCAACGCCTACATGCTGTCGCTCACGGCGCTCGTCCTGGTCGGCGGTGCGGCGGGCGACCAACTCGGCCGGCGCAAGGTCTTCATCGCCGGCACCGCGCTGTTCGCCCTTTCTTCACTGTGGTGCGGCCTTGCACCCGATATCGGACAGCTCATCGTGGCCCGTGTCGTTCAGGGTGCGGGCGCCGCGCTCTTGATCCCGAGCTCGCTTGCGATCATCGGCGCGACCTTCGACGAGGACGAGCGTGGCAAGGCGATCGGCACCTGGGCGGCGTTCTCGGCGATCTCGGCGGCGTTTGGTCCAGTGCTTGGCGGATGGATCGTCGACCATGTCGCATGGCGCTGGATTTTCCTGATCAATCCGTTCCTTGCGCTGCCCGCAATCGTCATCGCGCTGCGTCACGTCCCGGAGAGCCGCGATCCGCAAGCCGCACGCGGCCTCGACTGGGGTGGCGCCTTGCTCGCGCTGCTCGGCCTCGGCAGCTTGGTCTACGGGCTGATCGAGGCACCGGCACGCGGCTTTGCGGACGCCCGCGTCGTCGTCACACTGGGCGCCGGCATCCTGCTGCTCGCCGGTTTCATCGCGCAGGAGAGGCGCAGCCGTGCGCCGATGATGCCGCTCGCGCTGTTTCGCTCGCGCGAATTCGCCGGGATCAATCTCCTGACGCTCTTGCTTTATGCGGCGCTCGGCGGCGCATTCTTTCTGCTGCCGTTCCTGTTGATCCAGGTGCATGGATTTTCCGCGACGCTCGCCGGCGCCGCCTTTCTGCCATTCACCGTCATCATGGCCGGCCTGTCGCGCTGGTCGGGCGGCTTGATCGACCGTCTCGGCGCACGATTACCGCTGATCGTCGGCCCGGCCATCGCGGCGGCCGGCTTCGCGACCCTCGCGCTCACACCACCGGACAGCGGCTATGTTCGCCTGATGCCGGGCATGATCGTGCTCGGTCTCGGCATGGTGGTCACGGTCGCGCCGCTGACCACGACCGTGATCAACGCGGTGCCCGAGCGACAGACCGGGGTCGCGTCCGGCATCAACAATGCGGTCGCCTCGCTCGCGAGCCTGCTCGCCATCGCAATCCTCGGGGCCGTGGCACTCGGCAGCTACAACCACGCACTCGACCGCGAGCTCGCCTCGCCCGCGCTCAGCTCGGAGGCTCGTCAGGCGGTGGCGCAAGCGCGTGGCAAACTCGCAGCCGAACTTGCGCCGCAAGGCGAGGACAGAAAAGTCGCGCAGCAGATCGTGCGGCGATCGCTCGGCGCCAGCATTGATCTCGCGCTCTGGCTCGCCGCTGCGCTCGCCTTGCTGGCGGCTCTGTGCGCCGCGCTGACGATCCATCCGCCACAACGAAAGCCGGATGGCGCTCTCGCGCCGACCTGATCAGTTTTGCTTTTGCCAGGATTTCAATTCATCGCGCAGCGGCGCGGGCCAGCGCGCGGCCGCCGGCCAGGTGGTCAGGTGTTTGTCGCTGCGCATCGCCAGAAACACCGCGCGCGCCTTGCGGTCGATCGCAATGAATCCTTGATCGGAGTTGCAGGCGTGCGCCTGGCAGCCCTGCGCGACCAGATAGTCGCCCTTCTTCTCCACCTCCGACGCCACGCGCAGACGCAACGCGAAATCGTCGTACTGCTTGCCGGTCAGCCGATGCACCGCCGCGTCGAACGGCGCGCAGGAGAACAGCGACAGCGGATGGTCGAGCAGCTTGTCGAGGTCCGTCCAGGTGCTGTTCGGCTGCGGCCGAAACACCAGCACGCCGAGCCGGCGCAATCCACGCTCGAGCGTGAAGCGCCACACCGACCCATCCTGCCCCGGGACGACGGTTTCAACGAAGGTGAAGCCCTCCGGATCGGCTGACGCCGTGAAGGTGCTGCAGGCGTCTTTCAGCGTGGTGTCGATCTTGACCTTGCGGTCCTTGTCGACCGTCACCACTGCGGGCCAGCCCTCGCACGCATTGCCGCCCGGCGAGATATCGAACACCCGTGCCGGCGTGTCGTTGAAGGTCGCGGTGAGGCCCGGCTCGATGACGAAATCCTTCACCAGCGCGCGCGTGCCGTCGCGCAGCTCCTTCGCGCCGTCATCGGTCTCGACGATCTGCAGTGTGACCGGCCCGACTGGCGCGTCGACCGGCTTCGCGGTTTCCTCGGCATGACCAGCCGGCGCGGCCAGCGCCAGCAATAATGCGGCGAGGAGCGCGCGCCTCACATCCACGGCCGGGCGGCCTTGGCCCGGACTTCGTAGGAGGCAATCTGGTCTTTCTTGACCATGGTGAGCCCGACATCATCGAGCCCGTTGAGCAGGCAATGCTTGCGGAAGGGGTCGATGTCGAACTTGATCGTGCCGCCATCCGGTCCGCGGATCTCTTGCTTTTCCAGATCGACAGAGAGCGTCGCATTGGCGCCGCGGTCCGCATCATCGAACAGCTTCTCGAGATCTTCCGGCGAGACCTTGATCGGCAGAATGCCGTTCTTGAAACAATTGTTGTAGAAAATGTCGCCGAACGACGTCGAGATCACGCAGCGGATGCCGAAGTCGAGCAGCGCCCATGGCGCGTGCTCACGGCTCGAGCCACAGCCGAAATTGTCGTCCGCCACGATGATCTTGGAATTGCGATAGGCCGGCTTGTTGAGCACGAAATCCGGGTCCTCGCTGCCGTCGTCCTTGTAGCGCTTCTCGGCGAACAGGCCCTTGCCGAGCCCGGTGCGCTTGACGGTCTTCAGATAGTTCTTCGGGATGATCATATCGGTGTCGATATTGATCATCTTCATCGGCGCCGCCACGCCTTCCAGTTTGTCGAACTTTTCCATCGTCGTTGTTCCGGCCGTCCTTGCGCTTGTTGGACGTTGGTTTAGCCCAATCGGCGCTGTTGCGGAAGGCGTCAGCTCTGCTTCTCGATCTTGGCGATCATGTCGAGGCCGGTGACCCAGTTCCGTGCAGAGCGCCACCAGATCTGCCGCTTGGGCGCGAGCTGATCGCGCTGCCGTAGGATGCCGACCCGGACCATGTAGGAGGTCTGCTGCCCCTCGCCCGGCGTGGTCGAATAGATCGGCGAGCCGCAGGTCGGGCAGAACGCCTGCGCGCGCGGATTGCCGCTCGCGGCCGTGGTCTTGATGTAGATCGCGGGCTTGCCACTGACCTTCAGGTTCGCGCCCGCGACCGGAATTGACACCCGGAACGCAGTGCCAGTTGCGGTCTGGCAATCGGTGCAATGGCAGATGCTCGCGGTCGCGGGATCGGCCTCGCCTTCGAGCCGGATGCCGCCGCAGGCGCACGCGCCGTCAATTCGCATCGTCCTCTCCAACGCTTGCTTCAATTCTCTCGATGTCATCATCGGACAAGCCGAAGTGATGGCCTATCTCGTGCACCAGCACATGGGTGACGATCTCGCCGAGCGTGTCGTCGTGCTCGGCCCAGTAGTCGAGGATCGGCCGGCGATAGAGCCAGATCATGTTCGGCATGTGCGTCGGCGCGCTTTCCGAGCGAAACGGCAGACCGACGCCCTGAAACAGGCCGAGCAGATCGAACTCGCTGCGCGCATTCATATGGTCGAGCACCTCGTCGGTCGGAAAATCCTCGACCCGAATGACCAGGTCGGCGCAGAGCGTGCGGAAGTTTTCCGGCAGGCGGCGAAAGGCTTCGATCGCCATCACTTCGAATTCGGCGAGCGACGGCGCCTTGAGCGGGCGCCAGGTGCGCGACGTGACGTCGTTGGCGTTCATGGCTTCAGCGGAAATGCGTGACGTAAAGATAGATTGCGAGCGCGATGAAGCCCGCAAGGCTCAGCGCCCGCCCGATGCGGCGCCCCCACAATTCGATCCGGTCCTCGCCGGCCGCGTCCTTCGCGCCAAAATGGTCGCTGGCGCGCTGCGCCGTGCGAGCGAGCGCCGATGTCGCGAAGGTGTCACGTTCGGTCAGCGTCCTCAGCGTCGTCAGCGCCTCGCGTCGCTGCGCTTCGTCGCGCGCATGGGGTGATTGCTGGGGTGATTGCGCCATCCCGGCAACATAGGCCGCCAAACCGCGACGCGCTACGCCTCGCGCGGTTGACGCCGCCGCCGTGATAGGGGAGCGTACCGCCCAAATCGAGGGGTCGGATGGTGAGGACCGCGTTCGCCGTAGGCTTGTTCGCGTTGATGGTTGGCGCCGCCCCGGTCGCAGCTGATCCGGCGTATCCTCTGGCGAAAACCGCCGCGCAATCCTCAGATTTCTCGGCGCAAGTCCGCCGCCCGCCGCCGCGCCTGCGGGTCTATCCGGGCCGGCTGCTCTATCGCGATTGCGATTTCCGCCTGGTGCAGCAATGGCGCCCGGGTGGACCGGTGATCGTGCCATGGCAGCGTTGCTGGTGGGTGCGCGGCTGACGGCAAAGGAGGGGGCAAAGGAGGGGGAATGAGCGCGACGCGGCTGTCTGGTCTCGTGGCGATCGTGCTGCTCTGCGGCATCGTGACCGCCGGTGCTGCGACAAGAGCGCCCGGCTCGATCGAACCTGCTGCCGCCGCGCCTTCGTCGCAAGAAACCGCGAAACCCGCCGAGAGCGCACAGGCCGCGAAGCCGCGTGCGCGCCCCACCCGCCGCTGCGGCTACCGCCGATTCTACCTGCTGCCGCCGCCGCAGTATTGGTTCAAGCCGCGCTACCGCTGCTACCGGTCCCGTTCCTAGTCGCCGGGGACGCCGCGCTTCCGCCGGTGCTGCGCCCCTATCCCCCTGTGCCCACGCAACAAATTCGGCGCATGCGCGTTATCTCCTGGGAGTGGCCCATGGAGGAGAACGCATGTCCAAGTACCTCGCAGGCCTCGCGGCGCTGGCCTTGATGGGCGCCGCAGCGCTGCCGTTGCCGGCGGGCGCCGCCGAGCGGCAAGCCGGGATTTCCAACCCAAACGTCTCGACCGACATGAGCGCGCACTGGCGGCGCCACTATGTGCGTCGACACTATGTGCGGCACTATTGGGGCCCGCGCTACTACTACGGCCCGCGCTACGGCTACTACGGCTATCCGCGCTATAGCTACTACGGAGGTCCGTACTACGGTTACGGCTACCCGTACTACCGGCCCCGCCCGTTCGTCTCATTCGGCGTCGGTCCGTTCGGCTTCGTGTTCTGACGTCGGACGCGCATGAAAAAACCGCTCCGGATGCGAAACATCCGGAGCGCGTGGTTATGCGTGAAGCCTTGAGCGGCTGGCCAGCTATTTCCAATCGCGCACGTCGACGAACTTGCCGGCGATCGCCGCCGCCGCCGCCATCGCGGGCGACACCAGGTGGGTGCGGCCCTTGTAGCCCTGGCGGCCTTCGAAGTTGCGGTTCGACGTCGAGGCGCAGCGCTCGCCGGGCTTGAGCTTGTCCGGATTCATCGCAAGACACATCGAGCAGCCCGGCTCGCGCCAGTCGAAGCCCGCAGCCTTGAAGATCTTGTCGAGCCCTTCCGCCTCCGCCTGCTCCTTCACGATGCCGGAGCCCGGCACGATCATGGCGTAGACGTTGGGGTTGACCTTGTGGCCGTTGGCGATGCGCGCGACCTCGCGCAGATCCTCGATGCGGCCGTTGGTGCACGAGCCGATGAACACCCGGTCGAGCTTGATGTCGGTGATCTTCTCGCCGCCCTTGAAGTCCATATAGCTGAGCGCGCGCGCGAGCGCCTCGTGCTTGTGCGGGTCGGTCACCTCGTCAAGCTTCGGCACGTGGCCGGTGATCGAAGCGACCTGCTCGGGATTAGTGCCCCAGGTCACGATCGGCGGCAGTTTCGCGGCATCGAGCTTGATCTCGCTGTCGAAGTGCGCACCGTCGTCGCTGTGCAACGTCTCCCAATAGCGCATCGCCATTTCCCAGGCGGCGCCCTTCGGGGTCTTGGGACGGCCCTTAATGTATTCGTAGGTCTTCTCGTCCGCCGCCACCATGCCGGCGCGCGCCCCGCCCTCGATCGACATGTTGCAGACCGTCATGCGGCCTTCCATCGAGAGCGCGCGGATCGCATCACCGGTGTACTCGATCACATGGCCGGTGCCGCCGGCGGTGCCGATCTCGCCGATGATGGCGAGAATGATGTCCTTCGCGGTCACGCCGGCCGGCAGCTTGCCGTCGACCGCGACGCGCATGTTCTTCGCCTTCTTCTGGATCAGCGTCTGCGTCGCGAGCACATGCTCGACCTCGGAGGTGCCGATGCCGTGCGCCAGCGCGCCGAACGCCCCATGGGTCGAAGTGTGGCTGTCGCCGCACACGATCGTAGTGCCCGGCAGCGTGAAGCCCTGCTCCGGCCCGATGATGTGCACAATGCCCTGACGGCGGTCGTGCTCGTCGAAATACTCGATGCCGAACTCCTTGGCGTTCTGCGCCATCACGGCGATCTGCTCGGCGCTTTCGGGATCCGGATTCGGCAGGTTGCGGTCGGAGGTCGGGATATTGTGATCGACCACCGCGAGCGTCTTCTCCGGGGCGCGCACCTTGCGGCCCGAGGCACGCAGGCCCTCGAACGCCTGCGGGCTCGTCACCTCGTGGACGAGATGGCGATCGATGTAGAGCAGACAGGTACCGTCCGGTTGTTGATCGACCACATGGTCGTCCCAGATCTTGTCGTAGAGGGTGCGCGGCTGCATCGGCGTCTCACAATTTAGGCCGGTTATAGTTGGGCCGTATTGCCTAGCCTAATCAGCAATTTGGTCAAGTAAGAGATAGGGCGCGCATAACCGTTACGCGAGCCGGCATGGGTCGTGGGTAGCGAGATGCACTTGCCCGCTCTTCAAGCCCGCAGCGCAAGCACCTCGCCGAGCCGCACCAGGGTTTCGACCCCCTGCTCGGTCCGCTCCAGCAGGTCTTCCGCCGGCCGCCACGCCCCCGCCTCGCCGAACACCACGATCGCGGAGCCGCCAAACCGGAACGCGGATTTTTCCGCGCCGCGCTCGAACGGTCGATCGAGCGGATGAACCTGCACGATCCGCCCGACCGACAGCGCGCCGACCTCGACGAAGCCGAGCCGGCCGAAATTGCGGGTATCCAGGACATTCACCTGCCGCTCATTGCGGAAAAGGATGTCTGGCTTGCTGCGCAGCGCGTGCCAGTTCACGGTCCAGAGCCGCCCGCCGAGCCGAGCGTGCTCAAGCGTGGCGCCATCGTCCGGATAATGGACGTGGTGATAGTCGACCGGCGCAAGCCGCGCGAGCAGCACCGGACCGCCCGCGAAGACCTGCGCGCGCTCCGCGCTGCCGAGAATGTGCTCGGCGCTGAGCGAATGGCCTTTGACTGGAAAACGCTGGCCCTTCGCAAGCCGCTCCCAAGCGAAATAGCGCGCTTCCGCGAATGCCCCCATCTCCTCCGGCGCGGTCGGAAAGGTGCGCACGCCGGGCTTGAACTCGCGGTCGAAGAATTCCGCGAACGAGCGATACGCCACCGGCTTGAACTCGCTCATGTCGATGCCGTTCTTGGCGATGAACGGCTCGATCTGCCGCTTGCTGCGCGGCGAGTACTGATAGGCGGCGATCAGCCAGTCATAGAGCGGCTGCGACTCCAGCCATTGATGCAGCGAGCGACGCGGCTTGCTTTCATAAGTGGTCGGACGATCGTCCATGAACTCGCGGAACAGCTGTCCCGCTTGGCGATCGAAGACCCGTAAGGGAAGCGGCTTCGCCATTGTCTTTCGTTGCACGCCTTTCGTTTTCGGATTGACGACGCCCGCAAGACACAAAGGTTCCGCCTGCGCCACGCCGGAACCCGCGCGGCGCGTGCTCCGTTAGCGCCTCGGGACGCGGCAGTGTGGAGGTTTTCCATGAATGTCGGCGACGAACGCAGCCGCTCTCCCTGGATGGACATCGAGGTGGCGCCGCACGCGCGCGCGCTCAAACGCGACATGCGCGCCGACACGGTCGTGGTCGGCAGCGGCATTGCGGGCCTGTCGACCGCCTACGAGCTTTCAGGCCAGGGTCAGAAGGTCATCGTGCTCGACCGCGGCAAGATCGGGTCCGGCATGACAGCCCGTACCACTGCGCATCTCAACGCCAATAACGACGAGGGCTTTCGAAGCTTCATCGACCGGCGCGGCGTCGAACTCGCGAAAATGTACTATCTCAGCCAGTCCGCCGCGATCACGCGCATCGAGACGATCCAGGCGCGCGAAAGCATCGCGTGCGATTTCCGTCGTGTCGACGGCTTGCTGTTTCCGGGGCCGCAGACCGAGCAATCCGAAATGGACGATGAGCGCGACGCGACCAAGGAGGCCGGCATGCCGGTCGAGGTCGTGGATGGGCTGCCGCTGCGCGGCCACGAGAAGACGCGCTGCCTGCGCTATCCCAATCAGGCCACGTTCCACCCGACCAAATATCTGCGCGGGCTTGCGCATTGCATCGAGGCGCGTGGCGGCAAACTCTTCGCCAACACCGCCGTGGACGGCACCGAGGAAAAGGACGGCGAGGTCATCATCTCGATCGAAGGCGGCGCGAAGGTGCGCGCCAAATATGCCGTGATCGCCACCAATTCGCCGATCAATGACAAATACGCGCTGCACACGAAGGAGGCGCCGTATCGCACTTACGCGATGGCGCTGTCACTGCCGCGCGGCGCGCTGCCCGACGCGCTCTACTGGGATACGCTCGATCCCTATCACTACGTGCGGCTGCAGCCGGGCCGCGACAACGACATCCTGATCGTCGGCGGCGCCGATCATAAGAGCGGCGAAGCCGATGACGCCGAAGCCCGCTTCGAGGCGCTGGAGGCCTGGATCCGCAACCTGGTGCCGCGGCTCGGCGGCGTGACCCATCGCTGGTCCGGGCAGGTGCTGGAAACGATCGACTTCTCGTCGTTCTCGGGCCCCAATCCGGGCAGCGAAAATGTATATGTGCACACCGGCGATTCCGGTCAGGGCATCACGCACGGGGTCGTCGGCAGCCTGATCATCGCATCCGCCATCATGCAGAAGCGCGCGCTCTGGCAAGAGCTTTACGCGCCGGATCGCAAGACCGCGAGCGCGCTCAGCACCTTCATCAGCGAGAACATCACGGCGATCAAGAATTTCGCCGAGTATGTCGCGCCGGGCGAGGTCAGGTCGCTCGACGACATCAAGCCGGGCGAGGGCGCCGTGCTGCGGCAAGGCACGCAGAAGATCGCGGCCTATCGCGACGAGAAGGGCCGCATTCACGCCTGCTCGGCGGCCTGCACCCATCTCGGCTGTCACCTGCACTGGAATTCATTCGAGCAGTGCTGGGACTGCCCGTGCCACGGCTCGCAATTCAGCATCGACGGCGCGATCCTGAACGCGCCGGCGATTTCGCCGCTGGAGAAAGTTGAAGTCGAGCAGGAGAGCCGGCGGAAGGTGCGGCGCGCCGGTTAGGACGCCCACTGCGCTGCGCCGATTACTCCGCGGCCTCGGCGTGCTCCTGCTTCTCGGTGATGCGCGCCGACTTGCCGCGGCGACCGCGCAGGTAATAGAGCTTCGCGCGGCGCACCTTGCCGCGACGCACGACCTTGATCGAGTCGACCAGCGGCGAGTAGAGCGGGAAGACGCGCTCGACGCCCTCGCCATAGGAAATCTTGCGCACCGTGAAGCTCTCATTGATGCCGCCGCCCGAGCGCGCGATGCACACGCCCTCATAGGCCTGCACGCGGGTGCGCTCGCCTTCGACCACCTTCACGTTGACGACCAGCGTGTCGCCCGGCGCGAAGTCGGGGATTTCCTTGTTGGCGGTCAGTTTGGTGATCTGCTCTTGCTCGAGCTGCTTCAAAAGGTTCATGGCTTCTCTCCGGCGGCGGCGCCGCGCGCGGGGCGCTCTGGCGGTCGGGGGGTCAATGGGTTGGGCGGGTTCTACTGGAAAGAATCGCGCTTGTCACCCGTCTGTCGCAGCTGATTTCTGTCATTCCGGGACGTCCCGAAGGGACGGGCCCAGAATCCATAACCACGAACGGAGCTTATGGATTCCGGGCTCACGCCTTCGGCGTGCCCCGGAATGACGAGCCTCACCGTTTCCGTGCCGCCCAAAGGTCCGGACGGCGCGATTGGGTCAGAGTTTCGGCCCGTTGGCGCCGCCAAGCGGCGATTTTGGCGTGATCGCCGGAGGTTAACACGTCCGGGATCGGCTGCCCCTCGAACACCTGCGGCCGGGTGTATTGAGGGTATTCGAGCAGGCTGTCGGCGAAGCTTTCCTCAGTGCCGGAGGCCTCCTTGCCCATGACGCCGGGCAAGAGCCGGACGCAGGCGTCGAGCAGCGCGAGCGCCGCGATCTCACCGCCCGACAGCACGAAATCGCCGACCGAGACCTCCTCGAGCCCACGCGCCGCGATGACGCGCTCGTCGACGCCTTCGAACCGGCCGCACACGATGATCGCGCCCGCGCCGGCCGCAAGCTCCGCGACGCGGGCCTGCCGCAACGGAGTTCCGCGCGGCGACATCAACAGCCGTGGTCGGCCCGCGCCGGCCGCGTCGATCGCGCGGGCGAGCACGTCCGCCTTCATCACCATCCCGGGGCCGCCGCCTGCCGGCGTGTCATCGACGCTGCGATGCTTGTCGGTCGCGTGGTCGCGAATATCGATGGCATCGAGCGCCCACACGCCCTTGCTCAGCGCCCTGCCGGCAAGGCTCAGCGCCAGCGGACCGGGAAACATCTCGGGAAAGATCGTCAGGACGGTCGCGCGCCACATCACACATCCACCGGCGGCGCGATGACGATCTTCTTTTGCGCAACGTCGACGGTTGGAACCGTCGTTTCGGTGAACGGCAGCATCATGCTCGCGCTGCCGTCGGCCGGTGCGATCTCGATCAAATCGCCGGCGCCGAAATTATGCACCGCCTTGACGGTGCCGAACGCCGCGCCGGCGGCCGTCTCGACGGTGAGACCGACGAGGTCCGCGACATAGAATTCATCATCCGCCGGCGGCGGCAGTTTCTCGCGCGCCACATAGAGGCGCAGATTCTTCAACGCCTCGGCGGCAGTGCGATCGGCCACGCCCTTGAAGCGCGCGACCAGCACGTCCTTGGCGGGACGCACCGCTTCGATCTCGAAGCGGTGCTTGCCGTCCTCGGTTTCGAGCGGACCGTAGCGCGTCACCGACAGCGGATCCGCCGTGAAGGCTTTCAGCCGCACCTCGCCGCGCACGCCGTGCGCGGCGCCGATCTGCGCGATCAGGACGCGGGTCACCGAGGTTTCCCTCGTAGGGCGGGCAAAGGCGCCTGCACTGCCGTTGCGTTGTGGCGCAGCGTTGCGCGCCGTGCCCGCCGGCCCGGGATGCGGCGGGCAACCGCATCACCGTCTGTGATTGCGGCGCCCGCCACGCAGGCGGTTGCCCGCCCTACGGCTCGGCGCGTGCGGCGCATCACTAGCTCGCGGCCGGCGCCGCGCCTTCGGCCGGTGCGCCAGCCGCCGCGGCGGCGCGCTCCTGCGCCTTCTTCTTCGGCTTCGCCTTCTCGGGGTTGCTGCGCGTTTCGCGCTTCATGATCCCGGCCTCGTCGAGGAAACGCGACACGCGATCCGACGGCGTCGCGCCCTTCACCATCCAGGCCTTGGCCTTCTCGAGGTCGAGCCGCAAGCGATCCTTGTTGTCCTTCGCCATCAGCGGATTGAAAAAGCCGAGCCGCTCGATGTAGCGGCCGTCACGCGGCGCGCGGCTGTCCGCCACCACGATGTGATAGAACGGCCGCTTCTTGGTGCCCGCGCGGGCCATCCGGATCTTCAGAGACATTTGGGTTTCCTTTCTTAAGTCTCGTGTGTCGCTATTTCTTCTTTCCAAGTCCGGGAAAGCCTCCGAGGCCGGGCAGCTTGGGGCCCAGGCCCGGAACGCCTCCGGGGAAATTCGACGGCAAGCCTGACGGCATTCCCGGCATCTTCGCCGGCGTGCCGGGCATGCCCGGCGGCAGCCCGCCCGGCATTTTCTCGGCGAGCTTCTGCATCTCTTCCGGGCTCGGCATGCCGCCGCCGAAGCCCATCATCTGCGCGAGGCCCGCCATCGGGCCGCGTTTCGCGCCGCTCATCGCCTTCATCATGTCGGCCATGCCGCGATGCATCTTCAAAAGCCGATTGATGTCCTCCGGCTTGGTGCCGGAGCCGGCCGCGATGCGGCGCTTGCGGCTTGCCTTCAACAGGTCCGGATTGCGCCGCTCCTTCGGTGTCATCGAATCGATGATCGCCATCTGGCGCTTCAGCACCTTCTCGTCGAGGTTCGCGGCCGCGAGCTGATTTTTCATCTTCGCAACGCCCGGCAGCATCCCCATCAGGGAGCCGATCCCGCCCATTTGCTGCATCTGCGCCAGTTGCTCGCGCAGATCGGCGAGATCGAACGCGCCCTTGCGCATCTTCTCGGCGACGCGTGCGGCCTTCTCGGCATCGATCGTCGCGGCGGCCTTCTCGACCAGCGAGACGATGTCGCCCATGCCGAGAATGCGGCCGGCAATGCGCGACGGGTCGAAGTCCTCCAGCGCGTCGAGCTTCTCGCCGACGCCGATCAGCTTGATCGGCTTGCCGGTGACGGCACGCATCGAGAGCGCGGCGCCGCCCCGCCCGTCGCCGTCGACGCGGGTCAGCACGATGCCGGTGAGGCCGACGCGCTCGTTGAACGAGCGCGCGAGATTGACGGCGTCCTGACCGGTGAGCGCGTCAGCGACGAGCAGCACCTCGTGCGGATTCGCCGCCTGTCGCACGCTCGCGGCTTCCGCCATCATCTCTTCGTCGAGGGTGGTGCGGCCGGCCGTGTCGAGCATCACCACGTCGAAGCCGCCGAGCCGGCCGGCTTCGAGCGCGCGGCGCGCAATCTGCGGCGGCGTCTGACCTTCGACGATCGGCAGCGTCTCGACATTGACCTGGCGGCCGAGCACCGCGAGCTGCTCCATCGCGGCCGGACGGCGGGTATCGAGCGAGGCCATCAGCACCTTGCGCTTGCCTTGCTCGCTCAAGCGCCGCGCGATCTTCGCCGTGGTGGTGGTTTTGCCCGAACCCTGCAGGCCGACCATCATGATTCCGACCGGCGCCGGCGCATTGAGGTCGATCGGATCGGCGCTCGCGCCAAGCGTGTCGACCAGCTGGTCGTGCACCAGCTTGACCACCATCTGGCCCGGCTTGACCGACTTGATCAGCGCGACACCGACGGCGTTCTTCTTCACCTGCTCGACGAAGGAGCGCACCACATCGAGCGCGACGTCAGCCTCGAGCAGCGCGCGGCGCACTTCGCGCAGCGCGGCGTCGACATCCGCCTCCGACAGGGCGCCGCGCCCGGTCAGGCGATCGAGAATTCCACCAAGCCGTTCCGACAGATTGTCGAACATGGTCTTCCTTTCACCTCTCCCGGCTTGGGCCGGGGAGAGGGAAAAACACAAAAGCGCCCGAGGGCGCATCGCGCTGTCGGGCGGTGGCCGCAGGCTTCCTGAGCCAGTCGGCTAGTCGGTATTTCGGTCTCTTGCGAGAGCGGCAGACGAGTACGTCCGGGCGGCCGATGTGTCAACGGCGCCGGAGATTGCCAAGTCAGCGGCAGTTCACTATATTTTGACCAGTCAATTGACCGGTTAGAAACATGAAGGAAATTCAATCATCTGCAGCCAAAGCGCGGTTCGCCGAGCTGCTTAATGATGTCGAGCGGGGAGAGACGATCGTGATTACGCGGCGTGGGAGACCGATCGCGGAGATCAGGCCTCGCACCGATAGCCGGCGCGAGGAGGCCCGGCGCGCCATGGCTCGGATAAAGGAGCTGCGCGAGCACGTCGGTCGAGCGACGGTCGAAGAAATCCTCGCCTGGCGCGATGAGGGCCGGAAATAGCCGTGGCCTTCGTTCTGGATGCCTCGATTGTCGGGTGCTGGTTTTTCAAAGACGAGAACGACGCCCGCGCTGCCGCCGCCTGGACCCGTTTGGAAGACGAATACGCGCTCGTGCCACTGCATTGGTGGTTCGAGGTCCGCAACATTTGTCTCCTCGGCGAACGCCGCAAGCGCGCGACCGAAGAATACACCGTGGCCTTTCTGGATCAGTTGCAACGGCTCACCATCGACTTCGATGGACTGCCGGACCAACTTGCCCTGGTCGCGCTCGCGCGTAAGCACCAACTAACCGCTTATGACGCAGCCTATCTCGAGCTGGCTCATCGCGAAGGTCTTGCGCTCGCCACTTTGGACCAACAACTTGCGCAGGCGGCACGCGCCGAAGGCGTGACGCTCGTGACAGGCTGACATAAGCGCAGACCCATGCCCCTCTTCTCCCGCCGCCGCCTGCTCACCGGGTTTGCCTCGATCGGAACGGTCGCGAGCGTGCTTGGCGTACGCTCGGCCAACGCGCGCTACTATGACGGCCCGATCTCGGACCATTTCGACGGCACGCGGTTCTTCGACGTCGATGGAGGTCCGGCGCGCACGCTGGCGGATCAGTGGCGCTGGTATCGCCAGGGCAATCGCGCGAAGTGGCCCGAATGGGCGCCGAGCCCCTATTCCGACCGGCCGCCGCGGCGCGTCGACCGCGCCGACTGGCGCATCGTCTATATCGGCCATGCGAGCTTTCTCATTCAGACCGCCGCGCTCAACATCCTGATCGACCCGGTGTGGTCGCAGCGCTGCTCGCCGGTGAGCTTCGCCGGTCCGAAGCGCGTCAACGATCCGGGCATTGCCTTCGAGGCGCTGCCGCCGATCGATATCGTGCTGGTGTCGCACTGTCACTATGACCACCTCGACGTCGAGACATTGTCGCGGCTCAACGCCGCGCATCGCCCGCGCGTGATCGCGCCGCTCGGCAACGACACGATCATCAAGGATCACGACGCGACGATTGCCACGGAGGCCTATGACTGGCATCAGCCGGTCGCGCTCGGGCGCGGCGTGAACCTGACCATGGTGCCGACGCGCCACTGGTCGGCGCGCGGCCTGACCGATCGCAACAAGGCGCTGTGGGCGTCGTTCGTGATCGAGACGCCGGCCGGCCGCATCTATCACGTGGCGGATTCAGGCTATGGCGACGGCACGCATTTTCGCGCCGCGCGCGACCGCTACGGGCCGTTCCGTCTCGCGGTGCTGCCGATCGGCGCCTACGAGCCGCGCTGGTTCATGCGTGACATGCACATGAATCCGGCCGAAGCCGTGCAGGCATTTCAGGTCTGCGGCGCGGAGCTCGCGCTCGGCCATCACTACGGCACGTTCCAGCTCACCGACGAGGCAATCGACGCGCCGGTCACCGCACTCGAAGTTGCGCGCGTCGACGCCGGCATCGAGCCGGAACGCTTCCGGCTGCTCAGGCCTGGGCAGGTCTGGGAGGTCGAGGCGAAGGCGGTGGCGTGAGAATCGGGAAGCCCGTAGCCCGCATGAGGGCAGCGACATGCGGGACAGGCGGTCCCGGATTTCGCCATAGCGCGTCCTAAAGGGCGTTTACGCCCGTCTTCGACGGGCTATGGACGCGCGTAAACGCGCTTGAGGCTCATCCGGGCTACCAGTCACTTCACCGGCACGTAAACCTCGATCACCAGATTGTCTTCCTGCGTGGTCAGCGGGTCGGTGACGTAATATTCGACGAACAGGTCCTTGGCCTCGAGCCGCCGCTCGTCGAGATGATTGGTGATCGCCTCGTAGGTCGAATCCATCGCGTCGTAGGAGCCGCGATGGATGAACTTGAGCGCGCGTCCTTCGGGCGATTTCCCGACCGCAAGGCCGTCTGGCAGCGCGCCCTTCGGGGCTTCGGCGACCGGAATACCGGCCTGGAACTCAAAGCCGGTATCGTCGGTCGAGGTGTAGATCGTCATCGGCGCGCCGGCGGGCTTCACGCCCTGCTTGGTGAGCTCGGCATTGATCTTCTTGAAGGCATCGACCAGCGTCTCGAATGCCGAATCCCAATTGGCCGAGCCTTTTACGAACACGATGGTCTTTGCGGTGAGCGTCACCTCCTCGCCGAATGCATCGCCAGGCTTTGGCGCCGGCGCCGCGGCGGGCGGAGGCGGCGGCGTTTGCGCCGGGGCGGGAGCGGGTGTCTGTGCCGGGGGCGTCTGGGCGAACGCAGCCGCGCTCACGACGAGCGCCGAGGCCAGGGCCAAAGTGGCAACACGAAGCGACATGACGATCTCCCCACTACGCCACGAACCCCCCGCCCGGCGCGACCGCGACTCATAGCACGCGAAGCGGGCCGATGCCTGCCCAAACCCGGAGCTTTGATTTGCGCGCCGGCTGGCGCGACGCCGCGTTTTCGCCATATAAGCTTGCGCGGAAAGACGAAACCCAATGAGCGCACTCGCCGGCCACGGATTCGTGAAAATGAACGGTCTCGGGAACGAGATCGTGGTGGTCGACATGCGCGCGACACCCACCCCGATCGCCGCGGACGAGGCGCGCGCCGCCGCCCAACCCGCGGGCGCGCCCTACGATCAGATGATGGCGCTTTACCCGCCGCGCATCGCCGGCACCGATGGCTATGTGCGCATCTACAACAATGACGGATCGCCGGCCGGCGCCTGCGGCAACGGCATGCGCTGTCTCGCCGAGCTGATGTTCCGCGAGACCGGGCGCGATGCGCTCACCTTCGAAACTCAGGCCGGCCTGATCAATTGCTGGAAAGGCGGCGCGCCGCTGATCTCGACCGTCGACATGGGCAAGCCGCGCTTTGCCTGGAACGAGATCCCGCTCGCCGAGGAGTTCGCCGATACCCGCTGCATCGAGCTACAGATCGGACCGATCGACAAGCCGATCCTGCATTCGCCGTCCGCGGTCAGCATGGGCAACCCGCATGCGATCTTCTGGGTCAAGGACGTCAACGCTTACGACCTGTCCAAGATAGGCCCGCTACTCGAGAACCATCCGATCTTTCCCGAGCGCGCCAATATCTCGCTCTGCGCCGTCGCCTCGAAAGAGCACATCATCGTGCGCACCTGGGAGCGCGGCGCGGGCCTCACGAAAGCCTGCGGCTCCGCCGCCTGCGCGTCCGCGGTCGCGGCAGCGCGGCTGCGCAAGACCGGCCGCCAGCTGACCGTCACGTTGCCGGGCGGCGACCTGCAGATCGAATGGCGCGAGCGCGACGATCACGTGCTGATGACCGGGCCGGTCGCGTTCGAGTTCGAAGGGCGCTTCGATCCCGTTCTGTTTGCGGTAGCGGCGACATGAGCGTCGATGTCGTCACCTTCGGCTGCCGCCTCAACACCTACGAGTCGGAGGTGATCCGCAACGCGGCCGCGAGCGCCGGCGTCGACAACGCCGTCGTCGTCAACACCTGCGCGGTGACCGGCGAAGCGGTGCGCCAGGCGCGCCAGTCGATCCGCCATCTTCGGCGCGAGCGGCCGGATGCCCACATCATCGTCACCGGCTGCGCGGCGCAGACCGAACCGCAGACCTTTGCCGCCATGCCCGAGGTCACGCTCGTGCTCGGCAACGAGGACAAGCTGCGCGCGGACGCGTGGGTCGCGCAGCGCGCCGCCTTGCAGCGCGCGCCGTTCGGGCTCGATGCCGAGGAGAAGGTCCGCGTCAACGACGTGATGGCCGTGAAGGAGACTGCGCTGCATCTGGTCGACGGCATCGAAGGACGCGCACGCGCCTTCATCCAGGTGCAGAACGGCTGCGATCATCGCTGTACCTTCTGCATCATTCCGTATGGGCGGGGGAATTCGCGCTCGGTGCCGATGGGCGAGGTGGTCGCGCAGGTGCGGCGCCTCGCCGAGAACGGCTATCGCGAGGTCGTGCTCACCGGCGTCGACATCACCGGCTACGGATCGAACCTGCCGGGCCAGCCGCGCCTCGGCAAGCTGGTGCGGCAGATCCTGCGTCACGTTCCCGAGCTCGCACGGCTGCGCATCTCGTCGATCGACTCGGTCGAGGCCGATGCTGACCTGCTCGATGCGCTCGCCCAAGAGCCACGCCTGATGCCGCATCTACATCTGTCGCTGCAGCATGGCGATGATCTCATTTTGAAACGCATGAAGCGCCGTCACTTGCGAAGCAACGCGATCGCGTTCGCCGCGCAGGTGCGCCGACTGCGCCCCGACATCGTATTCGGCGCCGACATCATCGCGGGTTTCCCGACCGAAACCGAGGAGGCGTTCGCGCGCTCGCGCGATCTCGTGACGGAATGCGGACTGACCTATCTGCACGTGTTCCCCTATTCGGAGCGCGCCGGCACGCCGGCCGCGCGCATGCCGCAGGTGCCGCATCGCGTGCGCAAGGAGCGTGCGCGGCTGTTGCGCCAGGACGGCGAAGCGGCGCTGCGCCGCCACCTCGACGCGCAGGTCGGCGCGCGACGGGCCGTCCTGATCGAGTCGAACAGCACCGGCCGCACCGAACAATTCGCGCCAGTGCGGCTGACGGGCGCCGCGGAGCCGGGTACCATTCGCGATCTGAGGATGATCGGACACGACGGCCGGCATCTGCTGGCAGCTTAAGTCCGGGACAGGCCTTTCCGGGATATGCGCGAGAGGGAGCACGTAATGTCGGACAACCACACCGTCACCAGTATCGAGCAACTGGAGGCGATTTACGGGCAGCCCGCGGGCGCGGCGGTGTGGAAAGAGGTTGATCACATCACCAAGGAGTATCGCGCCTTCATCGAGGCCGCGCCGTTCTTCGCGCTCTCGACCTGCGGACCCGAAGGCGTTGATTGCTCGCCGCGCGGCGATGCGCCGGGCTTCGTACGCGTCGCCGACGAAAAGACGCTGATGATCCCGGACCGGCGCGGCAACAATCGCATCGACTCGCTGCGCAACATCGTGCGCGATCCGCGCGTCTCGTTGCTGTTCCTGATCCCGGGCGTGGGCGAGACGTTCCGCGTGATCGGCCATGCCGCGATCTCGACCGAGCCGGCGCTGTGCGAGAGCTTCATCTTCGCCGGCAAGGCGCCGCGCAGCGTCATCATCGTCAAGGTCGACAGCGTCTATTTCCAGTGCTCGAAAGCGATCGTGCGCTCCAAGCTCTGGGACCCGGCTTCGATCGTCGATCGCAAGAGCCTGCCCAGCAACGGCACGATCCTCGCCGCCCTCACCAAGGGCGAGCATGGCGGCGAAGAATTCGACCGCATGTATCCGGAGCGCATCAAGGCGACGATTTATTAGGCTCCGCCTCGTAGCCCGGGTAAGCGAAGCGAAACCCGGGAACGACATCACCCCGCGCGATGCCGCTCCCGCATTTCGCTGTCGCTCATGCGGGCTACTCTTTGCGCGGCAACACCAGCAGCCCCGTCATCACGCTGCCTGCCACGACGTTGTAGATGAGCGCAAGTGCGAACGCGGTCGTGTAGGCCGCGGCCGGCGGCGCGCCGGTCGCCTGCATCGCCTCGACCGCCGCGAAGAAGATCAGCCCGACCACCGCCACGCCGCACGCGCCGCCGGCCTGCGTCATGGTCGAGGTCACGCCGGACGCGATGCCGGCGTGATGCGCCGGCACCTGGCTGAGGATCGTGTTGAGCAGGGGCGTGAACAACAATCCCTGCGCGACGCCGAGCCAGATCATCGCCGGGACGAACGCGGCCGGATAGGCGGCGAACCAGTGATAGGCCGCCGCCGTCCCGCCATAGCCGGCCGTCAGCGCAATCCCGCCGACGATCAGCATGCCGCGCGCATGCTGTGCGAAACGGCCCGCGACCTGCGAGGCGATCACATAGGTGGCGGCGAGCGGCAGGAAGATCAGCGCGGCCGAGAGCGGCGCCAGGCCGAGTCCCGCCTGCAGCACGAAGGCGAGGATCACGAAGAACGAGAACAGGATCGTGCACAACAGGAACAGCGCCGTGACGCCGAGCACGAAAGCGCGATGGCGGAACAGGCGCGTGTCCATCAGCGGGGAGTCTTCGTTGCGCGTCTTCAGGCGCTGATGATCCGCGAACAGCAGCAGCATCGGCACCGACAGCACCAGCATGGTCAGCATCCAGGCCGGCCAGCCGAGCTCGCGGCCTTGAATGAGCGGATAGAGCAGGAACGAGAGCGCAATCGCACTCAAGCCTGCGCCGGCGAGATCGAGCTTCTGCGCCTGCCCGCGCGATTCCTCGAGCACGCGCGCGGCGAGCACCAGCGCGACAAGGCCGACCGGCACGTTCATCAGGAAGATCGGGCGCCAGCCCCAGAGATCCGCACTCACCAGCACGCCGCCGGCGATCTGGCCCGCGACCGACGCGAGGCCTTGCGTCAGCCCGAGCGCCGCAAAGGCGCGCGCGCGTTCGGCCGGATCCGTGAAGGTCACGCGCATCCAGGACAGCACCTGCGGAAACATCACGGCGGCGCTGAGGCCCTGCGCGATGCGCGCCGCGATCAGCACGGTCGGCGTCGGCGCGAGCCCACAGGCAAGCGACGTGAGCGTGAAGGCGCCGAGCCCGACCATGAACATGCGCTTGCGGCCATAGAGGTCGCCGAGCCGGCCGCCGGTGATCAGGCCGACCGCATAGACGAGGCCATACGCCGCAACGATGAGCTGCGCTTGCCCGAAGCTTGCGTGCAGGTCGGCGCGGATGCTCGGCAGCGAAATGTTGACGATGAAGGCGTCCATGATCGCCATGAACGCGCCGGTCAGCGTCACCGTGAGGGCGAGCCGATGCGTCTTGGGCTGATGTGTCTTGGGCTGATGTGTCTTGGGCTGATGTGTCTTGGGCTGATGTGTCTTGGGCTGATGTGTCTTGGGCTTGAGCGGAAGCGGGTCGAATGACGTCAGCGACGCCGGGGCGACGTGTTGGGTCACGGCTGTTCTCCGGAAATTGAATCGCCAAATAGGCTTGGCGCGTGGAGAACATAACGGCTATATGTAATAGGAGAATGGAGTAAGTTATCCTATTACTACGAGTAATAGACCTCACAGGTAATGGACACGGCCGCCATGCCCAACCTCGAACGCAACCCTACGCGCCGCGATCTGACCCAGTTTCTGGTGACCCGCCGTGCGCGGCTGTCGCCGCCGGAGGTGGGCCTCGTTGCCGGGCCACGCCGGCGCACGCCGGGACTGCGGCGCGAGGAGGTCGCACAGCTCGCCGGTGTCGGCATCAGCTGGTACACATGGTTCGAGCAGGGCCGCGACATTCAGGTCTCGGCGCATTTCCTGGAAAACCTCTCGCGCGCATTGCGGCTCGATCGGCCCGAGCGCGAGCATTTGTTCGCGCTGGCGCAGCACCGTCCGCCGCCGCTCGCGCGCCCCTCGACGCCGAAGGTGACGGCGACGATGCAACATGTGCTCGAGAGTTTCCCGCATCCCGCGCACATCAAGACGCCGCGTTGGGACATTGTCGCGTGGAATGCCGCGATGGAAGAGGTGTTCGGCGATCTCGTGCAGTATCCGGCGGAGGAGCGCAACAGCCTCTGGCTGCTGTTCACCAAACCGGCGTTTCGCAACATCATGCTCGACTGGGAGACGGACGCACGGCGCGTCATCGCGCGCTTCCGTCTCGACTACGGGCGCGCCGGCAATGATCCGGCTTTCGTTGGGCTGGTGCGCAATCTCGAAGAGGCGAGCCCGGAATTCGCCCGCTGGTGGCGCCAGCACGACGTCGACGGCTTCGGCGAGGGCGTGAAGCGCGTGCGCCATCCACGCCACGGCGAGATCGAATACGAGCATGCGACTTTCACGGCCGACAGCGATCCCAATCTGCGCCTGATCGTGTATACGCCGGTGCAACGCGGGTAGCCGCTCGTAGCCCGGAAGAGCCAGAGCGCACTTCGCGCTTTGGCGAAATCCGGAACTGCGCTCGCGATGTCGATAGGCAGCTCCCGGATTTCGCTTCGCTCATCCGGGCTACAGTCACCGGAGTTCCCAAATGCCTTTCCAGATCGGCCTCCTGCTCTTCCCCGACATCACGCAGCTCGACATGACCGGGCCGTATGAGGTCTTCATCAAGTTTCCCGACACACGTGTGCATCTCGTCTGGAAGACGCGCGCGCCGGTGACCGCGGGCGGCGGCATGCAGATCACGCCGACGACCACTTTTGCCGAATGCCCGCAGCTTGATCTCATTTGCGTGCCGGGCGGCGCCGGCATGAACCCGCTGCTCAATGACAGCGAGACGCTCGACTTCATTCGCCGCCAAGCCCAAGGCGCGCGCTATGTGACAAGCGTGTGCACCGGCGCGCTGGTGCTCGGCGCCGCCGGGTTGCTGAAAGGCAAGCGCGCCGCGACGCATTGGATGAGCCGTGAGATGCTCGCCGCATTCGGCGCCACACCGGTCGCCGAGCGGGTCGTTGTTGACGGCAATGTGATCACCGGCGGCGGCGTCACCGCCGGCATCGATTTCGCGCTGCAGGTCGCCGCCGAGGCGTTCGGGGCCGATCTCGCAAAATCGATTCAACTCGGCATCGAATATGATCCGCATCCGCCGTTCGACGCGGGCTCGCCCGAGCGCGCCGACGCCGCAATGGTTGCAAAAGCGCGCGCCGCCGCCGCGACTCGCCAGAAAGAGCGGCAGGCTGCGGTCGAAAAAGCGGCAGCGAATCTGAGTTGATCGAACCGCCCGACCGCTATAGAGAGGCGCGCATGAACCAGCGTCGGCCGGCCCTCACGAAAGCGGAACTTCGCGCACAGGCGGAGGCCGCGATGGCAGCGGCCACCAAGCCGATCACCAAATTGCCGACAAAACTCACACGCCAGTGCGGCAAGTGCGGCGAGCAGACTGCCGTGATGGTTGAGCCCGGTGCGACGCCCCCGCCGTTCAAGTGCAAGCGCTGCGATTAGTCCGCCAAGGCCTGCGTGATCACTCGGCTCTTGCCTGCGCAGCAACCGACTTGCCGTCGGCTCCGATCAAAGTGTTGGTGCAGTCGACCGCGTCGTAGATGGACACCTGAACGATTTTGTGCGCCAGCTTGATTACCGCACCCGCCTCTTCGGCAGCTTCCAGCGTGGCGAATGACCTCTTGGTCTGCCGATCGACCTGGAGACGATAGCGCTCCTCAATCGTCGTTCGCTGACTCGCCGGCTCGGGGGTGTTTTCGATCGTCTCGTCCTTGGATCTGACTTTTGGCGCGGCGCGCAAAGCCATCTGAAGCACTCCATCTATGTCACATTGAATTGCTGGCAATCGAAAGCCTGGCCGTAGCGAGGCGAAAAGTTCGATCGGTTTTTCGGTGTTCGGTCACCATAGGCGCTTCGCTGCCAAATGACCAGAGCACGATCCCGAAAAGGCCAGTCCCGGACTTGATCCGGGACGGATACCGGTTTTCGGTAAGATCATTGCTCTACGAATACGAACCAAATTTGCTTCACGGGACTGGATCTTCGTTAATGCATGATTGCCGCGAAGCCGGCTTTCGCCAATCAAGTCCGGACAAGCCTCGGTGTCATGTTACGCGCCATTCCACCCGCACAAGCGCATCCGCTCGCGAAGGTGCGCCGGGAGTGGCGCGGTGACGCGCACCGGCTCCTTGTTCTTCGAGATCGGCACCACGACCTCGCGCGCATGCAACTGCAGTCCGGGCGCATCGGCGCGCGGCACGAACTTGATCTGCCGCGCGCGCCGCTGGCTCGCCTCGTTGCCATAGATGTCGTCACCGAAGATCGGAAAGCCCATCGCGGCGCAGTGCACACGCAGCTGGTGCGTGCGGCCGGTGACGGGCTCGAGCGCGAGCCAGGCGAGCTTGCGGTCGGCTGAGCGCCCCATCACTTTCCAGTTCGTCACTGCGGGCTGACCTTGCGGGTCCGGTTTCATCCACCATCCGAAATCGGGATCGAGCCGCCCGAGCGGCATGTCGATGACGCCGTCGTCCTCCGCCGGCCCATCCTCGACCACGGCCCAGTAGGTCTTGCCGACGCGGCGATGCTTGAACAAGAGGCTCAGATGCGCGAGTGCCTTGCGATGCCGCCCGAGCACGAGGCAGCCGGAGGTCTCGCGGTCGAGCCGGTGCGCGAGCGCGGGTGGACGCGGCAACCCGAAGCGCAGCGCGTCGAACCAGTCCTCCAGGCTCGGCCCGCCCTTCGGGCCGCGGTGCACCGAAAGGCCAGCCGGCTTGTCGATCACCAGCATCAACCCGTCGCGGTAGAGCACGCGCGCGAGGATTTCCTTCTCGGTCGCGTTCTTCGGGTCGAACACCTTCGGGATCGTCAGATTCGACACTTTCAGGTCCAGCCCTTTCGGCCCCACGGCGAAACCGCTATCACGACACCCAATATGAATGACACCCCCAAACAATCCTGGTGGCAGCGGCTTTCCGGCGGCCTGAAGCGCACCTCGGCCTCGATCGGCACCGCAATTTCGGACCTCGTCTCGAAGCGCAAGCTCGATGCCGCGACGATCGAGGAACTCGAGGAGTTGCTGATCCGCGCCGATCTCGGCGTCGACACGGCGGCGCGCATCGCGGCGGCGATCGGCGAGGGACGCTACGACAAGCAGGTGAGCGATGCCGAGGTGAAGGCAATCCTGTCGTCCGAAGTCGAGAAAGTGCTCGCGCCGGTGGCAAAGCCGTTGGCGCTCGACGCGAACGCCAGGCCGTTCGTCATTCTGGTCGTCGGCGTGAACGGCTCGGGCAAGACCACCACGATCGGCAAGCTTGCATCGCGCTTCCGCGGTGAAGGCCGCCGCGTGATGCTCGCGGCCGGCGATACCTTCCGCGCCGCCGCGATCGAACAGCTGAAGATCTGGGGGAGCCGCACCGGCGCGAAGGTGATCGCGCGCGAGCAGGGCGCGGACGCCGCCGGCCTCGCCTTCGACGCCCTGACCGCGGCGCGCAGCGAGGCAGCTGACGTGCTGCTGGTCGACACCGCGGGCCGGCTGCAGAACAAGAGCGAGCTGATGGCCGAGCTGGAAAAAGTCGTGCGCGTGATGAAGAAGGTCGACGCCAGCGCGCCGCACGCCGTGCTGCTGGTGCTCGACGCGACCGTCGGGCAGAACGCGCTGTCGCAGGCGGCCGAGTTCACGCGCATTGCGGGCGTCACCGGGTTGGTGATGACCAAGCTCGACGGCACCGCGCGCGGCGGCATTCTCGTGGCGCTCGCCGCCAAGCACAAGCTGCCGGTGCACTTCATCGGCGTCGGCGAGGGCGTCGAGGATCTGGCGCCGTTCGCCGCGAAGGATTTCGCCAACGCGATCGCGGGGATTGAGGGCTGATGCCTGCAGACGACAAGAAGCGCCTGAACCCATTTCTCAAGCTCGTGCTCGAGATGGGGCCGCTCGTGCTGTTCTTCTTCGCCAACTCACGACCGGCGCTGTTCATGCCGTTCGTCGGTCCGCTGTTGCCGGCCGCGGTGAGCGGCGAGAAGGCCGGCATCTTCGTCGCGACCGCCGTATTCATGGTCGCGATCCTGGCGGCGCTCGTGGTGTCCTACGCGCTGACGCGGCACCTGCCGGTGATGGCGATGGTGACGGCGATCATCGTCTTGGTGTTCGGCTCGCTGACGCTGGTCCTGCAGGACGACACTTTCATCAAGATGAAGCCGACGATCATCTACATCCTGTTCGGCGCGATCCTGCTCGGCGGGTTGTGGTTCAACAAGCCGCTGCTCGCGATCGTGTTCGACTCGGTGTTCGATCTGAACACGGAGGGCTGGCGCAAGCTCACGCTGCGCTGGGCGCTGTTCTTTCTCGCACTCGCCGCGCTGAACGAGATCGTCTGGCGCACGCAGACGACCGATTTCTGGGTGAGCTTCAAAGTGTTCGGCGTGCTGCCGCTCACCTTCCTGTTCGGGGCGCTGCAGTACCCGCTGCTGCAGA
>Ga0081539_10001618_pt1 | contig 36946 bp, 30 predicted proteins | sample TabmetS4T2R2_FD_71023 | JGI IMG/M metagenome (GOLD analysis project Ga0081539, IMG submission 71023) | Tabebuia heterophylla rhizosphere microbial communities from the University of Puerto Rico - S4T2R2 | ecosystem: Host-associated > Plants > Roots > Rhizosphere ... | reverse complement strand
CCCCCCCCCCCCCCCCCCCCCCCCACCGCCCCCCCCGCCGCCACCGCCGCCCATCCCCCCGCCGCCCCCGCCGCGATCCGGCTTCTGGCCGCCGCCACCACCGCCGCCGCCCATACCGCCACCTCCACCACCCGGCTTCCCGCCACCGCCACCACCGCCACTCCCGCCACCGGGCTTCCCACCACCACCACCGCCGCCCTGTCCAGGATTCTTACCGCCACCGCCACCACCGCTGCCACTGCCGCCACCACCGCCACCACCGGGTGCGTTGCCCTTCATGATCGCCTCCGATTCGGATTGAACGACGCACGTCCTGCAGGCTTTCGTCGCTAGAAGCCTAGTCGAATACTATGTCCCGTGGAGAAAGGGCGGATAAACGCATGAGGTCGGCTACGCCGATCGTATAGTCCCGCATGGCTCTCGTCGTTTTTTTGCGCGGTGTCAACGTCGGCGGGCACAGGACGTTTCGTCCGAGCGTGCTCGCGAGGGAGTTGAGCGCGTTCGACGTCGTGAACATCGGAGCGGCAGGCACCTTTGTCGTTCGGAAGCCCGGGTCTCGGGCAAAGTTTCTCGCCGCGCTGCGTCGCAAGCTGCCATTCGACACCACGGTGATGCTCTGCGAGGCGCGAGATTTCCTGCGCATCGAAGCCGAGAGTCCGTTTGCCGCGGAACCGTCGCGCGCCGACGTCGTTCGATTCGTGAGCGTCCTGGAAAAAGCCGGTCGCATGGGCGTTTCCCTTCCTCTCGCGCTTCCAACCGACGGCGAATGGCTCGTGCGGCTCATCGCGGCGAAGCATCAGTTCGTGTTCGGCGAGTACCGCCGCCACATGAAAACCATCGGCTACCTCGGCCAGATCGACAAGCAGTTCGGCGGGCGCGCGACGACTCGCAACTGGAACACGGTGGCCGCGATCCTCCGCGTCCTGCGCGGCGCGCGTGCGGAGACACAAAACGCCCGCAGCCGGCCGGTTCGCGGTTGAACGATGCGCCGCGGGCAATTACCATAGCCCGTTTCGTCAGCCTCTCCGTCCATCTCGATAATTCGTCTCGCTTCAGGCGCGCGTGCGCTGGTGCAGCTTTCGGTTGGTGCCATGGCGGCGCTCGTCTGCGTACGACACGCCGACGCGCAGCAGCTGACTCCAACGTCCCATCCGGACTCGGTCACGCCCGGCCGCGTCGTGTTGCGCGCGGGACGCGCCAGCGGCATCCGGCTCGATGGCATCCTCGACGACGCTGCGTGGCGCAACGCCGACTCGATCACAACGCTGACGCAGACGGAGCCGCGCGAAGGCGCCCCGGCGAGCGCGAGGACGGTGATTCGTGTTCTCGCCGATGCCGAGGCACTGACCATCGGCGTTCGCGCGGAGCAGCCTCCGGGTGTGCCGATGGTGAGCTTCGCGCGGGACCGCGACGCGTCACTCGGCAACGAGGACCATATCCGCGTGGTCCTCGACACATATCTGGATGGACGCTCCGGATACGTGTTCGCGGTGAACGCCAACGGGGCGCGGTACGACGCGCTCGTCGCCAATCAGGGGGAGGGCGAAAGCAGCGACTGGGACGGCATCTGGGAAGCAGCGACGTCGCGCACGCAAACGGGATGGTCAGCCGAGATCCGCATTCCGCTCAAGACACTGCTGTTTCGCCAGGAGCTCACGGAATGGGGCTTCAACGTCCAGCGGCGCATTCAGGCGATCCTCGAGACTGACCGGTGGGCCTCCCCGCTCCGCCAGTTTCAGATCACGCACGTGAACCGGGCCGGGTTGCTCAGCGGGCTCCCCCCGTTTCGACTCGGCCGCGGACTGAGCGTCCGGCCCGCGATCACCGGCGGCGCGAGACGTTCGTCGCCCACGGTCAGCACGGACGGCGACGCGGACGCCAGCCTCGACGTGACGCAGCGCGTCCGGGCGAATACGCTGGCGTCGCTCACGGTGAACACCGATTTCGCGGAGACCGAAGTCGATACGCGTCGCACGAATCTCACGCGCTTTCCGTTGTTTTTCCCCGAGAAGCGGACGTTCTTCGTCGAGGGGAGCGACATCTTCCAGTTCGGGCTGGGCACCGCCGGCGACGTGCGCGCCTTCCACAGCCGACGTATCGGACTGCTGAGTCAGCGCGAAGTGCCCCTCAATGCCGGCATCAAGATCAACGGCCGCGAGCACAGCACGAACTTCGGAGCGCTCGTCGTCCGCACCGGACAAGCGGACGATCCGCTGCTCGACACGCTCCGCACCCGCAACACCATGGCCGTGCTGCGAGTCCAGCAAAACGTGCTGGACCAATCTTCCGTCGGTATGATCGCCACCGTGGGCGACCCACTCGGGGCCAGGCATGCGTGGGTCGCCGGCCCCGATCTGACGTACCAGACGTCCCGATTCCGCGGCGACAAGAACTTTCTCTTCGGCGTCTGGGGACTCGCGATGGACCGCGACAGCCTCACGGGACGGAAGCGCGCATTCGGCGGGAAGATCGACTACCCGAACGATCTCTGGGACGTTGCGCTCACCTACAAATGGCTCGGCGACGGCTTCGAGCCGTCGCTCGGCTTCGTCCCACGGCCGGGCGTGCAGATCGTGAACTTCAACGCCGTGTATCAGCCGCGTCCGAGCCGGCCGATCCTTGGCCTGCGCGTCCGCCAGATGCACAACGAGTTCCTCAACACGCTCGTTACGGATCCATCGGGCCGCTGGGAGAGCTACCACGTCTTCATGGCTCCGGTGAACTGGCGGCTCGCGAGCGGCGACCGATTCGAGATCAACGTCGTCCCGACCGGTGAGCGTTTGACCGTGCCGTTCGAGATCGCGGACGGCGTGACGATTCCGACGGGCTCGTATCACTGGAATCGATATCGTCTGGAGGCCGGACTCGCCGCGAAGCGACGCTTCAGCGGCCAGGCCACGTGGTGGTTCGGCGACTTCTACACCGGCAGGCTCCACGAGATGGGTCTCACTGCGTCGTGGAAGCCGTCAGCGCTTTTCATCGTGGATCTGAACGCGACGCGCAACGAAGGCCGGCTGCCGCAGGGCAATTTCACGCAGGAAGTCGTCGGCAGCCGCTTCCGCGTCAACGTGTCGCCGGACCTTCAGATGAGCAGCTACGTCCAGTACGACAACGATTCGCGCCTCGTGGGGACGAACACGCGGCTCCGCTGGACGTTCTCGCCCGTCGGCGACCTCTTCGTCGTGTACAACTACAACGTGCGGGAGCTGCTGGACTCGTTCCTCGTCCGCCGCGGGTACGCCTTCGATTCCAACCAGCTCCTGGTGAAGCTCCAGTACGCGTTGCGCTACTGAGTCCACCGACGATGCCGCCAGCCGAGCCTGAGCAGGGACGCCATCGCGGAGTGCTCATGGCGCTCACGGCCGCGGCGCTCTTTGGCGCCAGCGCGCCGTTCGCCAAGCTGCTGCTCGCCGGCGCTGCGCCGCAGCTCCTCGCCGGCCTGTTGTATCTCGGCTCCGGCCTTGGCCTGAGTCTTCTCTGGCTGCGCCGGCGACGGTCGGCAGCGGTCGCGCGCGAAGCGCCATTGGCGCGCCGCGACCTTCCCTGGCTCGCCGGAGCCGTCACGTTCGGTGGCGTGCTCGGCCCAGTACTGCTGATGCTTGGATTGACCAGGACGCCGGCTTCCGCCGCTTCCCTGCTGCTCAACCTCGAGGGCGTCTTCACCGCGTTGATCGCGTGGTTCGTCTTTCGGGAGAATTTCGACAGGCGCATCGCCGCCGGCATGGTCGCCATCGTCGCCGGCGGTGCGCTGCTCTCCTGGGAAGGGCGCGTGTCCTGGGGCGGAGCGGCCGGCCCGCTTGCCGTCGCGGGCGCCTGCCTCTCGTGGGCGATCGACAACAACCTCACGCAGAAAGTGTCCGCGGGCGATCCGGTGCAGATCGCGATGATCAAGGGGCTCGTCGCCGGAAGCATCAACACGGCGATCGCGATCCTGTTCAGCGCCCACTGGCCGGAAGGGACGCGCATCGTCGCCGCGCTGGCCGTCGGTTTTCTGGGCTACGGCGTGAGCCTCGTGCTCTTCGTTCTCGCGCTGCGACACCTCGGCACGGCTCGCACGGGCGCGTATTTCTCGACGGCACCGTTCGTGGGCGCCGCGCTGTCGCTCGCGGTCCTGCGCGAACGGCCCACGCTGCTGCTGGGCGCGGCCGCCGCCCTCATGGGTCTCGGCGTCTGGCTGCACCTCACCGAACGGCACGAGCATGAGCACCGGCACGAGATGATGGAGCACGACCACGCGCACCTGCACGATGAGCATCATCGACACGGCCGTGCGGCCGGAGATGCGCCCGTGAGCGATCCGACGCCGCACAGGCATTCACACCGGCATGAACCGATGCTCCACTCACATCCGCACTATCCCGACATTCACCACAGACACTCGCACTGAGGCCGGCTCACTCCCCCTCCCGTACCGTCGCCACGAAGACCAGCACGCCCGCGAAGCCCACGGTGGCGGCGACGTGGAACGGGAGCGAGGGACTGACATGCCACAGTAGTCCTCCGATGAACGCAGCCGGGGCGATCGCCACGCTGCGGCCGAGATAGTAGAGGCCGACGACTCGCCCGCGCACGCTTGGCGCCGCGAAGTCCACGATCAGCGCCTTGCGCGCTGGTTCTCCCAGCTCGCGTAGTCCACCGACGACGAAAGCCCCAACGAGCCACGAGAACGTCGGAGCGGCGACGATCGCCAGCGGAAACAGCGCGAACGCGATGAACGTTGCCGTGACGAATGGTTTCTTGCCCGTGCGCTCAGCCAGTCGCGCCGCCGGCACCTGCACCACGATCGTGGTCAACGCCTGCACCGCAATGAGCGACCCAAATGCAGGCGCGCCGATGCCGATGATGTTGATGGCGTACAGCACCAGGAAGACATCGACGAGAGCGTCGCAGGTGCGAACGAAGACATCCGATACGAGCAACCAGCGCAGCGATGTCGGAAAGGAGCGCCAGACGTGCCTCACCGTGACGCGTGTCTCGTCGCCGACGACGGGAATGCGTATCCGAGACGCGACCGCGATGGTGATCGCCGCCATCGCGATCGAGATCGCAAGCCCAAGTCGCACGCCTTCGCGAATTCCGAATGATGCGACCGCCAAACCACCGAGCGTAGGTGCGACGACGATGGGCACGCGTCGCAGGATCGATTGTACCGTGAATCCCATCGTGCGCTTGGCCTTCGGGAGCGCGTCACCGACAACGGCAAAGAGCGTCGGACTGGCCATGCTGGTCCATGCCATGACCAGAGCCAGCCCCACGAACGCGAGCTGCCACGTCGGGAGGATCCAGTAGATCGCATATCCGACCGCCGCGAGCGAAATGAAAAGGATGAGCGCAAAGCGGCGGCCGTGGCGATCGGCGATCCACCCGCCGGGATACTGGTAGACGCCGTCGAGAAAGTCTTCCACCGTTCCGAACAGGCCGATCGCCGTGATCGGCGCGCCGAGCGCCTGGAGATACTTGGGCAGGAAACGGCGCCAGAGGTTCTCGCCGCAGCCGAGCAGGAACATGCTCGTCGACACTGCAACGATCGCGGGCGTCAGCCCGAGGAACTCTCGCGCTCTGGCGCGTCGCCCGTAACCTGTCACGTGATTACCGTTCGAGCGTGAGTCGTCCCGGAGCAGCAGATCGCGTCGCCGTCCTGCACGCCGCGCTCGTCCTGTCGATCACAGGGTTGTGCGCGCGTCCGCTCGCGGCGCAGGTCGCCGGATGTGCCGCCACAGCAGCGTCGCTCACCCCGAAGGCGTGGGTTGTCCCGAAGACCCAGCCGGCTCAGGCGCCGAATGTCGCCGCGCCGCGGGTCGTCGCGGACATCGCGCTCGGCGGGCCGGCCAACCGTTTCGATTACCAGAGCGTGGACGCTGCCACGGGCCGCCTGTACATCAGTCATATGAATGCCGGTCGCCTGATCGTGTTCGACCTCGATTCATCGCGCGTCGTCCGCGACGTGTCGGGAGTCGATCGCGCAACGGGTGTGCGGGCGGTGCCGGATCATCACATGATCTATGTGTCGGCGGCCGGCCGGCGTGAGGTCGTCGCGATCGACGACCGCTCACTGGGGGTCGTCGCGCGCATTGGCGGCATCCGCTTCCCGGACGGTATCGCGTACGCGCCAGCCGAGCACAAGGTCTTCGTCTCCGACGAATCCGGCGATGCCGACGTGGTTATCGACGCCCGTACGAACCGGAAGTTGTCGACCATCGCCCTCGGCGGCGAGGCAGGCAACACGCACTACGACTCGGTCTCACACTGCATCCTCGTCGCGGTGCAGACACGGAATCAACTCGTGGCGATCGATCCCGCCACCGAACGCATCGTTGCCCGGTACGATCTTGCCGGCTCGGATCACCCGCATGGCTTCGCCCTCGACGAGCCGGGGCGACTGGCGTTCGTCACCGGCGAGGGCAATGCGCGCCTCCAGGTATGGGACCTCCGAACCATGCGGCTGGTGTCCACCCATCCCGTCGGTGGCGACCCGGACGTCCTCGCGTGGGATGCCGCGTGGCGCCGGCTGTATGTGGCGTCCGAATCGGGCGTCGTGAGCATCTTCCAGGTGGAAGACAGCGGCGTGCGATTCGTCGGTGAGATTCGCGCGCGGCACGCGCATACCGTGTCAGTCGATCCGCGCACGCATCGCATCTACCTGCCGCTCGAGAATGTCGCGGGCCGGCCCGTGCTCAGGGTGATGGCACCATAGGAGGGAGGAAGGAGGAAGGAGGAAAGAGGAAAGAGCTTCGCACGCTCAATGAGCGTGCGCGGCGAGCTCGTCGTGTTCATGCGCGCCCTTGAAGTGCCTGGCTTCTCCCGACTCCGTCGCCGGATCCACGTGCACCATCACCGCGGACAGGAACGGCAAGTGCCGCAGCTCGTGTTCCACTTCCTTGGCGATGTCATGACCGTGCTGGACCGACAGGGCTGGATCGACCGCGACGTTGACTTCGGCGCGCAACCTGTGGCCCAGCCAGCGCGCGCGTACGTCGCTGACGTCCACGACACCCTTTACCGAACGCGCGCGCTCACGAATGTCCTCCACGACCTCCGGCTCGATGCCGTCGAGCATCCTCACCACCACCATCTTCACCGAGCTCCAGACGATGCCCAGGATGGCCAGCGTGATGAGCAACCCGATGACGGGATCGGCGATCGGGTAGCCGAAGTACACGCCGATCGCTCCGCCGAGCACCGCGAGGCTCGTCCAGCCGTCCGTGCGCGCGTGATAGCCGTCGGCGATGAGCGCGGCGCTGCCGATCTGTTTGCCGATCCTGATGCGGAAAATGGCCACGCCTTCGTTGCCGACAAACCCGATGATCGACGCGACGATGATCGCGCCGAGGTGAGACACGACGCGCGGATGCAGGATGCGATCGATCGCCACGTATCCCGCGACGATCGCGCTTCCGGTGATCGTCAGCACGACGGCGAGGCCGGCGAGATCTTCCACGCGTCCAAGACCGAAGTTGAACCGCCGGCTCGGGGGGCGTCGAGCCAGAAGAAAGGCGACGCTCAACGGCACGGCGGTGGCCGCGTCGCCGAAGTTGTGGATGGTGTCCGCCAGCAGCGCGATGCTGTGCGACAGCACGACGACGATGAGCTGCAGGGACGCCGTGACGAACAGCGCGATGAACGACCACTTCACCGCCCAGAGCCCGCGCGTGGTGGTCGTGATGGCCGGATCGACGATGCCGTGGACGTGGCCATGGGCTCCGCCGTGGCCGTGTCCATGTCCGTGACCCTTGCCGTGGTCGGCGTGACCATTCCCGTGATCGTGGTCGTGGCCGTGTGATCCATGCGAATGCGCGGACTCCGTAAACCGCGCCGTGTATTCGCGCCGGCGGCCCCCAGTCGAAATCGTGAGCATGAGCTCGAACTCGTGGGGCTCCGGAATCATGCTCGTGGACTCGAGATACTCCGGCGCGTTCCTGAAGGCGAAGCGCTGCCGGTCGCCCATGGGGCGCACGGTCTCGATCTCGACCGGTCCGGAGACCGGAGGCATGGCGCGTCGGTTCCTGTCCAGGAAGTAGAGCCGGAACCGAGGCGGAACATTGGTCTCGAACACGCTCAGCTCGACGAAACCTTCGTCGATCGGCAGCAGCTGCCCGCCGTGAACGCCGAAGTCGCCGGGTGTGTTCTCGCCGCGGTGGTGCTGATCGGCCATCAGTAGCTCGCTCGCGATGTGGGTCGAGGATGGACGACACAGGTGAGAGGCGGGATACCGAAAAAGGCGGCGCACCAGGCGCCATCCCGACGCACACGGCGTACGAAAGCGTTATCTGCCGTTTAGCCTTCCGCGCATGCGGCGTCGGTCACCGGTACAGCCGCGGACAATTTCCTCTTCCGCTGCGGCACGAGAAGTGACGGTAAACGGGCGGAATCGCCGAACATCACGGCGTCCGCGGGGTACTGTGGCGTTCGTCCCATGACCTATCTAGCGTTCAAACGCATGTACGCTCACCCACGACCGCGTTCGCGGCTTTCCAGGTGGCTGTCGGTGCTCGCGGCTTCGGCCACGTTCGCCGCCCAGCTCGCGCTGGCGCTCGCGCCGTTGGGGGAGGGTCAGGACGAAGTCACGGTGGCCCCACACGTGGAGCTGGCGGGGACCTCGTTGCACTTTGCGCACAACGATGCCGCATGCGGCATCTGTCAGGCGCGGTCACTCCACGGTCTCGCGTCGCGGACCGCCGTCGCGCTGCCCGTCGTCGAGGTCGGCAGCGGCAGCCTCGTCCGCGCCCGGTACGACTTCGTCGCGGCCGAGCTCGAGTCTCCCAGTCACTCGCGCGCGCCCCCAGTCGCGCTCTAAGCAGCTGCCGCCGGCCGTGAATACACGGCCTGCCGTGCCCGCAGGGCACGCAATGACAGCCGGACTGTAGCGCTCGCCGATTGGCGAACGTGCATCCCGGAGAACCGCAAGACTGGGGATTCCCGACAAGATGAATGTTGCTCGACGAGCAGCGACGGTGGTCGCGGCAGTGATGCTGTGCAACTCGCCGATGATTGGACAACAACAGGATACAGCCGCCAGTAAGCAGCAGCGCGCGCTGGACTCACTGGCCGCGCGCGTGGCCGCATTGCAGACGCGTCTCGATAGCATTGCGTCTGCCGCCCCGGCGGGAGCGGCCGCGCCCGCGCAGACGGCGCCGGTGCGTGCGTCCGGCGCGTACATGAACGTGGGTTTCGACGCGCTCACCGTGGGTGGCTGGTCGAGCCTGCGCGACGTACGCCCGATACTCCTGGGCGATCACGATCCCAAGGTGCGCGGCTTCACGATACCCAACACGGAGCTCACGCTCGACGGCGCCGTCGATCCGTACTTCAAGGGCTTCAGCAACATCGTGTTCAAGCTGGACGAAAACGGCGAAACGGGCGTCGAGCTGGAAGAGGCGTACGTGCTCACGACCTCCCTGCCCGCCAACCTCCAGTTCAAGATCGGGCAGTTCTTCACCGAGTTCGGCCGCCAGAATTCGCAGCACCCGCATGCCTGGGCGTTCGTCGATCAGCCGGTCGTGCTCAGCCGGATGTTCGGCCCCGACGGACTTCGCAGCCAGGGAGTGAGACTCTCATGGCTCGTCCCGACGCCCTTCTACACCGAGGCGATGGTGACCGTCGCGAACAGCACGAACGGGACGACCTTCAGCTTTCGCTCGGGGGAGTCATCCGGGATCCATGGCGGCGTCCCCGTCGAACGGTCCGTCGCCGGCTTCCGGGACCTGTTGATCGTGCCGCGGGTGTCGTCCTCGTTCGATCTGACCGAGACGCAGACGCTGCTCGTCGGCGCATCGGGCGCGCTGGGACCGAACAACTCCGGGCCGGACGCGCAGACGCGCATCTTCGGCGTCGACGGCTACTGGAAGTGGAAATCCGCGACGGCCGCGGCGGGGTTTCCGTTCCTGTCGTTCCAGGCTGAAGCGATGACGCGGCAGTACGAGGCTGACGCGCGCCCGGCTGTCGCCGACCCCACGGTCGTGCTCCCGGTCCAGACGATCGCTGACCGCGGCGCATACGGTCAGATCCTGTGGGGTATCAGACCCAGAATCGTCGCAGGACTGCGCGCGGACGTCGCCAACGGTGACGATGCGCCCTTCGCGACGCCGTTTCGCGGCGAGCGCGTTCGCCTGTCTCCGAACTTTACCTGGTATCCGACGGAATTCTCGAAGTTCCGGCTGCAATACAACTACGACAATCGCAAGGGATTTGGATCCGATCATTCGCTGTGGGCGCAGTTCGAGTTCATCCTCGGCGCGCACGCGGCTCACCGATTCTAGAGGCGTAGCACACATGAACAGCAGAGTCGTACTTCACTTCGCCGGCATCGCGTTCGTCGCGGCGACCGGCATGGGCGCGACGGCGGCGAAGATCCGCGTCGTCGCCACCACACCCGACCTCGCGTCCGTCGCGAGGGAGATCGGCGGCGACAAGGTCGACGTCACCGCGCTCGCCAAGCCCACGGAAGACGCGCACTTCGTCGACGCCAAGCCGAGTCACATCGTGACGCTGAACCGCGCCGACGTGCTGATCGAGGGCGGCGCGGAGCTGGAGCTCGGCTGGCTGCCACCCCTGCTCGAGAATTCGCGCAACGCGAAGATCGCCGCGGGTGCCCCGGGACGCATCGTCGCATCCCAGGGCGTGAAGATGCTGGAGATCCCGATCACCTTCGATCGTTCGAAGGGCGACGTCCACGCGCTGGGCAACCCGCACTTCCTCATCGACCCGGTGAACGTGAAGATCATCGCCTCGAACATCGCGGAGCACTTCGCGCAGGTCGATCCCGGCTCGGCGTCGCTCTACAGGGCGAACCTCGCGAAGTTCAACGCCAGGGTGGACGCGAGGCTCGCGCAATGGCAGCAGCAACTCTCCCCCTACCGCGGCGCAAAGATCGTCACGTACCACAAGGATTTTCCGTACCTCGCCGAACGCTTCAAGCTGGACATCGTGGACAATCTCGAGCCGAAACCCGGCATCGCTCCCTCGCCCGCGCACATCGCCAAGGTGATCGGCGAGATGAAGTCCGCCAACGCGCGCGTCATCCTCATCCAGCCCTATCAGAACCGGAAAACCGCGGAGACCGTCGCGCGCCAGACGAACGGCGTCGTCCTCGAAATCCCGCAGCAGCCGGGCGCGCGCAAGGACAGCGGCACGTACTTCGAGATGATGGACTACATGGTCACGACGCTCGCCAACGCATTCAGGGACCAGAAATGAACGTCGACTTTGCTGTCGTGTGGGAGGTCATGAAGTGGCCGCTGGCGGCGTGTCTCGTGCTCCCTCCCCTGCTCGTGTACATGGGGCTGCACGTGGTGAAGCGCGAGGTGATCTTCGTCGACCTCGCGCTGGCGCAGGTCGCCACGCTCGGCACATGCGTCGCCCTGCTCATGGGCTACCATTTCAACGATCGCCCGACGTTCTGGATCTCGCTCGCGGTGACGTTCGTCGGAGCCGCGTTCTTCAGCTGGACGCGGATGGGCGACCACAGCGAGGTGCCGCAGGAGGCCATCATCGGCATCACCTTCGTCGTCGCCGCGGCGGGCGTGATCCTGCTGCTGAGCAGAGTGGCGGGCGGCAAGGAGGAGCTCGAGCATCTTCTCACGGGCGACATCCTCAACGTGACGGCCGGCGAGGTCGGGCAGCGCGCGATACTGTTCGCCGTGATCGGCGCCTTCTACGGGTTCTTTCACCGGCACTTCGTTCTCATTTCCTCCGAGCCGAAACGGGCATTCGCCTCCGGGATGCGGGTGCGACTGTGGGACTTTCTGTTCTATGCCGCGTTCGCGCTCGTGGTGGTGAGCTTCGTGCGCATCGCTGGGGTGCTCCTCACTTTCGCATACCTGATCGTCCCCGCGGTGTGCGGGACGATGCTGGCACACCGCTGGATCGACCGGTTGGCGATCGGTTGGGTGATCGCGGCGGTGGCCAGTCTCGCGGGGCTCGGCGCCTCGTATCGCCTCGATCTGCCCACCGGCGCGGCCATCGTGTGTGCGTGCGGTCTCTTGCTCCTGCTCGTGGGCCTCTGGACCGCCGTCCGCCATCGGCGCCGCGCGCCGCAGCCGCACGCGGTCACCGAAGCGCCGCGCGAAGCGCTGGTCAGTGCGCCGCATACGGCGCCGCGGCCGTGAGCTTCGTGTGATGAGGAGCGCGGCCGTAGTAGATGTGTGAGAAGCAGGGCGATAGCTTGGGCTGATGGGCGCGAGATACGCAGTGCTTTGCCTTGCGGCGGCTGCCTGCATGGACCCGATCTTCGGAGAACAAGGGCCGCTCGTCACCGTTCATATCAGTGTCCGCGGGCAGGTGATGTTCGAAGCGGACAGCACTCCGATCCCTGGCGCGATGGTCTCATTCGGGTCGGGTGGGTACTTCAGCTTCGCAATCGTCCACGATTCCGCGGCTGCCGATTCCTCGGGCAGATATGAGGTCGCGGGCACGATCGAGTACCACGAAGGATCTTGCCCGTTCCTCTGGATCAGTGCGCGGGCGGAGGGATACGAGGTGCCGTCGATGGAGGACTCCCGCCTGCGGGTAGGTTGTACGAGCGGCGAGCAGCAGATCCGCGTTCGGCTGAAGCGGCGGACGTAGCGCATGTCTGTCGGCGGGGGCGTGACGCGTATTGACGCGACTCGCCATACCGTGGTACGACTCGGCGTCAGCCGGGAGGTATCATGAAGGACATGGCGTCGCCCGCGGAGCAGCTTCGCGATCTCATGACAGCCGACGAACTGTTGCGGCTGCATCTGCCGAACAAGTCGACCGAGCTCGTGCGCGGACGGCTCATCGTGCGCGAGCCGCCCAGCACGTATCACGGGATTCTCCAGTCGAACCTGAACGCGATGGTTGCGACGTTCGTCCGTGCAAATCGCCTGGGTGTCGTCATGGGCCAGGATACGGGTTTCCATATCGAGTCGAATCCGGACACTGTGAGGGCACCCGATCTGGCGTTTGTGACGCGCGAGCGCGCCTCTCAGATCGGCCGCCGCGGTTACGCGTTTCTCGCGCCCGATCTCGTTGCCGAGATTCTCTCTCCCGGCGACAGGCCGGGCGAGGTGCTCGCCAAGATCGCCGACTGGCTCGATTCCGGCGTCAGGCTCGTCTGGGTCATCGACCCCGATCGTCGTGAGGCGCGCGTGCACCGTCTCGACGGAAGCATTACGCTCATCGACGCTTCCGGATCCCTCGACGGCGAAGACGTCATCCCCGGTCTCGCGTGCGCGCTCGCCGAGCTGTTCGAAGAACGTTGATCGAGTCATCCCAAGCCTCTTCGCTTCGCTCCGGGCAGGCTACGCGAGGGATCTGCAGGTCGTCGTCGCGGTGACGATCAGCCTTTCCGCCCTCGAAGCGCGTCGTGTCGCCGTGGCGTCGCAGGGCTTCGGGCCGAAGCCCACTCGGCCCGGCATCCGGCAACTGCGCAACCTCGCCGCGCGGCTCAATGCATTTCAGATCGACTCCGTCAACGTGCTGGCGCGCGCGCACTACGTCCCCGCGTTCGCTCGCCTGGGCCCGTATCGCGCCGAGGCGCTCGATTCGCTCGCCTATGAGAAGCGCGAGCTGTTCGAGTACTGGGGACACGCCGCATGTCTTCTCCCGATCGCGCTCTACCCGCTCGTGCGCTACCGCATGGAGAAACGCGTCGGCATCACGCGCGAGTTCATGCGCACCGCGGCCGATGCGTACATGGCCCGTGTGTATGACGAAGTCGCCGAGCGCGGACCACTGGCGGCCGGTGATCTGTCCGACGCCGGCAAGGGCACCGGGAAGTGGTGGGGGTGGAGTCCCGGCAAGGCGGCGCTCGAACAGCTGTTCGACGCCGGCCTCCTCGCCGTCGCGGGACGCCGCAGGTTCGAGCGACTGTACGATCTCGCGGAGCGCGTGATCCCGCGTGCTGCCCTCGAGGCGCCCCCGCTGCCGCGCGAGGAAGGCATGAAGCAACTGATCTGCCTCGGCGCGCGCGCATACGGCGTCGGGACCCGCGACGACATCGTCCGCTACTTCAACGTGGACGACTGGAGCGACCGCGCGCCGCCGGGACCACACTGGCGGAACACGAAAGACGATCGCCGGCGCGACAAGCCCATCGCGAAGCGTCTCGTGGCGGAACTGGTCGAGGAGGGGCGTCTGCTGCCGGCGCGCGTCGAGGGGTGGACGGAGGACGCATACGTCCACCCCGACATGCGCGTGCCGCAACGCGTGGACGCGCGCGGCATCGTCACCCCCTTCGATTCACTCGTCTGGGATCGCCGCCGCCTGGCGCGCGTCTTCGGGATGAAATACACGATCGAGATGTACACGCCTGCGCCGAAGCGCGTGTACGGCTACTACGTCTGCCCCGCGCTGGTTGGCGATGAAATCGTCGCGCGTCTCGATCTCAAGGCCGACCGCGAGCGCAACATGCTCGTCGTGCAGGGCGCGTTTCTCGAGCCGCGCCAGCGGGCGACGCGCGTGGCGGCAGCGCTGGCCGACGAGCTCCGCGACATGCAGACGTGGCTCGGCCTCGATCGCGTCGCCGTGGGCGACCGCGGCGATCTCGCCAGAGCGCTGCGCAGGGCCGTTCGTCCCCGCGTTTGACATTCGGTCATTTCCGCGCGTAAATGGCGCATGGCGCTGCCCAACACCACCGAACCCGCGGGCGCGGATTACGCGAGCTCACCGTGGATCGCCCCGTCCGAGCGCGACCTCGGCTTCGGCAGCAAGGTCGCGAGTGAGACGCGCAGGCGGCTGCTCAATCGCGACGGCACCTTCAACGTGCGGCGGGAAGGCACCGGGTTCTGGCGCTCGCTCAGCCTGTACAACTGGCTCCTCCAGATCACGTGGCCGCAGTTCTTCCTGCTGGTCGGCGCGACGTTCGTTGCCGTCAACCTGGTCTTTGCTGCGGCGTTTTACGTCGCCGGACCGGCGGCACTGGCGGGGCCGGCGCCGGGCGGTCCTTTTGCGCGCGCGTTTTTCTTCAGTGTCGAGACGCTGGGCACGATCGGCTACGGCAACATCAGCCCGCAGACACTCGGCGCCCATCTCCTCGTCACGCTCGAGGCGTTCGCCGGGTTGCTCGGCCTCGCGCTGATCACCGGCATTCTCTTCGCGCGTTTTTCGCGTCCGATTCCAAGCATCGTCTTCAGCGACCGGGCGCTCATTGCGCCGTATCGCGGCAAGACGGCGTTGATGTTTCGCATCGCCAACGAGCGCTCGAGTCAGCTGATCGATCTCGAGGCGCGCGTCGTGCTCGCGCTGTTCGACCAGGCCGACGGACACGCCACGCGCCGGTTCAGCGTATTGTCGCTCGAGCGCAATCGCGTTGCGCTCTTCCCCCTCAGCTGGACGGTGGTGCACCCGATCGAGGAGAGCAGTCCGCTGTGGGGTCTCACGAACGACGACCTCGCGCGCCGCGCCGCGGAGTTTCTCGTGCTCCTCACGGGACTGGACGAGACGTTCATGCAGACCGTGCATGCGCGCTCGTCGTATCGCTACGACGAGATCGTCTGGGGCGCCCGCTTCAGCGACATCTTCGACCACGACCGCTCGGCGAACGATCTCTCGGTGAATATCGCGCGCATCCACGCTTTCGAGCGGACACCCTTGCCCCGCTAGTCGAGCTGGATCGTTACGCCTGACGCGATCACGCCGCGATCCGAGGGATGTCGTACGCGCTGAACGCGCGATCGCGCGTGACGATGGTCACTCGCTCACCGATCGCCTGGGCGATCAACATGCGATCGAATGGATCGCGGTGGTGCCACGGGAGGGCCGCCAGCGCTGACGCATGCCGCAGCCGAACTGGAAGCTCCTCGAACCCGGAGTCGGCGATCGCATCCCATACGGTCCGTGCGGGACGAAGTCTGCCCAGTGACGTCTTGAGCGCGATCTCCCATCCTGACACCGCGCTCACGTAAACCTGATCCGCGCCCTCGATGGCCTTGCGGGCGGCGGACGTCAGCCTCGCGCCTTCATCCCACCAGATGAGCACATGCGTGTCGAGCAGCAGTCTCACCGCTCGAAGTCATCGACGACGGTATCGGGCAGATCATTGTCGAAGCCGCGTTTCACACGCCACTTGCCGCGACCCTTCCCGGCAACGCGCATCGGCCGCACATCGCTGAGCGGGACGAGCGCCGCCAGCGGCTTTCCCGACTTGGCGATGACGATTTCCTCGCCGTTGGCCGCGCGCTCCACGAGCGACGACAAATGCGTCTTTGCTTCGTAGAGGGACACCGTCTCGCGCACGCGCTTCGGCATGCTGCACTATACGCGGTTGACCAAATTGGTCAATGGGTCCTGCCGCTTTTGCAGGCTGGAAGCGGCGCAGGACGTGCGCCACGTCTAGGCGCAGGACGTGCGCCACGTCTAATCCGCGCGAAGCGAGATCGCCGGATCGATGCGTGTCGCGCGGCGCGCGGGCAGCCAGGCGGCGAGTACGCCAACGGTCGCGAGGACGACGCATGCGCCTGCGAGTGCCACCGGATCGGTGGGGCTCACTTCGTAGAGCAATCGTGTGAGCAGGCGCGACGAGAGGACGGCGCCAAGCACGCCGACGGCACTCCCGATCGCGATGACGATCAGCGCGTCGGCCAGCACGCTGTTCTGAACTCTCGAGGGCGTCGCGCCGAGCGCCATACGGATGCCGATCTCGCGCGTGCGCTCACGCACCACCGACGCCAGCACGCCGTAGAGACCGACGGCGCACACGAGCAGCGCGAGCACACCCAGCGCCGAGAGCACAAACGCGCTCAGGCGCGGCGTACTCAGGGGCTCGGCCAGCAGCTGCTGCATCGACTCGCCTCGTACCAGCATCGTCTCCGGATCGATGTCTTTCAGCGTCGCGCGAATCGCCGGCATGAGCTCTGTCGTCGACAGCTCGCTGCGCACCGCGAAGAGTCCCTGGGTGACGGACTGCTTCCACGGCAGGTAGATCATCGGCGTCGCGGAGCGTAGCGCACGGAAGCGGATGTCGTCCGCGACGCCGACGACGGTGCGCCAATGTCCGACGGTATCCACGACGAGGAAACGCAGCCGCTTTCCGATCGGATCCTGGCCAGGCCAGAGCCGCTTGGCTACCGCGTCGCTCACGACGACAACGTCCGGCGCACCGACGCGATCGGCCTCGGTGAAACCGCGCCCCCGAGCGATGCGGATGCCGAACGTCCTGAAATACTCGGAGTTGCCGGCCTCGATCGCGACCGTGGGCGTGGCGTCCACATCGGCCTGCGATTGTCCCTCGAGCACCGGCTTCCACGACCACACGTTGTCGCCGATGAACGCCGGCACGAGAATCGGCGTCAACGACGTCACGCCCGGCAGCGCGCGCACGCGCGTGAAGATCTCTTCGAAGAGCGCATTGTACTTCTGAGGCGTGTTGAGGCGCGGGTAGGGAAACGTCACCATGTAGACGGAGAGATGGTCGGGCGAGTAGCCGAGTGGCGCGCGCTGCAGCCTGTCCAGTGAGCGTGCGAGGAGGCCGGCAAACGCGATCATCAGCGTTGCGAGCGCGACCTGCGACATGACGAGCACGCGCCGTAGCTCCCGGCGCGAGCGGCTGGCCGTCCCCGAGCGGGAGTCGGCGCGCAGTTGCGATTCGACGTCGCCGCGAACTGCGATAATCCCCGGGACGAGCCCGCACGCGAGCACGGCGACGAAGGTGATCGCGAGCGCGAGAAGAAGCGGCGCGTCGCTCAGCACCACGACGTCGAGCCGCGGCAAACCGGCCGGCGCGAACGCGACGAGCGCGCGGCGCAGCGCGCCGGCGACGACGAGCCCCAGCGACCCGCCGATCGCGCCGAGTATGGCGCTCTCGGTGAGCACCTGGCGCACGATGTCCCACGGTGACGCACCGATCGCTCTCCGCACCGCGAACTCGCGCGCACGAGTCGCGCCGCGCAGCAGGAGTAGGTTGCCCGCGTTGACGCACACGATGGCGAGCAGCAGCAGCACCGCCAGCGTCAGGATCGTCAGCACGGGTCGGACGTCGCCGAGGACGGCACGCGCGAGCGAATATCCTTCGGCGCCGGCGATCGCGATCGGAAGGATGCGTTGCGCGATCCTCAACACTTCCTCGCTGGCGATCGCGGGCGTGACGCCGGTGCGAAGCCGCGCGATGAGGTCCACCTGTTGCGGATCGGAGGCGATGGCCGCCCACGCCTCCGTGCCCAACGGAAAATCGAGTCCGGGCTGCGCGACTCCGATGATGGTATAGCTGAAGCGCATGATCGGATTGAGCAGCTTGCGTCCGACCACCGCTGAATCGCCGTTGAAAACTCTTCGCCAGCCCGAGTAGCTCAGCACGAGCACGGGCGAGGCGCCCACCACCCCGTCCTCCGGACGGAGCAAACGACCGAGGTAGGGACGCGTTCCGAGTACGTCGAAGAAATTGGCGGTGACCGAGGTGCGCGCGAGTCGCAGCGGACGGGCGCCGTCCGTGATCGGGCTCGGATACGCGCCGTAGTGCGCGAAACCGGCGACGCTCGCCATCGTGCGCAGGGCGCCGAAACGCTCGAGCTGGCTCGCCGAAAAGGGGAACTCCACCCCTTGCTGGTGGTACGGCCAGAGGACGGCGATGCGGTCCTGGTCCGAGACGGGCAGTCGGCGAACGAGAACGGCGTGATAGACCGTCAGCATCGAGACGGAAGCGCCAATGCCAATCGCGAGAATGATGATCGTTGTCACCGCGAACGCAGGAGCGCGAATCAACGCGCGCAGGGCAGTCTTCAACTCGCGAAGCGTGACCATGCCGCGTCTCCTATCGCTCGAGCTGGAAGCCCGGGTCGAGCGCCGGCCGCCGCGACGCGTTGGCCGCCAGCCAGCCGGTCATGTACATCCAGCGCGCCATGCGGGCGAGCTTCGCGTAATCGATTCGCTCGGGTACGTCCTGCGCGGTGTGATAGTCCTCGTGCAGCAGCGTGCTGTAATACACCGCGGGGACGCCGACGCGCGCGTACGGAAGGTGATCGCTCCGGAAGTACCAGCCCTCGCGATGCGTGGGACGATCCCAGCTCGAATCGATGACGAAGCGCGATGTCGCGGCGTTGGCGGCCAGCGCCAGCGCGACCAGATCGCGCGAGTTGCGGTGCGGAGGCTGCGTGCCGAGCAGCGCCGCGGTGTCCGCATTGTTGCGGCCGACCATGTCGCCGTTGAGCACCGCGACGATCTGCGCGAGCGGCACCACCGGATGCGCCGAATGATAGCGCGAGCCGAGCAGCCCGCGCTCCTCCGAGCCGTGATTGACGAAGAGCACAGAGCGCTTCGGCCGCTGCGCGACGAACGCGCGGGCCGCGGCGAGCTCCGCCACGGTGGTGGACGCATTGTCGTCGGCGCCGGCGAGGATCGAGTCGTTCGGCGTGAGCAGCCGCACGCCGTTCGCGTCCTGGTGTGAGCTGAAGAGGACGTACTGGCTGCGCAGCACGGGGTCCGTGCCGCGCACCATGCCGATGACGTTCACCGACGGGACCTCGAAGCGCTCGAGCCGGATGACAAGCGTCGCGTCCGCGCCGCGCTGCAGCGCGGGCGCCATGCTCGCACGGACCATCAGCCCAAGGGAGGGGCCCGAGCCCGCGGCCGGGGCCGGCGCCACGCGGTCGGAGGCGCCGTTCGTGCGCGGCGTGGCGCGGTCGACGTCGTAGAGGCCGCGTGCGCGCATCACCGCGAGCGCGTCGAAGTTGGCGTCGACCAGGGAATCCGCGACGAGCAGGATCGCGGCTGCACCGCGCCGGGACAGCGCGGGCAGCACGGCGTTGATCGCGGCGTTTGCGTAGCGAACGTTGAAGGGATAGCTGTTCGGCGCGATCGCAGCCGTGGCTGGTGGCCGCAGCATCGTCGCGACGATTCGGCCGCGAATGTCGGCCGTCGTGTCGGCCGGGTCGGGGAGCCACAGCACGGCGCCTGACGCCTCTACGGGCAGAACGCCGAGCGGAATGATGTCGCTGAACACTGTGAGCGCCTGCCCCGCGATGCGCGCGCTGCTGGAGGTTGGCGATACGCGCGTGCGCACGATGTTGAACCACTGGAACCAGCCGCCGTCCTCGCCTGCCGGCTGCAGTCCGATGCGGCGGTACTGCTCGGCGACCCACATGGACGCGCGCAACTCGTCGATCGTGCCGCCCTCCCGCCCTCGCATCGCGGCGGACGCCATGGCGTAGAGGTCGCGTTTCAGATCGGCCGCGCGAATCTGGCCGATAGCCACCGGCACCGCGGGCCTGGCCTGCGCAGCGAGGGTGATGGGGAGGACGGGGAGCAGCAGGAGCGCGCAATGCGCGCGGGTCAAGTTCCGTCGCATGGACCTTTCAGCCAAAAACGGTCGATAAGGCAACCGACAGCGGCTGAGTCGCGCCGGCCGGCGACCACACGATGTCATCGCGGACGACCATGTCCGCGCGATCGCGCGCGATCGAGCGGATGGTGCGATCGTCGGGATCGACGATCCAGTACTCGGCGACCCCTGCGTCGAGATAGAGCTGCCGCTTTTGATCGAAATCGCGCCGCCTGGTACCGCCGGAGAGGATTTCGACAACGAGGATCGGAGTCGGCGCGCCGTCCCAGTCCTTCGCGTGCGGCGCCTTCGGCGCGCGAACCATCAGGTCCGGCTCGACCTCCGACCCCTCGAACCGCATCACCGCGCGCGGACGAAAGACGAACCCGAGCCCGTGACGTTCTGCGTATGGATCGATGATCCTGGCGAGCCGCGCGGCGATCGTCTCGTGAGCCTCGGTGGGCGGCGGCGTCACGAACAGCTGTCCACGCACGAGCTCGTACTTGTTGCCGTCGTCCGGCAGGCTGTGGAGCTCCTCGAGCGTCCATCGCTTTGTATTGGTTGCCACGGCCATGTGTCCCGCCTCCCTGGATTGTCACGCCGGCGCATGCGCCAAGGATCGCAGCGCGGCGCTTTACTGCGGCATCGTATTCTCGCGGGCTGTCACGCCGCTATGCGCACCGTACGCGCGGCGACGGGACTGCGTCAAGAGTGAGTCCATTTGCGCGGCTCGCACGAGCGGCCGGCCGGGAATCAGCCGCGGCTCATGCCAGCTCGGCGCGGACGCGCTCGAGAAGAGCCTTGGTAGCGCGCACGCCGTCAGCCTCGCCCAGGCGGTCGCCCTCGTACTCGATCCCGACAAAGCTCCGGTACCCGGCGTCCTTCACGATCTTCATCATCCGCCGGTAATCGATCGTCGTCTCGTTGCCGGCGGCGTCGAAGTCGTACGATTTCGCGCTCACCGCCTTGGCGAAGGGCATCAGCTCGGCGGTGCCTTTATATCGGTCGTATTCCTGACCCTCGCCGAGCTTGAAGTTGCCGAAATCCGGAAGCGTCCCGCAGTTGGGCAGGTTCACCCGCCGGATGACGCCCGAGAGCCACTGCCCGTTCGATGACAACCCGCCGTGGTTCTCGACGATGACCGCGATACCGCGCGCCGCGCCGAACTCGGCGAGTCGTCGCAGACCAGCCGCCGCTCGCTCCATCTGCTCGTCGTAGCTGCCGCTCGACGCCGCGTTCACGCGGATCGCGAAGCAACCGAGATACTTCGCGGCGTCGACCCACTTGTAGTGATTCTCCACGGCCCTGGTGCGCGCGGCGGGGTCCGCGTCGCCCAGTGCGCCCTCGCCGTCGATCATGATCAGGCGGCTTTCCACGCCATGATCGTTGCAGCGCTTTTTCATCTCGGCGAGGTATGCCGTGTCCGAGGCTTTGTCCTTGAAGAACTGATTCACGTATTCAACGGCCTCGATGCCGAAGTCGTTCCGCGCGACACGGGCGAAGTCGAGGTGATCCATCTGCCCGCCGAAGATCGCCTTGTGAAACGACCACTCGGCGAGCGAGATCCGAAACCACGGGTTACCGGACATCGCGACCGTCTGCGGACGAACGCACGAGGCGAGCGCGAGTCCGGCGACCACGCTCAGCGACTGCTCGACAAATTGGCGGCGGTCGATCGGGCCCGTCATGTGATTTCCTCCGGCGTCAGCGAATCTCGAACGTGAGTGTGGCCCACTTGGACTCGTAGTCCACGGTGTCGCCCTGCGCCTTCTGCATGTTGATGAACTTGACGTACCACATGCCGCGCGCGCGCAACGGGACGGCGGCGACGCCGTTTGCGTTCGACCGGGTACTGCGCTCCGCGATCCGTGCGCCGTTCGCGGTGCGCCCTCCGAACAGAACGAGCTGGCGCGCGACGGGATTGCCGTCGACCAGCGTCTTCACGCGCAGCACTGCGCCCGCCCGAAGGGAATAGGGGTTCGTGAGGGGCACGATCTCCGCCGCGTAGCCGAGCGGCGTCGCGTAGTCCTCGGTCCGCTTCGAGCCGACCTGGATGAGCGACTTCACGTGCTTCGAGTAGCGCTCCTTGGCGGGAAGTTTCAGCTCGCCGGCGCGGCGGCGGGCCGCGAGCACGTCGGGGATGCCCTCCTCGCCGAGATACATGTTGAACGTGTCGGCCGTCATGGCGAGGACGTTCGGCCTCGTGGCAGCCCCGACGACGTACGTGCCCGCGGCGCCCGTGTGCACCACGAATGTGCTCGTGTCCCCCGACGCGTTCCACGCGGACGTGTCGACGGTCGCCCGCCCCGACGGCGACAGCACGCTGACGTCGCGGAGCCGGACGCGCGCGATGGAATTGAGGCTGCCCGTGAAGGTGCCGTTGAGCACGCGCACCATCACGTCCGAGTTCTCGCGCGCGAAGAAGGTCGCGGGCTTCGCGAACATGTCATGCGCGAGGGCGAGACCGGCGGACGCGAGCAGGAAACCCACGGTGAGCACCGCCGCCAGCGCCATGCGACGCTGCGCTTTCGTCTTGTTCATCTCGATGTCCTCTTGATTGTTCGTCCGCTCTGTTCACGCCGGCGTGGTCGCCGCCGGCAGTCGAATGCGCGTTCGCACGAGCTTCACGGAGTTCACGAAGACCAGAATGTCAGGTCCGAGGTGAATGATGGCAGCCTGCACGGGTCCGATCCACCGCATGAGCGCCGCGATGATGCCGAGCACGTGCACCACGCCGACACCAACGATGAGATTCTCCTTGATCGTGCGATAGGCCTTGGCTGCGATGGCGCGCGCCATCACGAGGCGGTCGAGATGGTCGGTCATGAGGGCGACGTCGGCCGCTTCCAGCGCGGCCTGCGTGCCCGCCACGCCCATCGCGATCCCGACGTCGGCCGCGGCGAGCGCCGGGGCGTCGTTGATCCCGTCGCCCACCATCGCGACGCGATGCCCGCCGCCGCGCAGCCGCTTCACGATCTCCACCTTGGCGTCCGGAAGCAGATCGGCGTGAATCTCGTCCACACCGAGCTCGCCGCCGATGCGTTTCGCGATCGCCGCGTTGTCGCCCGTGAGCATGACGACGCGCCGCACTCCCGTCGCCTTCAACTGCCGAATGGTGTCCTGCGCCCCCGGCCTGACCCGGTCCGCGAGCCGGAGCCGTCCGAGCGCGCGTCCGCCGGCGGAGACGTACACCGCGGATTCACCGAGTGGCTCGTCGTGCTTCGGCATCGCGACGCCGCTCTCCGAGAGAAAGGCTTCGTTGCCCGCGAGCACCGTCTTGCCGTCGAGCTGCACGCGAACCCCCCTCCCCCGCACCACCTCGAACTGCGCGGGCTCCGCGACGTCGATCCCCGACGCGTGCGCCCTCGCCAGCACCGCTTCCGCCAGCGGATGGCTGGAGCGTCGCTCGGCGGCGGCGGCCGCGCGCAGGAGATCCTCCTCCGACGTCGAGGAGTCGAAGCGGTCGATGCCCACGACCTCCGGTTTGCCGAGCGTGAGCGTGCCCGTCTTGTCGAACGCGACGACGTCGATCTTCGCGAGCTGCTCGAGAAAGATGCCGCCCTTGAGCAGGATGCCTTCGCGCGCCGAGCGCGCGATCGCCGCGATCACGACCAGCGGTGTCGCGAGCCCCAGCTCCGCCGGCGACGTGAAGATCAGCAGCGTGATGATCATCCGGAGATCGCGCGTTGCCACGTAGACCGCGATCAGGAACACGAGCACCACCGGGATCAGCCAGCCGGCGACGCGGTCCGCGAGCTTCTGCACCGGCGCCTGCTGCTCTTCGGCGGTTTCCACGAGAGCGACGATGCGCGAGAACATCGTGTCGCCGCCGATCTTCTGCGTCTCGATGTCGAGCGCGCCGAGGTCCACCACCGTCCCGGCAAAGACCGGCGACCCGGGTGTCTTGTCCTGCGGCACGCTCTCGCCGGTGATCGGCGCCTGGTTGACGGATGCGTTGCCGTCGCGCACGACGCCGTCGACCGGGATCTTCTCTCCCGCGCGCACCAGTACCACGTCGCCCGGCTTCACCTCGGCGATGGGGACTTCGACGTCGCGGCCATCGGCGCGCCTGACGTGCGCGGTCTCGGGGACCGATCCGATCAGCGCCTTGATCGACGCCCGCGCGCGCTCGGTGTTGAGGTCCGCGATGAACTCGGCGATCAGGATGATGACCATCAGGATCGCGCCGGCCACGTACTCGCCGCCGATCATCGCGATCACGGTGGCGATGGTGACGAAGATCTCCGTCCCGATCTTGCGCTCGTGGATGAGATCGAGCACGCCGGTCTTCACCAGCGGATAGAGCCCGACGGCGACGGCCGCGAAGAGCACCGGGAGCGGCACCAAGCCGCTCCGGTACAGCAGCACCACGATCCCCACGCCCACGATGCGCGCGATCTCGATCCAGCGCTCTCGCGTGAGGAGCGACGCGAAGCCCACGTCGCGCGTTGTCGCCGGCGCGGGCGCCGGACCTCTGCTCGGATCAGTCACCGGCGGCGACCGGTTGAGGAATCGAGCTGCGCTTGCGCTTCTTGCGCCGCGTGACGCGGTGGTGTATCTCCCGTGCCCAGTCCGGCCAGCGCTCCTCGAGCCATTCGTACACGACGGGCAGCACGAACAACGTCAGCGCGGTGGAGCTGATCAGCCCCCCGATCACGACGGTGGCCAATGGGCGTTGCACCTCGGACCCTGGGCTCGTCGAGATCGCCATTGGGATGAATCCGAAGGCCGCGACCAGCGCAGTGAGCAGATTCGATCGCAATCGGTCGTCGCACCCGTGGCGCACGGCGGCGTCGAGGGGCTGGCCACGATCGCGCAGGTGGTTGATGTACGACACCAGCAGAACGCCGTTCAGCACCGCGACGCCGAAGAGGGCGATGAACCCGACCGACGCGCTCAGGTTGAGGTTCAGCCCACGCAGCCAGAGCGCGCCGATGCCGCCCACGAGGGCGAAGGGCACGTTGAGCATCACCAGCAGCGCCTGCCGGCCGTTGCCGAAGCTGCTGTAGAGAAAGCCCATGATCAGCAGCAGGACGAGCGGCACGATGATGACGAGCCGCTTCATCGCGCGCTGCTGGTTCTCGAACTGCCCGCCGTAGGTCACGAAGTAGCCCTCGGGGAGCGAGACGCGCTTCGCCACCTCGCGCTGAACGTCCGCTGCGAAGCTGCCGAGATCGCGCCCGCGAACGTTGCTTTGCACGATGACCATGCGCTCGCCGCTTTCGTGGTTGATGAGCTCGGGACCCTCGACGACCTGCACTTGCGCGACCTGCGAGAGCGTCACGCGGGCACCGTCCGCCGTGGTGAGCAGCAGCTGGCTGATGGCCTCGGGTGTACCGCGATACGCTTCCGCGAGCCGGACCACGATCGGGAACCGTTTCCGCCCGTCGATCACTTCACTCGCTTCGACGCCGCCGACCGCCGCCTGCACGGCGTCGCGAACGTCGGCGACGTTGAGCCCATAGCGCGACAGCGCGCCACGATCGAGCGCGATCTCGACCTGCATCGCGCCGGCGCTCACGTCCACCGAGACGTCGGCGGAGCCGGAAACGGTCTTGATGACGTCGCGGATCTCCGCGGCCTTGCGCTCGAGGATCGGCAGGCTGTCGCCGAAGACCTTCACGCCGAGCTGCGTGCGCACGCCCGAGATGGCTTCGTCGAGCCGCATGGCCATCGGCGCCGTGAAGTTGTAGTCGAGGCCCGGAATCTCCTTGAGCGCCGAGTCCATCTTCACGATGAGGTCGTCGGTGGATTTCGTCTTCCACTCGCTCTTCGGCTTGAAGTTCACGTACACGTCGCCGGCGTAGAGACCCATCGTCTCGGTCGCCAGCTCGGGACGTCCCATCTTGGTCACGATGCTCGCAACCTCGGGAAAGCGCATCAGCGTGCGCTCGACTTCGCGCGCGATCGACATGCCTTGCGGCAGCGACGTGCTGGGAAGACGCCGCGTCTCGATGAGCATGGACCCCTCGTCGAGACGCGGCATGAACTCCGTTCCGAGAAACAGCATCGAGCCGATAGCGATCGCGAACGTCGCCACGGCCGTGAGGACGACCGGCCGGCGGTGGGTGAGCGACCATTGCAGCCAGGTCTTGTATCTGGTGCGCAGCGCCTCGAACCACCGCATCGGCTTCTCCTCGACGTTTTTCAGCAGATACGATGACAGCATGGGTACGTACGCGAGCGCCAGCAGGAGGGAGCCGAGGATGGCGACGCACACCGTGAAGGCCATGGGGGCGAACATCCGTCCCTCGAGTCCCTCCAGGCTGAAGATCGGGAGGTACACGGCGACGATGATCGACACGCCGAATACAATAGGTCGTCCCACCTCGAAGGCGGCCTTGCGCAGCAGCGTCTGGCGCTCCGGCTCGGTGACGTGGCCCGCGTGCGCCAGCCGCCGCACGAAGTTCTCGATCATGATGACCGAGGCGTCCACGATCAGCCCGAAGTCGAGCGCCCCGAGGCTCATGAGATTCGCGGACACGTCGAAGCGCTTCATGAGGAGAAACGCAAACAGCATCGAGAGCGGGATCACCGATGCGGTGATCAGCGACGCGCGGAGGTTGCGGAGGAAGGCGAACAGCAGGAGCGTCACCAACAGCGCGCCTTCAGCCAGGTTCTTGAACACCGTGCTCGTCGTGCGATCCACCACGTCGCCCTGATTGTAGAAGGGCCGGATCGTGACTCCGCGGGGGAGGAGCGCGCGAACGTCCTTCATTCGCTCCTTCACCGCGGTGACGACCTCCTTGCCGTTGGCGCCCTTGAGCATCACGACCATCCCCGAGAGCGTCTCGCCCCGGCCGTCGCGCGAGACCGCGCCCTCGCGCGGCATCGGGCCGAGCGTCACGCCGGCGACGTCGTGTATGTGGATCGGCGTACCGCCGGTGCGCGTGGCGATGACCACGTTGCCGATGTCCGTCGTGTCCCCCACGCGGCCCAGGCCGCGCACGGTGAAGCGCTCGCCCTTGGTCTCGATGTAGCCCGCGCCGAAGTTCCCGTTGTTCTCGGCGAGAGCCCGCTCCAGGTCGCGCAACGTCACGCCGTACCCCGCGAGGCGCGTCGGGTCCGCGAGGACGTGAAACTGCTGCACCATTCCGCCCCAGGAGTTCACCTCGGCGACGCCGGGAATCGTCCGCAGCATCGGCTTGATGGTGTACTCCTGGAGGTTCTTGAGCTCCATGAGCGACATGGTGTCGGACTCGACGAGGTACTGGAAGACCTCGCCCATCGGAGTGGCAGGCGGCCCGAGCGAAGGCTCGGCGTCCTGCGGCAGGTTGCCCGCCGCGTCCTGCATCCGCTGCGTCACCTGCGCGCGCGCGAAATACATGTCGACGTCGTCCTCGTACGACACCGTCACGACGGAGATGCCGGCCTTGGAGATGGAGCGCACGCCGCGCGTGCGCGGCAGCCCCATCATGGCCGTCTCCATCGGATAGCTGACGAGGTTCTCCACCTCGTTCGGCGACAGCCCGGGTATGACGGTGATCACCTGCACCTGGTTCGGCGTCAGATCGGGGAACGCGTCCACGTTCAGATTCGCTAAGGCCCACAGACCGCCGCCGAGCAGAAGCAGCGTCACGCCGATGACGGCAACGCGAAACCGCAGCGCCGCGGAGATGATTCGCTCGATCATCGCTCAGCCCTCGCTCGGCTGCTTGGCGCGCGAGAACTGCGATTTCACCGCGAAGGCGCCGTCCGTCACGACTTGTTCTCCGGGTTGCAGTCCGTTGAGGATCTGCACCGCGCCGCCAAAGGTTCCTCCAACCACGACGTCGCGCCGCTCGAAGCGCACGGCCTCGTTCGACGGCCGCGCGACGAATACGACGGGGCGCTGATCGAGCAGCATCACGGCGCCCTCGGGGACCGTGACCACCTGCCGGCGCTCCGCGCCCTCGAGCCAAACCGTCGCGAACATCTGCGCGCGCAGCCTGCCCGTGGGATTCTGGGCGATGGCGTGCACGGGCACGGTTCGGGTCTGCGGATCCAGCGCGCCGCCGACGCTCACGACGCGCGCCTCGAATGTGTCGACCGGAGCGGCCGGGACACGGAACCGAACGCGCGACCCGCTGCGCAGCGAGCTCGCGGCGCGGTCGGTGACGGCGATGTCCAGCCACAGCGTCGAGGGATCACTCACCGACACGAGCGGCGCGCCGGCCTCCACCACCGTGCCCGGGATGGCTTCCCTGCTCAATACCACCCCGCCGATCGGAGCCTTCACGACCATGGAACCGCCCTCGGAGGAAACGCCGAGCTGCTCCAGCTGCGCGCGCGTGCGCGCGGCCTCGGCTTCGGCGCGCGTGAGCTCCGCCTTCGCGAGCTCCTCGTCGATCTGCGCCCGCTCGTACTCCTGCTTCGCGATCGCCTTCGCGACCAGCAACCGGTCCGCGCGCTCGCGCGCCGTTTTGGCGAACGTCGCAGCCGCGTGTTTCGCGTTGAGGTCCGCCATCGCCTTGTTGTAGTCGGCGCGGGCCGTGCTGGCCTCCGGGCTCTGAAGCGTCACCAGCGGCTGGCCGGCGCCGACGCGGCTGCCTACCTGCACGTGGACCGCGACGACGCGCGCGCGGGCGGGGGCACCCAGCCGGGCCGTGCGGTCCTCGTTCGGCGCGAGCTGCCCGGGCACCTCCGTGGAGATGCTCACGTCGCGCGTGAGCGCCTGCTGCCAGCGCACGCCGCCGTGCTGGACGCTTGCGAGCGTCATCACGATCTCCTTGGCGGAATCGGCGGACGAAGCCGCGCTCCCGGCGCCGGCGCTGTCGGCGCCGCCGTTCGATTCGGCGGCCGGCTTGCCATTGCACGCCAAGAGCATCAGGATGGCACCGATGGCGCCGAGCCAGCGAACATTGCGACGTTTCATCGCGAGATTCCCGTAGTGGTGTCCGAAGACGAGCCGACGCTGGACGTACGCCGCGTGGGCATGAGTGCGTCGAGCAGATCCAGCCCAGCCGCGTTGTAGAGGTCCAGCATGGCCGCGCGCCGGGCGAACAGGGCGCGGTAGTACGTGAGACGCGCGTCGGTCAACGTTCGTGTGGCATCGATGACCTGGAGCAGCGGCGCAGCCCCCTCCTGATACGCCGCGATGGCGATGCGTCGCGCTTCCTCGGCGTGCCCGAGAAATCCTCCGTCGGCATCGTTCGCTCGTTCGAGCTGCGCTACCTGTTGCTGGAGAATTCGCGCCGCTTCGTACGCCCCGGCGAGGTCCGCCGTGGCGCGTCGCTCGACCCACGCGAGCTCACGCTGAGCGGCCGTGCGCTCTTCGCTCGCCCGCTGCACTTCGCCACGGTTCTGATCGAACAGGGGGACCGGGATGCTGAATCCCGCGATCATGGACGTGACGCCTTCGGATCGCTTCGATCCAAACGTCGCCCCGAGCTGCCGCACGGTGAGTGCGCGCTGGTACTGCACTTCCCGCTCGGACGCGTGCGCTCGCGCCCGCGCGGAGAGTACGTCGGGCCGCGCGATCAGCGCCCGCGACGCCAGCTCCGCGAAGGCCGGTAGCTGGAAGGCCGCCTCGGCAGTTCCGGCCTCTTCGGTCACCGCGACCGAGAGCACGGAGGTCTCCGCGCGCGTCGAGTCATCGAGAAAGGGCAGCAGCTCGGCGCGCGCGCGCACCAGCTCCACCTGCTGCAGCGCGGCGTCCGTTGCCGCCCGGGCGCTCTCGACCTCGACGCGGATCAGGTCCCCTTCCGCGGCGACGCCCTCGGCCACGCGGGCGCGGTTGAAGCGCACGAGGCTGTCGAGCCCCTGCTGAACGTCCTGCGTGCCGCGTACCGCGATCTGCGCCAACGCGACGCGATAGAACGCGCGCGCGGCATCGAGCGCCACGGTCCGACGCGCCAGGTCGAGCTCGGCAGCGGCCGCTCGGACGTCCTCGTTCGCACGCGAAACGCGCGACCAGCGCTGCCAGAGTGGCTCGAGGGGCAGCGTCCCATACGTCTGCGTCTCGCGCACGAGATCGGGCGTCGCCTGCCGCCCGGGAAAGGGCGCGTTCTCCACCTGATAGGTGAAGACAGGGTTGGGGAGAGAGCGCGCGGTCAGCCGGCTCCCGCGCGCGGCGCGCACCCGCGCCTCGGCGGCCTCGACGAGCGGGTGGCGGCTCATCGCGGACCGCAGAACGCGGTCGACTGTCAGCTGGGGTTGCGCCGCCGCCCCCGAGCAGGGCAGCCCGAGCGCGAGAAACGGCAGAATGGCGTACTTATGGTAGTGCATGGCTCTCCGAGTCCGTGCAGCCAGGCACTTCCACGCGATAGCCTCGCGCGCAACCCGGGCTGCCTATGTCTGAGGGAACGCGCCGAAGCGCGTGCCGACGCGAAGTCGGCGCTCAGAGGGTCGGAGGCGCCCGCGAATGACCTGCCGCGCCGCCCTGCTGATCCGGAGGCGACGCGATTTTGTCCGACGGGACAGCGGCGCTCGCGCGCCGCGTGTCGGCGAATCCGGCCGCGAACGGAGAGGACGGAATGGCCGCCCCGCCGGTCGCAAGGAGACGCGAGAAATAGGACGCATCGACGCGCAGGTGCACGTGGTCGCCATTGTGGTCGGCGGCGTCGACAGCGGGCTGCTGCACCCGGGAGACGCCACTGGCGAAGCGGTGCTGCGCGAATTCGGCCGCCGTCTCGTGGGCGTGACCGTGGGCGAGCGCGAGCGCGGGCGCTGAGAAGCCAGCCCCAAAGCCCAGGCAAGCGGCGAGCACGCGGAACACGCCCGAACGAAGCATCGGTCAAAAGTAACCCCCTTCCGCGAATCGCGCGCAGACGCCGGCCAGCCAATAAGGTTTCACGGCACCAGATAGCTTTCGCGCGTGCGCGGCGAGACGAATCGCGCGAAGCTCGATCGCTTCATGCGTGAGCTCGGCGACAGCGTCCGGAGCGACGGCATCCAGAAAAACCTGATTCGCTATCCCGGCGTCGACGCGCGCACGTTTCGCGTCGCCGTGACGTCATTCTGCGACAGCGCGGCGCGGGGTTCGACGTGACCGCCGACGCGCTGCTTCGGGGACTGCCGGGCGAGGCATTGATCCGCGACGGCGTGCGCGATGTGCTCGAAGCGCGACACACGATTCCTGCGCTCGTGGTGTCCGTCGCCCGAGAGCGACTTATCGGGGCGGACGTGCTCCCGCGCTCCGCGCCACAGATATCCACCGATCCCGAGCGCGAGTTGTATCGCATGCTGCTCGCGGGCGGTGGAGACGCGTACTCGCGCTACAACGCGCTGATTCGGGAGCTGACGAGCTTTGTTTCCAGTCTCGAGGCGCGCGCTAGTCGCAACGCGGCTACGCAGAAAAAACGGCCGCGCAACTGATGCTTTGCGTGGCCGTACATTCGAGTGGGCCTGGGTAGAGTTGAACTACCGACCTCACGCTTATCAGGCGTGCGCTCTAACCACCTGAGCTACAGGCCCCGAAATTCACAGGAAACGCGAAATCTAGACGCGCGCGCAAGCTCGGTCAATTAAACGACTTGCGGTCCGTCGCGTCCCGCACACGAGTCACTGCCGGTCGCGATGGAAGTACCGTCATCGTGCAACGCGCGCGCGACGCCACGCGTCGGGCTTGCGACTTGCCATTCTACGCGCGGTCTCAATTCGGTGGTGTGTTGTGGATGGGAACGTAACGACGACTGGTGACGGCCTCGCGTCCCGCCCGAACGATGACGCCGGCGATCGCGGCCTCGTCGCCCTCCGACAGGCCATGCACGCGTACGTTGACGTACAGAAAGCGCTGCGCGAGGAGCGCCATGCGAACGCCGTCGCCGCGGACGAGATCCATCAGCTCGAGACGCAGGTCGGCATGCTGGCCGACCGGGTCGCTTCCCTCGAGGTCAGCCTCCGTGAGTCCGAGAGCGGTCGCGAGCGCGAGCGCACGCGCGCGGAGCAGCTCGCCACGGCGCTGCGACGCATCCACGCCGCCCTGTACTCCGGCGACGTCGTGCACCTCATCCTCCGCGCAGCCCTCCAGATCACCGGCGCCGAACGCGGTTACTACCTCACCGGCACCAATGGCGATCTCCGCGTCGCGGCCAGCGAAAACGTCGATGGCGCGGTCGGCAAGGCGCCGTCGCCCTTCATCGCACAGCTCGCCGAGCGCGTCCGCGAATCAGGCGAGCCGGTGCGGTGGGCGCAGCCCGATCTCCCCGTCGACGCTGATCCGGGTCCGAACGAATTCTTCGGCAACGGACTAGCGGTTCCCGTCGTGGTGCGCGGCCACTTCCACGGCGTCATCATCGCCCTCGAGAAGCCGGACGGCCATTTCGACGAGCAGGACCTCGAGAGCCTGCTCGCCATCGGCGGCACGGCGGAGGTCGCCGTGCACAACGCGCGCGTCCGCGACGAGATCAACCACGCATTCGTCACCACCCTGACCCTGCTGGCCGACGTGGTCGAGGCGAAGGACCCGTACACCCGCGGGCACTGCGAGCGCGTCTCGCGCTACGCGCGGGCGACCTCAGACCGCCTGGCGCTGAGCGACACGCAGCGCCGCGTCGCCTGCTACGCCGCGCTGCTGCACGACATCGGGAAGATCGGCGTCAGCGACGGCATCCTGAACAAGCCCGGTCCGCTGCTGCACGAGGAGCGCGAGCTCATGCAGGCGCACGTCCGCATTGGCCACGACCTGCTCACCAGCATCCCGCTGCTCCGCGACGTCGCGCAGGTCGTGCTGCACCACCACGAGTGGTTCGACGGCAGCGGCTATCCCGACGGTTTGTCCGGCGACGCGATTCCCATCGAGGCGCGCGTCGTGAGTGTCGTGGACGCGTTCTGCGCCATGCTCGACCGCCGCAGCTACAAGGAAGCGAGCTCGCCCGAGGAGGCGCGCGCCGAGCTCAAACGCGCGGCCGGTTCGCAATTCGATCCGGCGGTGGTGGACGCGGCGCTGGCCGCCATCGACCAGGTGGACCGCGAAGAGGCGATGGGCAGCATCGAGGACCACTGCGGCCTGTTCCCCGGCATTCACGGGCCGCGACCAGCGAGCGCCGCCGCCGCATGAGGAGCGGTATCGACGATCGTCCTGACGCCACCGCCGGCGTCGCGGACGAGGCGTCGCTGGCGGAGGACCGCGTCGGATGGACCCTCGCCGCCTCCGCCTCGAGCGACGCGCCCTGGTTCTGGCACGCGTCGCGTAACGTGCTGCGCATCTCCACGCGCTGCGAGGAGATCCTCGGTTACGCGCCCGGCGCGTTCGACGGAACGCTCGCGGCGCTGCGGCGGCATTTCAGCGCGACCGACCTGCCGGCGCTCGAAGCGCAGCTCGAGCAGTTGATCGGCGGCACCCAGCGGCGGCTCGAGGTCGACACCAGGATCATCACGGCGAGCGGCTCGCGCCGCTGGGTGACCATCCGCGCCCGCGCCCGCCGCTCCGCGGATGGTCGCGTGGAATGGGTCGGCGGCGTCGTGCGCGACATCGAGAAGCGCAAGCGCGCCGAGCTGCAGTTGCAGGCGATCGCGCGGCGCGATCCGCTCACGGGGCTTCCGAACCGCGGCGTCCTCGAGAGCGAGCTGGCCGCGCGGCTGGCGCGCGCCGACAGGGACGCGCGGCCGTTCGTGCTCCTGTACGTCGACCTGGATCGCTTCAAGGTCATCAACGACACGCTTGGCCATCCCACGGGCGATGCGCTGCTGGAACAGGTGGCCGAGCGCCTCGCGGCCGCGCTGCAGCCCGCCGATCTCCTTTCACGCATCGGGGGCGACGAGTTCGCGCTGCTGCTCGACGGCACCGACGTCGCGGGCGCGCAGTCGGTGGCGGAGCGGCTGCACGCCGCGTTGCGGGCGCCGATCCTGGCAGGGGGCCGCGAGATCTTCACGACGATGAGCATCGGCGTGAGCACGCGCGCCGCGGACTCCACCCGCCCGAGCGACGTGATTCGCGACGCGGACATCGCGATGTATCGCGCCAAACGACACGGCGGAGCGCGGACCGTCGTGTTCGACACGGAGATGCGCCTCGAGCTCGAGGACCGGCTGCGCGTGCACACGGAGCTGCACCGCGCCCTGCACCTCGGCCAGTTCTGGCTGGCGTACCAGCCCGTGTTTGCGACGGCCGACCGCGCGCTCTGCGGCTTCGAGGCGCTCATCCGGTGGGAGCACCCCGAGCGCGGCTCCCTCCCGGCGGGTGAGTTCGTCACGCAGGCAAACGAGTCGGGTCTCATCGTTCGCATCGGCCGCTGGGTGCTCCGGGAAGCATGCGCGCAACTCGCGGAATGGACGCGCGCGTACCCGCGCGCGCGTCCCCTCAGCATCGCCGTGAACATCTGCGACCGCGAGCTGCTCGATCCCACCTTCACGCGCTCGGTGGAACAGGCGCTGCTGGAGACGTCGCTCCCGCCGTCGCAGTTGATCCTCGAGATGACGGAGGGGGTCATGACCGCGAGCACCCGCGGCGCGAGCGACGGTCTGCGCTATCTGCGCGACATCGGCGTCCGTCTGCAGATGGACGACTTCGGCCGCGGCTATTCGTCGCTGCGCGCGCTGCGCGAATTCCCGATCACGGCCATCAAGATCGATCGGTCGTTCATCGCGGACCTCGAGACGAACCCCGAATCGCGCGCGATCGTGCGATCGATTGCGTCGCTCGCGCACGCACTCGGCCTCGACGTGATCGCGGAGGGGGTCGAGCGCGCGGAACAGGAGGAGCTCCTGCGCGAGATCGACGGATGCCGCTACATGCAGGGCCATCTCTACGGCCGGCCCGCGGACCAGCGCGACGCCCAGGGCATGCTGCCCGGAGCGCGCTGCCTGTAGTCCCGTGTGGCGGACGTCACAGCCGTAAGGGTTTCTTCCGAGTTGGTTGTCGCTAGTTGAGACTCGGTGAGGGAACTGTATGCGATGGCCGCTTGGTTGTGCGTTGCCCGGTCTGCTCGTGGCAGCCGCGAGCTGTTCGACGCCGGAGAAAGCGACGGCGCCCAGCGTTGTCTCCTGCGCCGGACGCACCGATACCGCGAAGGTTCCGCTCATCGACCTTCGTGACGGCTGCTATCTCCAGTTTCGCGGTGGCCTGTACCCCGACGGACTGAATGAGCTCAGCGGATCGCACCTTTCCGCGGGTGGCGCCGCGGCGGCGAAGATCGCGCCGCTCGGCCTCGATGGCCAGCCGAGCGCTTCGGGGAAATACGTGCTGCTCAGCATCGGGATGTCGAATACGACCCAGGAGTTCTGCAACGATGGCGGGCAGGTGCGCAGCTGCCTGCTGCCTGGCTTCGTCGCGCAGGCCGCGGCGGACGCCGAGGTGAATCATGCGACGCTCGCGATCGTGAACGGCGCTGCCGGCGGACGCGCGGCCCCTTCGTGGGTGAGCGCCACCAGCGCCGAGTATGATCGGATCCGCGACACCTGGCTCACGCCGATGGGACTGTCGGAGCTGCAGGTGCAGATCGCGTGGGTCAAGGTCGCGAACCCCGGTCCCACGCGTGCGCTGCCCGACGCGAACGCCGACGCGTACGTGCTGGAGTCGCAGATCGGTCAGATCGCGCGCGCGCTGAAGACACGTTATCCCAACCTGCGGCAGATCTTTCTCTCGAGTCGCGTCTACGCCGGCTTCGCGACGACGACGCTCAACCCGGAGCCGTACGCCTACGAGAGCGGGTTCGCGGTCAAGTGGGCGATCGAGTCACAGATCGAGCAGGCCGCGGGTCGAGCCGGCGACGCGCGCACGGGCGATCTGCATTATGACACGGGCGTCGCCCCGTGGCTCGCGTGGGGCCCGTATCTCTGGGCGGCGGGAACGACGCCCCGCTCCGACGGTCTGACGTGGGTGCAGGGCGACTTCGCCGCCGACGGCACGCATCCCGTGACGAGTGGACGCGAAAAGGTCGCGACGCAGCTGCTGGCGTTCTTCAAGACGTCGCCGGTCGCGCGCTGCTGGTTTCTTGCCGGACAGCGGTGTTAGGAGCGTTTGGAAACACGAAGGCCCGCGAGCGAGATGCCCGCGGGCCTTCGGCGATGAAGATCGAGTGACGTGACGTGCGATGGCGCGACTTACGGTCATGCTTTCGGCCGGCAGATCCCTCGGGCGTGCGCCCTCGGGATGACGGCCTACTCGCGATCCGTTAAGGAGGTGATCCAGCCGCAGGTTCCCCTACGGCTACCTTGTTACGACTTCGCCCCAGTCACTCGGCTTGCCTTCGGCGGCTTGACCCCGTGAGGGTTTCGGCACCGACTTCGGGCACTCCGAGCTTCCATGGCGTGACGGGCGGTGTGTACAAGGCCCGGGAACGTATTCACCGTGGCGTAGCTGATCCACGATTACTAGCGATTCCAGCTTCATGGGGGCGGGTTGCAGCCCCCAATCCGCACTGAGACCGGCTTTCGGGGATTGGCTCGCCATTACTGGCTCGCGACCCGCTGTACCGGCCATTGTAGCACGTGTGTAGCCCTAGACGTAAGGACCATGATGACTTGACGTCGTCCCCACCTTCCTCCGGTTTGGCACCGGCAGTCCCCCGAGAGTCCTCAGCGCTTTGCAGCCTGTTAGCAACACGGGGCGGGGGTTGCGCTCGTTGCGGGACTTAACCCAACATCTCACGACACGAGCTGACGACAGCCATGCAGCACCTGTGCTGGAGCTCCGAAGAGGGGCACCTGTTTCCAGGCGCTTTCCCCAGCATGTCAAGCCTAGGTAAGGTTCTGCGCGTTGCGTCGAATTAAACCACATGCTCCACCGCTTGTGCGGGCCCCCGTCAATTCCTTTGAGTTTCAGCCTTGCGGCCGTACTCCCCAGGCGGGGCACTTCATGCGTTAGCGCCGGCACCC
>Ga0081539_10001617_pt1 | contig 36954 bp, 30 predicted proteins | sample TabmetS4T2R2_FD_71023 | JGI IMG/M metagenome (GOLD analysis project Ga0081539, IMG submission 71023) | Tabebuia heterophylla rhizosphere microbial communities from the University of Puerto Rico - S4T2R2 | ecosystem: Host-associated > Plants > Roots > Rhizosphere ... | reverse complement strand
AATACAATATGATGTTGACTCGGCTGCTTTAAAACAGGCTGTTGTGGCTTACCGAAACAATAATGAAAATACTCGTTTTCTCCCGAATGATTCAACAAGAGGAGGTTTATGGCAATATCTTCCCGGTACTCAAAAAGAAATTAATGAAATAGATAGTCTCGGTAAGCAAAAAAATTATGATGTTGTTTTTACAGAAGGAGTTTCAGCTTCTGAAGAAAGCATAAAAGCGCTAAACGGCAATGCGTCACCTTCTGTTCTTCATATCGCTACTCATGGTTTCTTTTTTCCTGATCCAAAGGAGGTGAAAAAAGATAGTGTCAAAGGCAGGCTTGAATCCGGTAATGTATTCAGGCAATCAGATAATCCTTTGTTTCGTTCAGGTCTTCTTTTCGCTGGTGCAAATAATACTTGGCAGGGAAAACAAATCGAAGGAGTTGAAGATGGCATATTAACTGCCTACGAGATTTCCAACTTATATCTTCCCAATACAAAACTGGTTGTATTATCTGCCTGTGAAACAGGACTGGGAGATATAGAAGGAAATGAAGGTGTATATGGTTTACAAAGAGCTTTTAAAATGGCAGGTGTTGAAAACCTTGTAATGAGTCTTTGGAAAGTACCTGATAAAGAAGCTGCTGAATTTATGGAAGAGTTTTATAAAAACATTTTCGACAAACAATCAATTAATGATGCTTTTTATAATGCTCAAACAATTATGAAAAACAAATACAGAGCCGAGCCCAAAAAATGGGCAGCATGGGTGTTAGTGAGATAACGAAACCATTAAATTCTTGCTTATGAAAAAGTTGATGCCCCTACTTCTTGTGATTTTAATTCATCTAAGCACATACACATACAGCCAGCTTTGGAAACAATATGCAGATAGCGCAAAGATTTATAACGATCAAAAAAATACAGAAAAAGCAATTGAGCTTTATATTAAGGCGAAAGAAGAATTAAAGAAAGAATCTGCTGAGACAAAAAGCTATGCTAGCATTTGTGATAGTCTTGCTAATTTATACACTGGCTTAAGTCAGTATCAAAAAGCGGAATCGCTTTATTTAGAAGCGAAACAGATACGGGAGAAAGTGTTTGGCAAAGAGAATGCTGATTATGCTACAAGTTGCAATCGTCTTGGTCGCCTATACTTCCTTATGAAGAAATACGAAACAGCAGAACCATTTTTTTTAGAAGCGAAACAGATAAGAGAAAAAGTGCTTGGCAAAGAGCATCCTGATTATGCAACAAGTTGTAATAATCTTGGTATTTTATATAGAGACAAGGGTCAATATCAAAAAGCTGAGCCCCTCTGTTTAGAAGCAAAACAGATACGGGAAAAAGTGTTAGGCAAAGAGCATCCTGATTATGCTGTAAGCTGTATTCATCTTGCCATTTTATACGAGTACATCGGTCAATATGAAAAGGCAAAATCTCTTTATTTGGAAGCCAAACAAATACGCGAAAGGCTATTTGGTAAAGAGCACCCTGATTACGCCGGAAGTTGTAATGATCTTGCCGTTTTATATAAAATAATTGGGCAATATAAAAAAGCCGAACTACTTTTTATAGAAGCCCGACAAATATGGGAGAAAGTGTTTGGAAAAACTAATCCTCGTTATGCTGCAAGTTGTAATAATCTCGCTAATTTATATATGTATATGGGTCAATTTAAGAAAGCGGAACTGATCGCATTAGAAGCTAAACAGATAAAAGAAAAAGTGTTGGGTAAAAAGCATCCTGACTATGCTGCAAGTTGTAATAATCTTGGTCTTCTATATATGTCAATGGGTGAATATGAAAAGGTGGAGCCACTATATTTGGAAGCCAGGCAAATAAGAGAAGAAGTATTAGGTAAAGAGCATCCTGATTATGCTGTAACCTGCAATAATCTTGCTACCTTTTACCGTTTGATGGGTCAATATGAAAAGGCGGAAGTTTTTTATTTAGAGGCAAAACGAATAAGAGAAAAAGTAATAGGTAAAGAGCATCGTGATTACGCCCAAAGCTGTTTTGGTGTGGGAATTTTATATAAGGATAAGAGAGAGTATGAAAAAGCTGAAGCCTACTTTTTGGAAGCAATGCAAACATATGTGAAAGCGCTCGGTAAAGAACATCCTTTTTACGCTGCAACCTGTGCTAATCTTGCCGATGTATATAGCAGTTTGCATGAAGACAAAAAGGCCGAAGTCTTCTATCTGGAAGCATTACAAGTATTGGAAAAAGCCCTTGGAAAAGAGGTTCCTGATTATGCTTCTGTTTGTAATAATGTGGCTAATTTATATCAGGATATTGGGCAATACAAAAAAGCCGAGTCCCTTTTTTTGGAAGCAAAACAAACAAGAGAAAAGGTGATTGGCAAAGAGCATCCTGCGTATGCCCAAAGTTGTATTAATCTTGCTAATTTATATTGGAACCTTAACAAACCGGAAAAGGCAAATGATCTTTTTGCAGAAGCATTCACCTCTCAAAATGTCCATGTAAAGAAAATATTTCAATTTACAAGCGAACCGGAAAAGCAATCTTACTTAAAAACAACCGCTGACTTTGGAAATTATTTTTTTTCGTTTAACACATCAACCCTTTCTCATTCCAATCAGGGATTTAGTTATGATGTTTCCCTATCTCATCGCAATTTAATATTATCTTCTTCACAGCAACTGCGAAATGTTATTTATAATTCGCCCGATACAAGTATCAAAAACAAGTACAATGCGTGGATTGATCTACGAGAACAACTTTCTTTCTGGCATACTAAGCCGGTTAATGAACGACCGGATTATGTAAAGGATTTAGAAGAGCAAGCTAACACTTTGGAGAAAGAACTTACCCGTCTTTCATCAACATTCAAAAAAGAGCAAGAAGAAAAAAATATTACATGGAAAACAATTCAGCAAGAACTCAAGCCAAATGAAGTTGCTATTGAATTTGTAAAATTTAATTTTTCTGATGGAAAGCGTTTTACTGACAGCATTTATTATGTTGCGCTGCTCTTAACAAAAGATAAAACAGAACCTCAGCTTATTCCTTTATTTGAAGAAAAGCAATTAAGTAATTATAAAACGGTTGCTTCACTCTATGGCACAAACCAAAAGGTAAATGCTGCTTATAATTTAATTTGGGCACCACTTGAAAAACATTTGCATGGCATTACAAAAATTTACTTTGCTCCCGCAGGTCTTCTTTACCGTATTTCCTTTCCGGCTCTGCCTGTTAATGATCACGAGGTGTTGAGTGATAAATATCAACTCGTGCAACTCAATACCACCGCTTCTGTTGCAAGTCAATCCGAAAATTTTATTACTACTTCTGATAAAATTTATTTGTACGGAGGAATACAATATGATGTTGATTCTGCTTCTTTGAAACAGGCTGTTGTGGCTTACCGAAGCAGTAATGAAAATGAAATTACTCGTTTTCTCCCGGATGATTCAACAAGAGGAAGTTCATGGCAATATCTTCCCGGTACTCAAAAAGAAATTAATGAAATAGATAGTCTTGGTAAGCAGAAAAATTATGATGTTGTTTTTACAGAAGGAGTTTCCGCTTCTGAAGAAAGCATCAAAGCGCTAAACGGCAATGCGTCACCTTCTGTTCTTCATATCGCTACTCATGGATTCTTTTTTCCTGATCCAAAGGAGGTGAAAAAAGATAGTGCCAAAAGCAGGCTTGAATCCGGTAATGTATTCAGGCAATCAGATAATCCGTTGTTTCGTTCAGGTCTTCTTTTCGCCGGTGCAAATAATACCTGGCAGGGAAAACAAATTGAAGGAGTTGAAGATGGCATATTAACTGCCTACGAGATTTCCAACTTATATCTTCCCAATACAAAACTGGTTGTATTATCTGCCTGTGAAACAGGACTGGGCGATATAGAAGGAAATGAGGGTGTATATGGTTTACAAAGAGCTTTTAGAATAGCGGGTGTTGAAAATCTTGTAATGAGTCTTTGGAGAGTACCGGATAAAGAAGCTGCTGAATTTATGGAAGAGTTTTATAAAAATATTTTCGATAAACAATCAATTAACGATGCTTTTTATAATGCCCAAACAATTATGAAAAACAAATACAGAACCGAACCAAAAAAATGGGCAGCATGGGTCTTGGTGAGATAAGAAAAATGCCCCATCGAATTATTGGACAGAAATATTTAGCCTCAATTGATTCACAATAAATTTTAAAAATCCGGATTATTAGCTTTTCCCAAAGCGATAAGTCTCGTGTACACCTCACCATATTTCCCTTTCCATTCTTCAACTTGTTTAGCCAAAGAATCTGCCTTCTCTTTTGCATCTTTCGAAGCAATATAATTTTTGCTTAGCCTGCTATAATCATCAAGCATAATAAACATTTCGTTGTTCATGGTGGCGTAAATAGTACTGTCCATATATTTTGAATCGTGTAAATTATCAAAATGTTTTGCAATTTTCCTAACTGTGAACTCATCATATTCTCCGCTTTTCACCATTGAATCAATTAGTTTTTTTGCAGCTTCCATACTTGCGATAAACTGCTGCTGATTATACGACTGTGTTTCATAATCGTCTATTTTTCCCCGCAGTAGTGCATTTTCTTTGTTGGGTACATCATAGTCAAAAAATACCGCAGTAATAACTATCAGTACGGTTACAACAAAGAAAATCATGAATTTCCAAAAAGCCTGATTTCTTAATTTGGCATTTATAACATGTTCCATATTCAGATATTTTTTTTAATTGGTAAATGTTTTATTCAGCAAGAAAACTTCTTCGTTTTTTAGGTTGTGGTTCTGGTTCGGGCTTAATAATCTGCTCTTTTACAAATATGCCTGCTTCTTTACGTTTTCCTATATATTCAAGTTTTGAGAGGTTTACGAAAAGGCGGCTAATAAGTTTTGTAAAGACCGAAACTTTTTCAATCGAATTATTTATATCAAGGTGATCGTATTTGTGATTGGCAAGAGTGGTAATGGCTCCTTCTAACTCACCCTGGTTAACGTCGCACCATTCTACACAATAATTTATCAGTTCTTCTTTTCCCGAGCCGATATAAACATCCAAAGTATTTTTTATAACTCTTGCAAATGCTGAAACAGTATTGATCAAAAATACCGGTGGCTGATATAAATTAATTTGTTTAAACTCGTTCAACTGCAAAGCAGTAAAAAAAATAATTTGCTCACACAAACGCTGCGTTATAAAAGCCATTTCGTTCTGCTGCTTTTTTTGAAGAATTTTTTGAATAATTTGCAGTGAATACAGTTCAATTTTTCCAAAAAAATTTTCAAGCGCTGCGTGTATTTCCACCAAATCGGTGTGACTGTTTATGCTGCTGCATGGAGGAATATAATCTTCGTCTAACAAAACTTTTTGATCTTCCACACGGACTCTTGCTACAGGTATTTGAAAATTTCCCAAAGCATTCTCTTTGGTTTCATTTACCGGCATCAATTGCAATTCGTAAGAAGGCAGCGTGTAAGGTAATCTTGGCGGCGTTTCATTTGGATCTCCATCACCATACGGTACACGTTTGTACGGATTCACAACAACTACAACAAGATATTCTGCAGATTTACCTTTTAATTCTGCAAAAGGTACACTTAGCTGTGGAATAAAAGCTTTAAACGTGTTGATAGAAAAATCATTTTCATCAAACTCAATTACGTAACCCCCCAAAGTAACTGCTGTGCATCTTTGAAGGCGTACCTGGACCTGCTGCTGATTATCTGCCGATACAAAAATCTTTACACCGTTACCGTTATTTTTATCGGGTAATAAGCCATAATTGAAATTATTTAGCAGGCTGCTTACTCCTTGTGCAGCTTGTAATGTGAAGGCATTGTTCTGTGCAATGAAATGAGACTTGTTAATCTTCATTCCATCCATCCAGTTTACGGGTAAATAATGAGGATTATTTTGTGGCATACAAAATTTAGTTTAACGATCTGCTGCAGATAATTATGTCATTTTCTTTTATGTTGTTATTAAAGATTGTCCGGTCACTGTTTATGTATTGAGTAGCAAGTGTGTACCATTTTGGTTTTTTATAAAATATCCAGCCATGCGCATCGCCTGTTGTGTCAGCAAATTCAATTTTAGCATTGGGGTGTCGCTCATTATAATCATTTACAAAGTAGTAGAACAATTCGCCAAATTCCATATCAACCGGCGCCTTTGCTCTGAAATTTGTAAAGTGCATATCTGTAGTTTGTTTTTGAAATTCAAAACTTATAACAAGCAGGTTTCGCAGTTTGCTTTCATCTGGTTCTTCCAGTTCTTTATTAAGCGGATAATACCATTGTTTTAAAATCTTAGGTGGTATAGCAACAGCTTGTTCAAAAGTTTTATATACAAACCATGGGATAATAAAAGAACAAATACTTGTTGCCATATTATATTGAAATCCCTCGCGATTAATCAAACTGTACACAATAATAAAACCTATGCTGCCGATAATCCCTGCAAGAATGGTGAAAACAAGTTCAAGCCATATAGCTTTGCTGTCTGCGCTTTTTTTTATGTGTGCAGGCATAAAACGAGTATGGGCTATACCAAGCCCCAGAAAGTAAAACTGGTAAAGAATATAAAACAGGAAATAATTTTTTGAAGCAGGAAAAAATGCAGTGCAGGCAATAGCGGCAAAAAAAAGCAGGAACACAAACAGGTATAAAAGGATGGCTTTTTGATACGGCTTAAAACTTCCGCTCACTTTTGCTATCAGCTTCATCAATAAAGCCGAAATGGTTAAGACGCCCATACCCAGTATAATAAGGGTCTTAGTTAATTCATTTGTAATCATTTTTTCCATAAATGTTTCCGGGATTTATAAAAGCTGCCCGTTTAGTATATCCTTCGGCAGTAAATTTTGTTACTGTTTTGCAGAGAAATATTTTTAGAAGGAAAACAAAACCTGGCAGACAGAATAAAAATTGAAAGAACTGCATGTAAACTTCTTTGTGTGCCAATGATATTTCAGAACGTACAAGTGTGCCCCGATCCAGCGCGCAAAATCTAACTCGGGGTCAGTGACGACGCAACGGAAGTTTAATAGCAGCAACAAAGACGAGCTCCAAAAAAATATCTTATAAAAAACTTGAGTATCCTAAAACCGGCGCATCTTCTTTTTCTTGTTTTAAGTGCATATTTTTTTTATCGTCTGTTACAAGGAGCGTTGTAACAACATCTGCTTCTACGGCTATAAAAAAACGATAGAACGCTTTTAGAAATGCGTGAATGTTTCCGCCTTCAAGATAATCGCTCACCTTTGATTGCTGTAAAGGACCTATAGAAAATTCGAGCACCGGATAAGGATCATAAAATACAGAACCACACAGCATGTTGTTACCCAACTGTTGTTTGCCTAATTCAATGATTTGATCGTCATCTGCGATTGTTGGCATGGCAGCAATCTTTTTTGCAGTAACACTTTCCTGCAATAATTTTTGTAAACAAGCTGCAGTAAGCGCAATGTCACCGGTGATTCTGTGCGCATAGGGCAACAGCAAAATCAAATGAATGATTAATGGTTTTGGAATGGAAGAATCAATGTCCCATAACCTTGTGAAATAGCTGTTTAATATACCCGATTGTAAACCTTCGAGCAACGTGCATTCTTCTTTTTCCAACTGTACGCGCTGCCAGAAAAAATCATTTTCAAGCGGCATAAAGAAGCGGCGTATCGCATATTCTTTCTTCTTGTTTGCTTTATATTCCTCTGCCATGTCGGTGGCATTCCTCGTTACAGTTTTTACCTTACCGGGCTGATAAAACAGACCTTCCGGCAATTGATCGTAAATGCCGCCGCGTGTGAGATGAAATTGCAGAATATTTTTTTTGCGAGCATCTTCTGTTATTTCCACAGCACACACATCTTTGCTGTATTCGCGGTAAAACAAACTATTGCATGCAATAAAAAAATCATCAATGTTAAGTCCGTTTTCCAATGCCTGCACCAGTTGCGATTCAAGTCTTGCGTCGCAACTATTTTCAATTTCGTGTTGTAGTTTTTCTATGTGATTGGGTTTATCCATTACTCTTTAATAAAAACGCGATATTGTGTAAATGCCGCAGATTTTTCTTCAAGCAGCAGTTTCAGGTTTTCTTGCCAAAAACACAGTTCATTCTTTTCAAGTAATTCATTGTACGCTTTTTTGTGCAGGTAAATAAGTACGTCAATCGTTTTTAAATATCCTTGCCGCTCGCCCGGATGAATCATTGTTCCTCTTTTTATTTCCACTTTGTTAAGCTTGTTTCCCAACTGGTAAAAACAAAAAGTTTTAATATCTTCAACTGTACTTAATCTGTCTTTTGATAAAAGAGCGCTTTTATATGCAAGTATGCTTTCAGTAGTGTTTAGTTTATTACGGCCGCCAATTGTAGTGGTAATAAGCTGTGCCTTGTTGCTGTTTACAGAACCGCCTTTATACAGTTGCAAACGAGCGCCTGCTTTAATATTATTACCGTGTTGCCCATTGGTACTCCAATATTTAATAAAAAGATTTTTCCAATGTTGCTTTTTATTGTTACGGATAAAAAGATAAGGTGTTTGCTCGCGATGAATTTGCCTGCTGAACAATCTTTGTTCGAGCTTATTTATCACTTGCTGCATCTGCTTTATTTCGCTGCTTATAAAATCGCTGCCGAGAATGGAAAACGCGGCGGTTTCATCTCTCAATAATTGCAAAAGATAATCTACTATTGCCGCAGCATCCCGTTCATCAAACCTTCCTATGCCTCCGTTTCGCATAAGCATGGCAAGTGATTCATTGTTGTTCTGCTGCAAAGAGCGGATGTTTAAAATATTTGCTTCATCATCGCTTACTTCCTGTACGTCGAGAAAAAGATCTTCTGTGTTTAAGGGTATGATATTAATTATCTCCTGCAGTCTGTAATTGATCTCATGTAAGCGGCGATTCATTACTGGAAAGCAATTCATTACACACACAACATCCTGCAGCAACCGGTTGGAGATGGTATCGGGAAATTTTATTTTTATCCATCGTAAGGATTGTTGCTGTAACTGCTCGGTTTCTTTGCCTTTGAATACCCGGAAAATGTCGTCGGGTGTTTTGTTTATTGTTGTATTAACGGTGATATTCTCTTCATCTGACAGGTTTATAAAATACGGTTTGTAAAAGGCGTTGATATGTTTTTTTATTTTATTGCTTACATCATAATCATGGAAAAGTATATTTTCAATGTCAATATTTTCTCCGCTTATTTCTTTTAAACCGTAGCCGGCAAAATGCCGTAAAGAATGGTCATCAATAAACCATTCTGCATTTGGTAACTGGTGCAGAAAAATTTTCTTCTCCGCTTCATTGCGAAAATCGAAATAGAAAAGTGTATCATGGAGCGTTACCCCGGGTTCGTCTATAGCGAGCCATAAAGTAGAAGGAGCTAACTCGTTTTCTGTACTATGAGCAATTACTTCTTTGGTAATGCAATTATTTAGTTTAAACAGCTCATTACCTGTTGCCATAAACTTAATAGCAGCTTTGTTTAAATTGAAAGAGCAGGTGGGCGAAAAATAAATATCCTTCCATTCAGCTTCCTGATTTTCATTTGCGGAGGTAAGTTTTGTCTTTGTATAGAATTGTGTATTTTCTTCTATTACTGCACAGTTTTCTACGGTTGTTGCACAGGCTATGGCATGCGCAGGCAAAGCGCCGGTGAGCACTTCCGGTGACAGCAGTTGTACAAGTCGCTCCAATACTCTTGCTCTTGAGGCATGTATTTCATCGGAGATTTTTTCCAGTTCCGTTGCACATGCACCCAATAACATTGCAATAAGAGGATCGAAATTATTTTCGGCTTCTGTTTCCGAATAACCCCAGATCCTTGCTGCATTTTTTAGTATCCTGGTTTTAATATGTTCCCTTGTTTCGCGCATTTTTAAATGGAATTATATGATAACGGTCCCGTAAAAAAACTGTCTGAATAAATAAAGGTTTCGTTGGTAGATTGTAATGAACCGGTTATTGTAATATCAACTCTTTTTTTAACGCGCCGACCGATGGAAATATCTGCAAGCTCTTCCTGGTTTACTGCTAATTCTATACGTATATTATTCAAACGCTTTTCGTATTGCTGCACTGATTTAAGCAACGATTGCTTAATTATTTCTTTTATTTTATGTATGCTCGTTATGTTATCAAAATCGTATTCCCAAATGCTGCATCCGAACTCTTCATCAGCAGGTAGTTCACCGAAGGCTGTGGTGACAATAAGATGAAGATGTTGGGCAATGGACTGTTGCAATGAACATTTAGGATGTTCTTTTTGTTGCATTAATGTTTCAACATTCAACGGTAAAGAATAAAAAAGAGTTTTCATTGTATCACGGTATAAATCTCTCATTTGGTGAAATTGTTACCTAAAACGAATTCAAACTTTCAAAGGGGATTGCAGTAATCATAAGAAGCAAGCGAAGATTTCTTTAAAATCACGGCTGCTGTAGTAATGACAATGTATGCCTTTAGTTGTTACACATTACTTCTAAAAAACAGTAAGGATTTATGGAAAAAAAATCTTTTTTAAATGAGCGCGGAGATTCACTTAATTCAATATCAAGAAAAGAATAGCCGTAATGAATTTGCCAAAGTGAAAGCGTTTTGCCTGAAGCGGATTTATGAATAATTTCAGGCAACATTTCGCCGAGTAATCCATTCCAGCAAGCTTCTTCAAGCTGCTCTGCTTCAGAATAATTCATGTTGAGAGCACTATCTTTTCTGCAGAATAATCGTTTGGATAGAGTAGAGCTGGTAACAAGCAATATTTCTTGTTGAGCATTTGTTTTCATAATAGATTGTTTTACGCTGTTCAATTTTTCAGGTCGCAATCGCTTCCTGTTTTTATATCAACAAAATGATAAAACTGTTACCCTTCTCATGAAAATTGTTGTACTTAAATGTATGCGTACTTATACGTTTTTGCCTGCGTGTTTATTCGCTTCTTCCCTGGTGAAATACCTTTTTGAAAATACCGTTTATTTACTCTTGTTTGTAGCTGACCGTATTTGGAAATTTGATTGATAAAATTTGTCAACTAAACAACAAAGCTTAAATAACTAAGAAGACCCAAAATGGAAAAGCCACAACCCGAAGAGCATAGCTACGCTAATAATGAAAACCCATCTGCCGAAGAAATAAATTCACCGCAGAAAAAAAATGTGCCTGTCAATGCACATCCTGATCAAAAATATATAACTGCACTGTTGAACAACGACTCAGTATTGTTAAAGGAGCTATATGAAAAATATTCAGGGAAAATTAAATCAATGGTAACGCAGAATAATGGTACAGAAGCAAATGCAGCAGATATTTTTCAGGATGCATTATTATCTATTTATCAAAGAGCAAAAAAGTATGATTTTGTATTGACCTGTCCGTTTGAGGCTTTTATTTATCTTATTTGCAAAAACAAATGGATGAGTGAATTGAATAAGCGAAAAGTTTATAAAGTGAAATTGAGTGATGACAAGATATATAACGATATCGGTGAGGATACATTTAAATTGGCCGAAGAATGTTACATGCAGCAGGCACGTAAAGCTTTACTTATGCAAAAGTTTGAAGAGTTAAATGACGATGGCAAAAGACTGCTTTCTCTAAGCTGGAGCGGTAAGTCTATGGAAGAGGTAGCGGAGATATTAAAAATAAGTTATGGTTATGCACGCAAGAAAAAATCGCAGTGCATAAGCAAGTTGATTACACTGGTTAAAAAATCGCCCGAGTATAATTCTTTTAAATAGTAGAGTTATATAAGTGTGAAATGAGGCCACAAGCATAATAAGAAACACCCATTTAAGGAGTATGCCACATTATTTAACCGATCAACTGTAATTACTTTCACATTTACTCCACTCAATACAATTCTTATATTTATTTATAAAAATTTTACTACCGTTCCAACTGAGAGATACGGTTGTGAGGAATTTAGTTCTGAAAAAAAACCAATCTTGTTTGCAATTAAGTATTGCCCTCCCGTATAAACACTGGCATTTGCAGTATTGCCATCACCTTGAAGCTTACAGAATAAAAAAGTACCGAAGTATAAATCAACTTTTTGGGTTTTTGCCGGAAGGTGATAAGAAATGTTAATCGAGCGTTTCAAAAAACAAGGTCTTGAGCAAGGCAAAAAAGAAGGTATAAAAGAAGGCATAAAAAAAGGCAAAAAAGAAGGCAAAAAAGAAGGAATTGAAGAGACTAAACTTTTATTTGTAAAAAATCTTTTATCTAATACTAATTTTAGTGTGCCTAAAATTGCAGCTCTTGCGGATGTAACAGAAGCGTTTGTACAGAAGGTGAAAAAAACATTGAAATAAAACAAAGCATTCTTCTATAATAAGAAACATTGTAAGAATCAACTCAACATGGCATTAAGATTCTACCTAAGCTTCTTCGAAAACTGCTTCTAAAAACATTTACTTATTCCTGGTAAAAGTATAAGGATCTAATTCTATAAACTCATTCATCTTAACATCAACCGATACTACTTTGTTTTGCTCGGTTTTAAACTTCAACGGAAATATGCCAAACGCAGGATGACTGTAAGTAATTAGCCATTCATCATTATCCATGTATTGCAGCTTTGCAGTTAAATTATTGTGGCTGTTAAATTTTACAGTAAGATCATTGCCATTTGCAGTTATTGTAATAGTTCCATACAATTCATTTTCATAAGTGCCGGTATAAGCATTGAGGTGTAATGCAGGTTTACCACCTTTAACTCTTGCTTTTAGGGAATCAATTTTTGCAAGTGTTTCATTGCGCTCTTGTAAAAAATCCTTGAGCCGAAGTTTACTCCAGTTTATATAAGGCTTCTTCATGTAAGCATCGAGAATTTGGTATCGCAAAGCTTCAAAAAAGTTTTGATTGTCGTTGTTCGTTAAAATAGTAATACCTAAATTTTCTTCCGGCACAAAACATGTATTTGTAACAAAACCATCTGCACCCCCTGTATGCCAATACACTTGACTACCGCCATAATCTGTAACAAACAACCCAAGACAATAACCAATAAAGTGAGTTGATGTTAAAGAATTTCTTCGGCTGTTGAGAATCGTGTTCATATCTCTTGTTCGTTGCAGTACAGCCCACGGTAAAATTTGTTTTCCTTCATATCGTCCGCTGTCGAGCTGCATCAATAACCAATGCGAAATATCTTTTACACAGCTTACAATGCTGCCTGCAGGTGCCAGATTATCAATTTGATCGTATGGTACCTCAACAAGGTCTTTTGAAAATGTGTTGGTATAAGGCTTTGCGGCATCTGGCATTTGTTCCATACCATGACCAAGCGTATGTGTTTTGTCCATGCCGAGAGGTTCAACGATGCTATCATACACATACACTTCCCATGGTTTACCACTAACAACAGGAATAATTTCTCCGGCAGTTAAAAAGCAACTGTTACAATAACCATAGCTCTGTCTGAAGTTTTGCGAAGGTTTTAGAAACCGCATTCTGTTCATAATCTCCTGCCTTGAAAGTTTCGAATTCCAAAAAGTAAAATCACCCTGAAAAGTTTTAGTGCCGAGATGGTGACTCAACATATCACGTATGGTTGCGAGTTGTGTTGTTGTTGTATCGTACGCACGGTAATGAGGAAAGTATTTTGTTATCTTATCATCGAGTGAAAGTTTTTTATCATACTCAAGTTGTGCAAGCGCTGTTGCCGTAAAGAGTTTACTGTTGCTCGCGATCATAAAAAGTGTATTCTCGTCAACCGGTTCTTTTGTTTTTATATCGCGCACGCCATAACCTTTCATCAACACCACTTTTCCATCCTTTACAACAGCAACCGCAAGACCGGGAATACTCCAGTCTTTCATCCCTTGTTGAATATAGCCATCAAGACTATCGCTGATAAATGGTGGTTCTTGAGCATAAGAAATAACAGAGAAACAATAAGCAGCAGTTAGCAATAAAATGATTTTTTTCATAGCAAGAGAATTAGCGTTGAAGGTAATGTTTTTTCAACTTGCGAATACTTATGATACTCTTTGTATTTTTCAATTATGAAGACAAAACGTGTGCAAAATTTGTTGTGTGAACAACTTGCTTTAGTGCCGACTAAAGAACAGAACGTACACGAGTGCCCCGATGCAGCACACAAATCTTTCTCGGGGTCTGCGACGACGCAAGAAAAACCCCAATAGTAGCAATGCACATTGGTACATAAAAACTCATGTATAGAAATTGCATAGCAACATTCAATAAAAAATCCCAAAGATTTCAAAAATCTTTGGGATTACTAAATATGTTTAATATCCTATTTAAGTAAAGCTGTTTTTGGTTCCTCGGTAAATACTATCACCCTGCCTTCCTCTGTTACGGGTTGTTTAATTGTTTTCAAATGCTTATCAAGATAGAATTTCATTACAGGACCTGCAATCAAGATTGTAACCATCGTCATAACAACAAGACCAACGAAGATACGCTCATCAATAATTTTTGCCTGCAATGCGAGCATGCCCAACACAATTTCCTGTGAACCACGGGCATTCATACCAAAAGCAATAGCCAGAGATTCATTTTTGTTGAGACCACTCATGCGACTTCCAAGACCGGCGCCAATAATTTTTGCAATACAAGCTATACCAAGAATAATGAGCACAACAGAGAGATCGAAATTGGTTACAAAATTTACACGCAAACCAACCGATGCAAAGAAAAGCGGAGCCATAATATTTACAATAAACTGCTGAATTAAATGTTGAATGTGTGTATTAAAATGTTTTGAATCGCCTACCGCAACACCAACGAGGAAGGCGCCAAATATTCCTCTTATGCCCAGATATTCTGTTAACACTGCTCCCAACATACAAAGACATACACCCACCGTTATCACTCCGCTTGGAGCAGTTAAATATTTGGCCGCAAAACCAAGGATTTTATCAACAAGCCATCTGCCCGCAGTCATCATAAATACAACAAAAGCCAATACAATTAATATAGAAGTAAATGATGCATCGCTTCCTTTTGCATTCATCATTTGAATGATAATTGAAAAAAGTATCCAGCCCAAAAAATCATCTATCATTGCTGCCGTAAGCACAAGACCTCCTACTCTTGTGCGGATGATATTCAAGTCCATCAGCACTTTTACGATTACTGATAAAGCTGTTATAGAAAGCGCAGTTCCGAAGAATAATGCGGGAATTAATCTATCTGTTGCGGGAACGGCAAAAATATAATCATGAAAAAACCAGATACAAAAAAAACCAAGAGCAAAAGGAAAACATAAACCCATTAAACTGATTGATGCAGCTTGTTTGCCTTGCGTACGAATTTGCTTTAAATCAACTTCGGTGCCTGCAATAAACATCAGCATGATAACTCCAACGTTTGCAAGACCATCGAATGCGCCATAAGAACGCGGCTGACTTAAAAACACTTGTTTAAAAAGATCCGGGAATAAGGAACCTAACAGCGAAGGTCCTATTATAATTCCGGCAAGAATTTCGCCAACTACAGCGGGTTGTTTGAATTTTCGGAAAATTTCTCCGAGAAGGCGGGATGAAATAAGTATTACACTTACTATTATCAGGAAGTTTAAAACTTCGGCTGAACTTAATTTGGAAACCATACGTTGGTTTTTTCGTTAAAAGTTTTGTTCTACGTAAACAAACTTAAACAAAAAATCTATAACTCCTATTATCCTTATAGGATTAAATTAAAATAATTTTCCGCTGCCGATGAAAGTGATTTTTTTACCGATGAATAACCAAGCGCGCCTTGTTGTTTTGATTATTATTCTCAATTCATACGCCGACTACTTCAATTCATGTAGCAAGTGCTTTAACACATTTTTGCCCCAATGCATTTTTGATGCATGAAAATTCTTATAAAGAACCATATACTTTCTTTCGCCCTTATTCTTATAACTACTGTCAACGTAAAGGCGCAATACAGAGGTGGTTTTGGAGATGGAAGCGCTGCCAACGATTTAATTTCTCAAAACTCTCTGCCTAATATCTATCATGGCGGCTATAACGACGGCACAGCAACTAAAACCCTCATAAACAACAACACTTTATTAAATATTTATACCGGTGGAAATAACGATGGCAATAGCATGGCTTATGTAACCGCTCAAAATTATCAGGCAAACATATATGCGGGTGGCAAAGGAGATGGAAGTTCTGAAAGCGATGTGTTTCAAAAAAATTCACTGAACAATATTTACAGTGGTGGCAATGCAGATGGCTTTGCAACAGTCGTCCTGCTCAACAACAACAATGAACTTAATATTTATAATGGAGGCAATAGTGATGGTTTTGCAAGCAGCAGCATTTCAACACTTAATCCTCTAAACAATATTTATGGTGGAGGTGGTGATGATGGTTTTGTAAGCATTACCGTTAATAATCTAAATCCTTTAAACAATTTAAAGCTTTCTCTCGCAGGTGAATGGAAAAGTGAGAATATTTTGGTTAACTGGCAAACGAAGAATGAAGAGAATGTTCTTTATTACGAATTAGAAAGAAGTAAAGATGGTGGAAACCACTTTGAAAAAATTGCCAATATAAATGTATCATCAAAAGGCATAAATGATTATTATGCCTATACAGATGAAGACACTCACAATGCAACTGTTTTTTATTACCGCATAAAAAGTATTGATAAAAAAGGCAACGCCACATACTCTGCAATGGTGCGTCTCAACAAAAAAGCAAAAGCAGTTACATATACCATTTATCCAAATCCCGGCAAAGGTTTATTCAATATAAGTATTAAAGGTGCTGATGATCTTAACAACTACGCCTACCGCGTTTTAAACACAACTGGTCAGGAGATAATGAAGGGCAGCATCACTGCGGCTACAACACAATTCGATATAAGCAGGTTGGCAGCAGGAGTTTATTACATACAAATTCTAAACAGGCAGCAATTACAAAACACATATAAAATCATCCTACAACATTAAAACAAACAACATGGAATCTAACATCTGTAAATGCATATTACAAGCATTACGTAAAACAATTTTTCTTCTCCCCTTTTTAACAGTTATGGCTTTTAAAAGCAAAGCCAACAATGTAACCATCTCCGATGTAAAAGTTGTGAACAATGGAAACGGCGATGTAAAAATTTCTTTTGATCTCTCTTGGGATAATAGCTGGCGTGTAAACACAGGACAAAATAATTACGATGGAGTTTGGGTATTCTTTAAATACCGTTCTGACAGAACCGACGGCTTATGGTACCAATTGCAATTAAGCGGCACGGGCAATTCAAGCGATCCGGGTTATAGTATTTATCAGCGTCCTTTGCCGTATCAAATCCCGGCTCCTTATGTAGGAGCTATGATATATCGCAATACTTTGGGTACAGGCACATCTTCTTTTAACGACATTCAGTTAGGCGTTTATCCTGGTGGAATGCCCTACAATGTTGATATAAAAGCATTCGCAATTGAAATGGTGTATATTCCGCCGGTATCTGAAGTTTTATTGGGAGATGGTAATGGCACATTTGAATCAACAAATGCGTTTCATTATTCCGGGCAAGACAACAGATTTGCATGGGCATATTATGTTGCGGGCTTCCCGCTTGTAGGCACAAAAACCGATGCCAATACATTCGATGACGACTATCTTAATTGGGAAAATGGAAAACAATTATTTATTACCGATAGCGGATACAGTTATATTGATAATGGAAACGCAAGAGTGAAGACATGGCCCACCGGACAAGCATTATGGTGCATGAAGTATGAAATTAGCCAAGGTGGTTATCGTGATTTCCTGAACACGCTTACAAAACAGCAACAAACGAACAGAACCGAAGCAATTGTTACTTCCGCAAGAGGCACATTGGCAATGAGCACAAACAATCCTGTAAGAACTGTTATAAAAATTGATACGCCTTCTGTTTCGGGCAAACCTGCAGTATATGGATGCGATGGCAACGGTAACGGTATATATAATGAAGTAGGCGATGGCGAATATATTGCATGTAATTACTTAAGCTGGCCCGATGTTGCAGCGTACCTTGCATGGGCAGGTTTATCACCATTAACTGAAGTAGAGTATGAACGTATTTGCTGGGGACACACAGATGCGGGGCTTAACAATCCGGTGTATGGCGGTTATGCATGGGGTAATAACCAAATAAGCAATACACCTTATACAATAAGCAATGGTTATATGAATAACGAAATTGTAGGTAATATTTCATCAACACCAACGCTTGGCAATGCAAACTATAATGCTACAACTCCAAAAAATTTATTTAGCAATGGAATGCCTTTGCGTGATGGAATTTTTGCCGCATATACAGGCGGTGTAACAAGAGCAATTAGCGGTGCAGCTTTTTTTGGAGTAATGGAAATGAGCGGCAATCTTAGCGAGCCATGCGTTACTATTGGCAATAGTGCAGGTCGTCTCTTTGCCGGCTCTATTGGCGAAGGAGCGATTACCGCAGATGGTAATGCCAAAACCTATGGATACGATTGGCCCGGTTCTTTTCCAAGCAACGATGCAGTTGAGCTATGTTATTCATGTGAAGTAACTAATTCAAATGGTACTATTTTACGTGGTGGCAATTTTACCAGCAAGGCAGCAGAGCTGCGTGTTTCTGATCGTTCGCAAGGTCAGGCGGCTGCTACCCGTAAACCAACACAAGGAGGAAGAGGTGCATTGTATGTACAATAATTACTTACATGCATAACTCAATAAACAGCAGCATCGTTATGAATGCTGCTTTTTTATTTTTATGCACCCGGCAGAATTTTTTCATAGCATCACCTGTTGCGTCGTCGCAGACCCCGAGAAAGATTTGTGTGCTGCATCGGGGCACTCTTGTACTGTAGCAAGATGTTTCAGCAGTTTACAAGTTTACGAGTTACAGCTGATCACTAATTAACTCGCAAACATTTGTGCGAGGCAACAAAAGCATCTATCGCCCCGTTCATAAAAATGAATAACGAGTAATGCCTAATATCGAAATAATTTTTCTAATCGCTCCGCAACTTTTTGCGGTGTTGGCAACATGGCCGCTTCAAGAGAAAGATTGATAGGCACAGCAGGTAAATTTAATGCACCCAATACTTCAACGGGTGCATCAAGATGTGTGAAACAATTATATGCAATGCGATACGCAAGCGCTTCTGCAAAAGAATTGTTTTGTTGCTCCTCGCTTAGTACAAGACACTTACCATGTTTCTTCACCGTTTCAAAAACAAGTTCTTCATCGAGAGGAAACAATGTGCGTAAATCAATTATTTCTATTTGTAAAGGAAAATTCTGCGCTGCTGTTTTTGCCCAATATACACCCATGCCATAAGTAATAATGCAAATGCTTTCACCTGAATTTATTTTTTCTTCGCCTGCTTTTAAAACAACATTTGCTTTACCAAAAGGAAGAATATAATCTCTTAAAGGCTCTATAGTTTTTGCTTCTTCGGTGCCGGGCACTTTGCTCCAGTACAAACCTTTATGTTCTAACATCACAACAGGATTGGGATCGTAATAAGCCGCTTTCATTAACCCTTTCATATCAGCAGTGTTGGATGGATAAGCGACTTTGATTCCTTTTATGCTCAGCAATGTTGATTCAACGCTTCCACTGTGGTAAGGTCCTCCCCCACCGTAAGCGCCGATAGGCACACGAAGGATCATGCTCACAGGATATTTACCATTAGATAAATAACACGATTTTGAAATTTCTGTGACGAGCTGATTAAGACCCGGATAAATATAATCCGCAAACTGCACTTCAACAATCGGCTTTAAACCAACCGCCGATAAACCAACCGTTGAACCAATAATATATGCTTCTTGTATCGCGGTATTGAACACGCGGTGATCACCAAATTTTTCTGCAAGTGTTGCAGCTTCACGAAACACGCCGCCAAGCCTGCGACCCACATCTTGTCCATACAACAAACATTCTTCATGCTGTTGCATCAATTCTTCAATTGCATGCAAAGCGGCATCAACCATAATTGTTTTTTCTGCGCGTGAAGGTTGTCTTGTTCCTCTTTCTTCAATTACAGGTGTTGGTGCGAAAACATGCGTATCAACTGAAGACGGTGAAGGATCATCTGCTGCAACTGCTTCACCAAATGCTTGATGGGCACAGATTTTAGCTTGTTGCTCAATGTTATTTATTTCATCTTCATTAAAGCCTTGTTCTAATAAAACATGTCGCAACTTTGGAAAAGGATCACGCAGTGCATGGGCTTCCAAATCTTCTTTACTTCTGTAAAATTCTTTTCTTACTCCACTTGTATGATGGCCAAGCAAAGGAACAGTCGCATGAACAAGCACAGGTTTTCTTTCATCGCGCACAAAAGCAATTGCTTCCTTCATTATATGGTATGATGCAATAAAATCACTTCCATCAACTCGTAGCTTATGCAAGCCTTTAAAGCCATCGGCAAACTCATATGCATTCATGGACCTTGCTTCTGCTGCAGAAACACTAATACCCCAGTTATTATCTTGTACCAAATAAAGAATAGGTAGTTGCTTCAAGGCAGCAAATTGCAATGCTTCACTCACTTCGCCTTCCGTCATGCTATTATCACCGAGACTGCAAACAACAACAGGCGCTTCGTTATTAGCACCTTTGCGTTGTAAATAAGAGTTGATTGTTTCAAGATATTGTATGCCTTGAGCAATTCCTGTTGTAGGTATTGCTTGCATTCCCGTTGCACTGCTTTGATGAATGATGCGTGGCTTATCGTTATCAAGACTGCTTGGATGACAATAATAAGAACGACCACATGAAAAAGGATCATCTGCCTTTGCAAGCAACTGAAGCATTAACTCATAAGGCGAATATCCAATAGATAATAAAATGCTATCGTCTCTGTAATAAGGACTAACATAATCGCATGGTAAAAGCTGTAAGCCTGTTGCTATTTGAATAGTTTCATGACCTTTTGAAGTAGAGTGAACATATTTGCAAATCTGGCGATTATTATCATAAATTTCAGCTATAGCCCGTGCAGTGCACATTAAGCGCCAAGCCTTGGTAAGAATTTTTGTATCAAACATTGAGCAAATATCAATTACGGGGCTCAATTATAGAGGAATTATTGGATTGATTATTTCACCATTTGTGGGAATGATTATTTAACCTGAACAGAAAACACTTTTGTTTTTCCAAAGAAGCCAGTTAATTCATCACCTACAACACATTCACCAACGCCTGCTGGTGTGCCGGTAAAAATAAGATCGCCTATGTTGAGAGAAAAATACTGAGAAATATTTGCAATTACCTTTTCAAAAGAAAATATCATATCGGTGCTTACTCCAGTCTGCACGGTTTGATTGTTTAACTGCAAAGAAAAATGAATAGGATTCTTAAGTATTTGAGGTGTTAGTTCTATCCAATCGCCAACCACGGCCGAGTTATCCCATGCCTTTGCTTTTTCCCAGGGTAGTCCTTTTTTCTTCAACTCCACCTGTATATCGCGGGCAGTAAAGTCAATACCAACAGTAATCGCATTATAATAACGACTTGCAGCATATTCAGGAATATATTTTCCGTTCTTTGAAATGCGCAGCACGAGTTCTGCCTCATAGTTTAGCTCGTTGCTAAACTCCGGGTAATAAAAATGTGCATGAGGTTGTATCAATGCACTTTTAGGCTTCAAAAAAACTACAGGTTCGTCGGGGATTTCATTGTTCAATTCCCGCACATGATCTTTATAGTTGCGACCTACGCAAAATATTTTCATAGCTGATTTTTTAAGAGGTACAAGGATGTGGATTTTAAGTAAGGAACGTGCCTTTAGTTTGAGTCTCTAATGCAATATAGAAAATGCATTACACTAATTTAAATAAATTCTTTTTTATTTATTAAGTTCATTGTCTTTTCAATTCCAATAGTTGCAAAATTTTCTATCGTTTCAACTGAAGCTTCTATTTTTTCTTTTACTACTCTTATCTCTTCGGGAAACCATTTCCCCAAAACATATTCTACTTGCATGCCCTTGGGATAATTATTTCCTATGCCAAACCGTAATTTGGGATATTGAGTAGTGCCCAATATAGCTTCTATGTCGGCTAAACCGTTATGTCCGCCGCCGCTGCCTCCGGGTCTTAATCTCAATTTGCTTAATGGTAAAGCAATTTCATCTACAATCGTTAAAGAATTTTCAAGGGCTATTTTTTCTTTGTCAATCCAGTATTTAAAAGCCTTACCGCTCAAGTTCATGTATGTCGTGGGCTTTATACAAATAAAGACCTTTCCTTTCCATTTTATCTCTGCCACTTCTGCTAATCTTGCTGTAGCAAACTTGCCGCCATGTTTTAAAACAAACGCAGTTACAACATCAAATCCAATATTATGGCGTGTATGTGCATATTCGCTTCCGATATTTCCCAGTCCTGCAATTAAGAATTTTGACATACAATATACTATATAAAAATTCAAACTTTAGTAATATATCTTCAGTTTTTTTTACACAATTTATTTGAAGGCTTTCCAAATTCTTACACTAACTTATGATTAATGAAAAAGGACACACACAACCATATACCTATCTCTTACATAAAACCTTGTTCAGACTACAATAAATATTTTTTAGAATCAACCACTAATTCTACAAAACGTTTCTAAAAATAAAGCCCCATACGATGTATAGGGCCTTATAAAGTGATACAAAGAATTTTATTTCTTCTTTTCTTCTTTTGCGGCTGGCTTTGCTGCTGCTGTTGCTGGAGCAGGCGCCGGAGTTGCAGGTGTTGTTGCTGTTTCCTCTTGTTTTAACTGACGCGTGAGCACCACAGATGCAACGGAAATACGCGGAGAGTTGAGTATTTCCATGTTGTCGGCTTTAATATCCTGTACCCGGATGTTGCCGTTTAATTCAAGATTGGAAATATCCACTTCAATATGTTCTTTTAAATACTTTGGATAAGTTTTTACTTTGATTGATTTCATCTTAAGTACCAATCTACCGCCTGCTTTTACACCTGCTGCAGCACCCGTAAATTTAAGCGGCAAGTTTGCAATTACTTTTTTGTCTTCAACAAGTTCAAGTAAATCCACATGATGCAGTTCATCAGAAACCTTATCGAATTGGAGGTCTTTTAAAATGCATTTGTAGCTGCTGCCGTTTAGTTTTACTTCTGCTAATTGAAATTCACCTGTATAAACCAACGGCTTAAATGCTTTTGCAGGAGCGGCAAAATTTACCTCCTTTGCACCACCGTAAATTACACCAGGCACCATTTCCTGAGAGCGAATTTGTCGGACGGCTTTTTTTCCGAGTTCGGTTCTCAAGTGTCCTTCGATTGTAATTGTTTTCATTTTTGATTGTTATTTATGATTATTAATGATTTGAATGATTTCTTTGTTTTTTTTTGACCAGCTTATGTTCCTTGTGGCATCGTCTCTTGTGTCACTCACTGCGGCGTTCTGAATTCTACTCATCTTTATTACCGCAGAGTTTCGCAGAGTTTTTTAGGAGAGTCGCAGAGATTCTCTGTATAAATCTATGTATTTTACTCTGTGCTTAAATCACTCGCTTCAATCAAGTTCAGTTATTTGTTACAGTACAAGAGTGCCCCGATGCAGCGCACAAATCTTTCTCGGGGTCTGCGACGACGCAACAGAAGCTCAATGGTAGCATGCAGTTGGGTTCATAAATAATTTCTCATCATCAACTCCAAATTCCAAATTCCTAACACCAATTCTCTTATCCTTTACCTCTCAACTGCGAGTGAATAAACAAACTTGTTATACTCTTGTTTTCGTAAGCATTTCTTATTGCGATTGCAAAAAGGTCTGCTACCGATATAAGTTTGATTTTAGTGCACTGCTTTTTTAAAGGGATTGTGTCGCAAACTATTAGTTCTTCGAGCACGCTGTTGCCAATTGTTTCATAAGCTTTGCCGCTTAAAATTGGGTGCGTGCACAATGCCCGAACACTTCTTGCTCCTTTGTCTTTCAACAGCCCCGCCGCTTTTGCGAGTGTGCCGCCTGTGTCGCAGATATCGTCTATTAATACAATATCACGGTCGGTTACATCACCTATTACCACCATGCTCGCTATTTCGTTTGCGCGTTTGCGATGCTTGTCGCAAATGACCATATCGGCGCTAAAATAGCTTGCAATTTCGCGTACGCGATTGGTACTTCCCACGTCGGGGGCGGCAAAGGTAAGGTTTTCGAGTTTAAGTTGCTCTATGTATGGGATGAATATAGCAGAGCTATCAAGATGGTCAACCGGTATATCGAAAAAACCTTGTATTTGTGGCGCATGTAAGTCCATGGTTATTACACGGTTTGCGCCCGCTGCTTCCAATAAAGTTGCAACTAATTTTGAGCCTATAGCTACACGCGGTTTGTCCTTTCTATCCTGCCGCGCAAAACCATAGTAAGGAATTACGGCGATGATTTTATAAGCACTGGCGCGCTTTGCCGCATCAATCATCAGCAGCAGTTCCATTAAATTGTCGGAAGGAGCAAATGTGCTTTGAACAAGAAAAACATAATCGCCACGGATGCTTTCCAAAAACACGGGTTGAAATTCGCCATCGCTGAATTTTTGGATGTTGATTTTACCAAGAGCAGCTCCAAAACGCTGCGCAATTTTTTGAGCAAGTTCACGAGAACCATCACCGGCGAAAATCTTTACGTTGGGACCCATAGCTATGTAAAATGTGCGGCGAAGATAGAAATTCAAAAATGAAATTGTAATTTGACGAATCATAAATTTTCAACATGCCAGCCACATCCATAAAGAACTGGGCAGAAGACGACCGACCCCGTGAAAAAATGCTTTTAAAAGGAATTGATTCCTTAAGCAATGCAGAATTGATTGCAATTCTCATAAACAACGGAACAAAAGATGCAAGCGCCGTTGAAGTAGCAAAACAGTTATTGAATGCTGTGAGTAATGACCTTCAACAACTCGGCGGACTCTCTGTAAAAGAAATTTTGAAACTGAAAGTAAAAGGAATCGGCGAAGCAAAAGCAATTTCAATTGCTGCTGCCTTGGAGTTAGGTATTCGCCGTGATGCAGCTTATAAAAAGAAAGATGTTATTATTCACAGCAAAGACATCGCAGATTTTCTTCGGGCAAAATTGCAATATCAAAAACGTGAAGTGTTTGCAGTGATATTTTTAACGCGCTCCAATAAAATAACGCATTACGAAATTGTGAGCGAAGGCGGAATATCGGGTACTGTTGCAGACCCAAGAATCATTATAAAGAAAGCACTTGCGCATGATGCTGTGAGTATAATACTTTGTCATAATCATCCAAGCGGAAGCGTGAAACCAAGCAGACAAGATGAAGACCTCACTCAAAAAATAAAAAATGCTGCTATATTCTTTGATATAAGAGTGATTGACCACATTATTGTGAGTGAAGATGGATATTACAGTTTTGCGGATGAGGGAATTATTTAGTTGATGCAATTGAATATCGAACAAGGAACAAGGAATGATGAATGTAGAAGCGAAGAAAATGTTCAATATTCAATGCTCGATGTTCAATGAGACATTTAACCTTACGCCTTACACCCTCAACCAATCTACTTTCCCATCCACTTTTTAAAATCGGTTACTTTTTCGCGGCTAACGATAGATTCCTTATCTACTGCGGGTTTCAGGTTCAATAATAGACGGTTTCCAAAGTAATCGTGAATTTGGTCAATGCTGTTTACAGAAACATAAAATGAGCGGCTGATGCGGAAATATCTTTCAGGGTCGAGCATGTCTTCGAGTTCATCCATGGTATAATCAACAACAAATTTTCTGTTATCGTAAGTCTTGAAAAAATTCAAACGGCCATCGCTGAAGAAGTAAGCAATTTCTTCCACTTCAATCGAAACAAGCTTCTGACCATGCTTTACCAAAAATCTTTTTCGGTATTCTTTAGGTTGTAATTTTTTCTGCAACTCTTTTACAAGTGAATCCATATTCAGTTCGCTGCTGCCGTTACCGGTTGCATACATACTTTTCATTTGTTTATACTTATTCAATGCAGCTTCAAGGTCTTCTTTTTGGATAGGCTTCAGCAAATAATCAATGCTGTTTACTTTAAATGCTTTCAAAGCATACTCATCATACGATGTTGTAAACACAACGGCGCTCTTTACCGGCACACGGCTGAAGATTTCAAAACTCTGCCCATCGCTCAATTCAATATCCATCAATATCAAATCTGGAGAAGGATTATTTTCTAACCAATCTGTGGTAGCAAGTATGCTGTCTGTAACGCCAACTACATCTGCGGTGGCGTCAACCTCACTCAATGTTTTTCTTATTTTTTTTACAGCCAATTCTTCGTCTTCTACAATTAAAATTTTCATGTGCATTGTTTTAATCGTTATTAATCAAGTGTAATTTTTGAACTGCCTTTTTGAATAAAGGCGAATTGTTTATCGCTTGCATTGTTCCAAATCAATGGAAGCACTATTGTAAAATTTCGCTGGTCTTGCAATACTTCAAATCCCTGCATATTGAGTAACTCGTATTTAGACCTAATGTTCGCTAACCCGATTTTATTCGATGGCGCCTTTATCTTTTTTGGTTGCAGATTATTATTCACTGCTAATTTATTTCCTGCCATGCTAAAAATATCAATCAGCAATGGCTGAGATTTTGAAACTACATTATGCTTCACTGCATTTTCAACGAGCAACTGCAAACTCAATGAAGGCAATAAATAGTTGTGATATTTTTTATCAACTTCTATCTCCAGTTGAATTGCCTCTCCATGCCTTGTCTTTAGCAACTTGTAAAACGATTGAATAAAATTCAATTCATCTTGCAATGTTGATAACCCATCTTCGTTGCTGCGTAAAAGATAGCGATAAACTTTACTCAATTCATTTAAAAAAGCTTCTGCTTGTTTACCGTCTTCACTTATCAACGAAGAGAGTGTATTAAAGCAATTAAAAAGAAAGTGCGGGTTTACCTGACTCTTCAGTGTTTCAAACTCTTGCTGAATACTCATTTGTTGCATCGTTTCTTTTTCAACAATACTCTCCTTATACTTTTTATAGATAAACTCCGATTCCCACAAGGTAACTGTAAGCATCACCATTCCAATCACAATCCATACTGATAATTTAAATTGTTGCATTTCTGCTTTAAAACCAAACAATGAAAATGCATCATACCCCCAAAATACAAAACCAAAAGCGGTGCTTGCAATTAAAATGTGTGATACAACAATCAGCGTTACTCTTTTTGGTGTTTGCTTCAATTCGGGCAATAACTCCTGATAGCGGTGCATTATAATTACGTTCAGATAAAATGTTGCAACGCCCACCACATAGCCGATCCAGAAAGCATACAACCATAAATCCATATCACTCCACAATCTTTCGCCAAACATTATATAAAGAGCTACTATATCAATGACAGGCATCAATACAAAAAATGTTATCCATTCTGTTCGTGTAGGTTTTAACCAATTTCTCATATACTAATCTCTGCCTCACTGTTTATTAGCGGCAGTTGAATGATGCGCTCATTTTTCGAATCGCGTATCTCCACCTGCCTTTGATTCAACAACCGGTATTTGCTTACGAGGTTATCAAGCCCTGCTTCATAATCAAAAGCATCTGTAACTGTTTTACGCTGCACATTATTTTTTATAACAATCGCTCCATTGCTGCCTGATTGAATACTTATTCTTAAAGGAGCAGATTTGTGCATCGAGTTTTGGCTAAATGCGTTTTCAATTATCACCTGTAAGCTCAATGGCGGTAACATTGCCTGCTTATCTTCGTCGCTCACGTTAATCGCTAACTCAATGCCCTCTCCATATCTTGCTTTTAACAAAGCATAATACGATTTAATAAACTGCAGTTCTCTTTCAAGCGATACAAGCAAATCATCATCATTGCGCAACATATAGCGATAAACTTTGCTCATTTCATCCAAAAACTTTTCTGCCTCATCGGGACATTCACTAATCAAACTTGAAAGCGAGTTAAGACAATTAAATAAAAAATGCGGGTTCACCTGACTCTTTAATCCCAACAACTGACTTTGCTTTACTGTTTTCTTTAGTTGTTCTGTCTCCTGCAAGTTCATTTTCCAGCGTTCGAATCGCGATACGCCTTCATGCAAAAAAGTTAGAAAAATATTCAGCACACCCATGCTCACATACGCCCACACAAAACCGTTTTCATTAAACGTGTATCCATAAAAGCCAATGGCTTCATAAAACGAAAACAAAGAATAAAGAAACAGTCCTGAAAGAATCAAAAAAATTCCAATCATGAAAGTAAGCCGCCTTGGCACCTGCCAATCTGCCGGAAACCGCCGCTTCATCAGCACTGCCACACCGCCGCATAAAATAAAATCAATACATGCTGCCACACATGTTATTAAAGTTGCCAACGAAAACAAACCCCAATTGCTGTAATATTTTAAGCCAAACACAAAGGTGTTAATCACCATAGTAAAAGGCACCATCACCCACACCATGATGAAATAATCCTTGGTCGTGTATTGGGGGAGTTTGAGTTTCATCCGTTACAAATTACAATCTTTTGCGAAACCGCAATTTAAATGCTTATAAACTGCCCCCGCTAATGTATGAATTGACGAAAACCGCGTATGAATTGTGAGGTTTTTGAGGAAAAAATGAGATTCTTATACCGGATGAACTAAATATTTACGAGCACGAGATTGTAGTATTTTATGATACAGCAGTAGGTTTTAATGGCGTCTTCGTTGCGTATCACTTTGTCTGCGTATCAATTGTTGTCTGTTGGTTTCAGTATTCACACTCGCCAAATTTTTTGTTTCTAAAGAAAGGCCGAAGTTCCTTGTTGAATAAAATTCACGTCAGTACAAGTGAGTGATACAACGAAAGCCAAATAGCAGCACTTCAGCTAAGTACAAAAAACTCATTACATTAAAAGCCAGATTTTCAAACTTATCGTAAAAGTTTCGTTGTTTGTCGAAATCATTTATACAATCGGTATAACGATATTAGTTTTAATTACCAACTTTATACTATGGAATTCGATAACGACCGGCCGGTGAAACGACCTTACAAAATTGAAATACTTTATTGGCTGCTGCTTGGTTTGCTAAACCCGCTGGTAAATTGCTATTACATTTTTTATAACGATGCGAGAATGTGGGCGGTGTTATTTATAATCAGCGCTACGTTGCTTCCGGCATATCTTTTTTATTCGAGTTCGGTTGTTCCAAAATTTCTTTTCCAAAGGAGGCATGTGTATTTTGTTCTGATAGCGCTCGGAATAATAGTAGTGCTGCACACATTTTTATTTGGGATTTACTCGGTTGTTTTAAATTTCTCTTTGTCGCCTTATGAACAGGCGTATTTCAACTATACAACCAGCACAATTACAAGAGAAAGTTTGTGGATGATCATTAATATGGCGCTTGCTGTGGGCGTTTATTTTATTAAAACCGCACTTGATGAAAAAGACCTTGTGGCAAGTCTTGAAAAAGATAACGCGAATTTTAAGTTGAAATATCTGCGCTCACAATTGAACCCGCATTTTCTTTTTAATACACTCAACAGTATTTATTCGTTGAGTTTGCAGAAATCTGAAAAGACTCCTGAAATGGTGGTGAAGCTTGCGGATCTTATGCGTTACATGATTTATGATTGCACCGAAGATAAAGTGCCGCTTAATAAAGAAATTGAATTTATAAAAAACTATATCGAGATTGAAAAGATACGGCACAATGCAGATATACGTTTTAATATTGAAGGCAACACAGAAGACATAATGATAGAACCTCTATTATTTATTTCCTTTATTGAAAATGGTTTTAAGCATGCGTTTGATACTTCATATTCGGGCGCATTTATTTACATTACACTAAAAGCAGAGACCCAAAAAATTGCATTGACTGTTGTAAATAATACGAGTATTGACGTTGCCACGCAGGCAAAAAGAATACAGGGCACAAGTATGCTGAACAGTAAGAGCGTTCTGGAAATGTTGTATCCAAAATCGCATGCGCTTGATATTATTCAAACCGATAAAGAAGATGAAAGAAAAAGTGAGTTGCGGTTTAAACATGCAAGGCAACGACTTGAAGCCCTATATCCCGATTCTCATACTCTTGATGTAATTTTAAGTCAGAATGCTTTTACTGTTTCACTAATAATAAATAAAGAACCGCTTGATAAAGTGCATTATAGTTGAAGATGAAGCCCTTGCCCAGCAGGTGATTCAAAAACATCTTGAACAGGTATCCGGTTTTCAGCTCATGGGTATTTGCAACAATGCTTTGGAAGCGTCGGAGATTTTACATAAACAAGAGATTGATCTAATTTTCCTCGATATACAGTTGCCCGGAATGACAGGATTAAATTTTCTTCGCACACTCCCAAACCCGCCATTGGTGGTGCTTACAACCGCTTATGCAGAATATGCATTGGAGAGCTATGAATTTAATGTAATTGACTATTTACTAAAACCAATTTCGTTCGAACGCTTTTCAAAAGCAATCAATAAAATTGTTGAAGGCAGATTATTTACTCAACCAAAAGAAAAGGATAACCAATTACACGACCACATTTTTATAAAAAGCAACAGTAAATTTTTTAAAGTAAATTTTTCAGAGATCGTTTATATTGAAAGCATGAAAGATTACTTGAAAATCCATACAACAGAATATAAACTTGTTACGCATCAAACGATGAATGATATGGAGAAGATATTGCCTGCGAAACAATTTATACGCGTTCATAAATCATATATTGTTGGTGTAGCATACATCAAAAGCATCTATGGAAACAGCATTGAAACAGGAAAAGATACCATACCAATTGGTGTTAATTATAAAGAGAAAGTGATGAATTTTGTTGGGAGAAAAATATAAGCGATTGTATAAGTCTGACCGTCCCCGGTCTTACTTCTTGAATTGAAACGTTGCTAACTTCTTTTACAACTTCAAAAATCTATTCATCTTAATATGGTGAGACCGGGACGGTCAGACCATGTCTCTTTCTCCTTATTATATTTGAGCAATGAACATACACGAAGAATTGCTGCAAGAAAAAAATCTCAACCGAACTAAAGCGTTATCTATTGCCGCGTTCGCTACTTCTTCTCCCAAACATTTTAAAGAGCTGATAAAATGTTTTCTTTCCAATGAATATCGCTTGGCTCAAAGAGCAGCATGGTGTGTTAGCTGGGCTGCAAGGAAAAAACCTGAATTAATAAAACCACACATTAAAGATTTGGTTGCTCAATTGGGCAGAACAGATGTTCACGATGCAGTGATTCGTAACAGCGTACGTGTATTGCAGGAAATTGAAATTCCAAGAGAACTGCACGGCGATGTAATAAATGCCTGTTTTGAGTTTATTGAAACACCTTCTACACCTGTTGCGATAAAAGCGTTTTCAATGACCACATTATTTAATCTTTCAAAAAATTATCCAGAAATAAAAAACGAATTGAAGATTATTATTGAAAGCAATTGGGATAATGAAACTGCTGCATTTAAAAGTCGAGGAAGAAAAGTTTTGAAAGCGCTTGCAAAAAAGCGTTAAGGGTGTCTGACACTTTTCAAGTGTCTGACACCCATGTAATCGCCCTACCCAATCGCCTCTCCCTCATGCTGCGTAAGCAACTTAAACGCATCATAAATCTGTTTTCGCAGAGTAGAACCTGATTTGTTTTCAATCGCCCTTCCATCAATCTCATAAACGGGAGTTAACTCTCCCATTGTACCAGTAGTAAACACTTCATCTGCGTTATAAAATTCTGCGATAGAAATATTTCTTTCTGCGATTGGAATGTTTAACTCATTTGCAATCCGAATGACTGTTGCTCTTGTAACGCCGGGCAAACAAGCATCAGCATGAGGTGTAAGCAATACACCTTTCCGCGTCATAAAAATATTGCAGTCATTTGTTTCGGAAACAAAGCCGAGATTATCGAGCATTATCGCTGCATCTGCTCCGCAATAGTTTGCTTCAATCTTTGCAAGAATATTGTTGAGCAAATTGTTGTGATGAATTTTCGAGTCAAGATGCATCGGCGAATTACGACGAATGTGCGAAGTGATTAATTTTATTCCTTTCGCATTATCATAAACAGGTGGTTTAAATTCTGCGAGTACAATCAAACAGGAACCTTTTTGATTTAGTCTTGGATCCATTCCCGATGTTATCTTCTCTCCCCTTGTTAACGTTAAACGAATATGCGTATCAGTATTCATGTTATTTGCGAGAAGCGTTTGTTTGATTGCGTCTTTAATGTACTCTTTGCTTGGAATATCAGCAAATGCAAGTGTTTTAGCCGATGCTTGCAAACGGTCAAGATGCTGGTCGAGGCGAAAAATTTTTCCATCATATACACGTAACCCTTCCCACACTGCATCGCCGCCTTGAACTGAACTGTCGAAGACTGAAACTTTTGCTTCGTTGCGCGGATGCAATTTCCCGCCGACAAATATTTGAATGTTCTCGTTCTTTGGATTGTACTGCTGTTGCATTGTGTTATGCTTTTAATGAATGTTGATATAACAGATCGTAATATTTTTTGCTTTCGTTGTATAAAGGTTCAAGATATTCAGGTAAAGGGCGATCGCTTGTTTTTTGTTTTTCAAAACCTGTTGACTGATGCACATTCGCATACCAATATTTTGCCCACACACCATCTTCTTTTTTTGCACCCGCTTCCCAATGCAGCATTTCTTTATAAAACGGAATTTGCAGTGCCTCACATAAATCATGCAATACTTTTTCAGGATTTTTTAAAATTTCATTTGAATCGAGCACAACTGAATGATAATTGTTTTCCTTGAGTGAATTGAAGAGATGCCATTGCTTTTCGATGCCGATGTCTTGCATGGTAACATTTGGTCTTACTTGGGCATAAGAAGCGATTATTTGTTTAGGGTTGCGAATAAAAAGTATGTTGTAAACTTTTGCAAGAAAATCTTCATTCAACTCAACGAGATGATGTGTCATTTGCTTGAAGAATGCAACAGGTTTATCATACTCACCAAGAATAATTTCTTGCACCACTTTTTCTCCATCGTTTTCCTGTGAAGCCAAGGTTTCTGCAGCGCCGGGATGGTCAATACCTGTAACACGTAAATAGTGCGCATACAAAGGCTCATCAAACACAATGGTGTCGGGTCTTTGCGTGAATGAATACATCATTGCTGTGGAAATATTCCTTGGACTGCTCCAGAGACAGATGCGCTTGGTTGGCGACCTCACCCCCTGCCCCTCCCGATGTGTCGGGACAGGTTCTCCAAAGGAGAGAGGAGAAAGACAAAAATTTATTAATTGTTTTATTGACACTTAAAGTTATTGTTTAAAATTTTTTATCAATTTAATCTGCCTTTCTAAATCACCATTCACCACGTAGCAATAAAATTGTCAATAAAGTTCTGAACGTACAAGTGAGTGACACAACAGGCGATGCCATGAAATACCATTGTTCGGTTCCAAAAAAATTTCCGCATAATCCTGAAAATCCTACAAATCATGGTTCAGACTATATACTTCTAATTGAACCGCTCCACATAAATCCTACGAAGAAAATGAAATATAAAATTCCAAAGAACATTGCTGTTTGATGATTAACAAATACCGTTACTACTGTTGCGAGCCCAAGTAAAAGCATGATATGCGTTGTGATTTGCCTGCCTGTGCCTTTGAAAATTTTTATTGGAAACTCGAGAAAACTTAATGGTATTGCGAATGAACAAACGATGCAACCTGCGATAAAGAAATTGAATTGTATAAAACCGCATGCGATGAGTGCAAGACCGCAAAGCAGCGCTGCACCTACTGCGATGGCGCTGTTTTTTTCGCTTTCAGTTAATGCGAGCCTGCCATTCGGCGATGCGAGTAAAAATAAATTGGCGATGGAATTGCCGAGCCACGAAAGAATTACAAACAACAAATAAATAAATACAATGCCTGCCGCGGTGTAACGTAACCATACGTTTGAATTGTCTGAATACTCGGACACTGCGCGAACCACGCCCCACAAACCGAATATCATGAGAAGACGTACTGCACGGTTTTGCCGATTCATCCACAAACTGTATTGCAACAACCAACGGTAAAACGGAAGCTTTGATTTTAGCGCAGACTTGTAACCTTCTTTCGCAGCCCTGTTGTTGGGATTAATGCGCAACGCTTCTATGAAATGTTGAAGCGCCTGTTTGTATTTTCCTTTTTCAAGATAGTGCCAACCGTAGTTGGTGTGCGTGTAATCATCTTCGGGATTTATCTGCAGCGCTTCATTAATGGTTTCGTATGCCTCGTCTTTTTTGTTGAGACGAAACAAAGCAGCGCTCCGTGCATTTAAACAAGAAATATCTTCGGCATTTATATTTAATCCCTGATTGGCTGCATGCAACGCATCGGCATATTTGCGCTGCGAATAATAAATGTTCGATAGCAACGAAAAATATCCGGCATTGTATGGAAACAATCCAATTGCCTGATTCAAATATTTTAAAGCAACCTCCAACTCATTTTTGCGATAATAACAAAATGCAATTAAATAATGTACATAACTATCATCGGGTTCAAGACCAAGACACTGCTGAAAAATCTTCAACGATTCATCGTATTGTTTTGTATCGAGCTTGCAATGACCGATCAACTGCAGTGCTTCTACATCATTTGGATTCTGCTGCAGCACAATGCCCGCCTGCATTTCAGCATCCTTAAATCTTTTCTGCTGCAACAATAATTTTGCACGCTCTATATATTGATGATGACTAAATTCACTCATGACGCCCTCCTCCCTAAAAGGGAGTTAAACACGTTCGTAATATTTTTATTATAACCTTTTATTATAACTCTTTTTTTTATAAGCCTAACTGCATTGCTACTATGATGCTTTCGTTGCGTCGCACACTGGTACGGTTAGATACTCTATTCAGCATTATTTCGCTCTCGTTCTTTTCTTGTAGTTCGACCTCACCCTTAATCCCTCTCCAAGGGAGAGGGAGACCAAGCTTTCAATTTTCTATTTATCTTCTGTAGTAACTTATCATTTTTTATTTCACTATTCAACAGTCAATACTCACAACTTTATCTTCAATTAAATTCATTCGTGTAATTCGTGATAATTCGTGTTCAAACAATTCGTGTCTCTACTTCTTCAAATTCAAATAAGCAAGAATCTCATCGTACAATCCTGTTTCATTTGCATACAAAGCATAATTGCGTGCGGTGCTGAACCATTCTGCTGTTGTTGCTTTGTGTTGCTTTATTGCCTTGATTAAATCTTTTTGTGTAAGCGGTTGCAATTCGCCTTTTGCCAATGATTCTTCGAGTTTACTTTCTGTAGCAATATCAATCAATGCTTTTAAATCTGCACCAGAATAATTCGGTGTAAGTTTTGCAACTGCTGCTGCATCTATTTTTTCTGCCGGTTTATCTTTCAAGAGCGACAACAAAATTTCTTTCCTGCTTTCTTCATCAGGTGGTGCAACAAAGATTACGCGGTCAAAACGACCCGGTCTTCTAAAAGCGCTGTCAACACTCCATGGTGCATTTGTTGCTGCAAGAATAAGAACACCTTCATTGCTGTCTTTTACACCATCAAGTTCAGCAAGAAACTGGTTGATGATTTGCCGCATCGCAGATTGACGCATATCTGTTCGGCTTGCGCCAAGTGCGTCCACTTCATCAATAAATAAAACACAGGGTTTATTTTTGCGTGCTGCTTCAAAAACTTCATGAAGATTTTTTTCGCTGTTGCCCATCCACATATCGAGAATATCGTGCAAGCCGAGCGAAATAAACTTAGCGTCAATTTCGCCTGCTGTTGCTTTTGCAAGAAACGTTTTACCACAACCCGGCGGACCATACATCAAAATACCGCCGCCAATCTTTTTTCCAAATGCTTTATAGAGTTCGGGATTTTTAAGCGGCTGAATTATTTTGAGAGAGATTTCATTTTTAAGTTTATGCATACCACCCACATCACCGAATTTTATAGAAGGTTTTTCCATAAAAAACTTTCCTGATATTGAAAGTTCTGCCAGCAAACTTTCTGCATCCATTCCCGTTTCTATTCCGGTTGTTCGCAGAACGGAATCAATTTCTGTATCACGAAAATTGGGTTGTTCTTTCAACGCCTGCACATAAACTTCTTTTGCCTGTATTATGGAGTTTTCTTTCAAAAGACAGCGGACAAATTTTATTTTATTGTCGAACGATAAATCATTTTGCTGTTGCAATTGTTCAAATAAAATAATAGCCGCGGAATATTTGTTTTGCTCGCAATAAATTGCTGCCAAGCCACTTAAAGCTTTTGTGTTATTGTGATCACGTTTTAATACTGCGGAGAATTGTTCTGAAGCTTCGGGCAGCATGTTTTGCTGCAACATCATTTCAGCAAGATGTAAGCGAAGAGGAATGTTTTCGGGCGAAATGTTTACTGCCTGTTTCAGTTGTTCAATAATCTCATTCATCTATCGGAAAAAATTTAAGGCGGCAAAATACAACACGAATTGACACGAACTGCACGAATTAACACGAATGCAAGAAATGAGATACTTAACGTTATACTTCTTGAGAGGCAGGCCAATTATTTTCTTTCCCATATTTGAAAGCTATAATCGAAAGCATGTTTTTCATCTTTAAAAAAATCCTGATTAGAAGTTAATTTCAATTTGCTTTCATCAATTTCGGGGAAGTAAGTATCAGCATCTTCAAAAATTGCATGGACTCTTGTGAGATAAATTTTATCGGCTTTAGGCATGGCAAGTTTATAAATTTCGCCACCACCAATAACCATGAGTTCATTGTAATCATGTTCTCTCGCAAAAAATATTGCGTTATCTAATTTGTTTACAACCGTAAAGAGTGAGCCACTCTTTGAAGAGTGGCTCACTCTTGATGCAAAATTCTTCTGACGCGTTATTACAATGTTCACTCTTCCATTCAGTGGTGTTGAATTCAATGCCTGAAATGTTCTTCTACCCATTGCCACAGGCATTGCCCATGTAACGTTTTTAAAATACTTCATATCCTCCGGTAAATTCCAAAGCAGTTGATTGTTTTTACCGAT
>Ga0081539_10001616_pt1 | contig 36968 bp, 36 predicted proteins | sample TabmetS4T2R2_FD_71023 | JGI IMG/M metagenome (GOLD analysis project Ga0081539, IMG submission 71023) | Tabebuia heterophylla rhizosphere microbial communities from the University of Puerto Rico - S4T2R2 | ecosystem: Host-associated > Plants > Roots > Rhizosphere ... | reverse complement strand
GTCGGAGCGGGCCGGAGCTCGGCGAGCGGGTGCTCGAGCGCGTCTCCGAAGACGAGGCTGACGTTGTCGCGGTCCCGGAAGCGTTCATGGAGCTGTGGTCCGAGGCCGGAATCGATCTCGATCGCGTGCACGAACCGGACCCGGTCGGCCAGGAAGGACGTGAGGATCCCCAGCCCGGGCCCCACTTCGAGCACAACGTCGTTCGCCTGCAGGTCGGCCATGCGTCCCGCAACGCCGACGATGTTCTCGTCGACCAGGAAGTGCTGTCCGAGGCCACGCTTGCGCGGAAACCGAAGGGTCACGGCAGGCCGAACGCCGCGGTCGCGTTCGCGTCGACCTGCTGGCCGAGCGCGGCGGGATCCTCCCCGCGCGCCTCGGCGACGACCGCCAGCGTGTGCATGACGTTGGCGGGCTCGTTGCGTCGCCCGCGCACGGCCTGCGGCGCGAGATAGGGGCTGTCGGTCTCGAGCAGAAGGCGGTTGGCAGGAACACGAGCCGCGGCGCTGCGCAGCTCGTGGGCGTTCGGGTACGTCACGTTCCCTGCGAAGGACACATACCACTCGCGCTCGAGCGCCGGCGGGAGCAGGCCGAGCGAGGAGAAGCAGTGCAGGACGACGCGGGTCTCGGAGGGGAGCCCCTCGAGCACAGAAGCCGTCTCTGCGTCGGCCGCACGGGAGTGGACGACGAGCGGCTTTCCGAGTCGGCTCGCAAGCGTCGCCTGAGCGAGGAAGGTCTCGAGCTGGCGATCGCGAGGAGCGTAATCACGGAAGTAGTCCAGGCCCGTCTCGCCCACCGCGACGGCCTTGGGGTGCGCGAGCAGATCCTCGAGCGCGACGAGATCGTCGGAGCGCACCTCGCCGGCCTGGTGGGGATGGAGTCCGAGTGCTGCGAACACCCCGTCCTCGCGGCCGGCCAGCTCGAGGGTCGCTCGGCACGAATCGATGCCGGAGCCGACCGAGACGACGCGCCCGACCCCGGCCGCCCGGGCTCGGCCCAGCGCCTCCGACGCGTCTCCGTTCAGAGCGTCGAGGTGCGCGTGCGTGTCGATCACGTCAGGCCGCGGCCGAGGGCGCTTCCACCCGCGGGAAGAGCGGCTCCGCAGGCTCGATGCCCTCGGCGGAGACGGTCTTCTGGGGCGCGACGTCACCCCAGGAGGGATCGCCGGGCTGTTTCAGTGCCTCGAGGATCCGGGGCGCGGTCTCCGGCAGATACGGAAGCAAAGCTACCGCCGCCACACGGAGGCCGTCGGCCAGGTCGTACAGCGTGGCGTCGAGCTCCTTCGCCTTCGCCTCGTCCTTCGCGAGCTCCCAGGGCTTCCGCTCCTCGACCAGGGCGTTGAGCGCCCGGATCTCCTTCCAGATTCGCTCGAGCGCGCCGGTGACGTCGAACGCATCGAGCAGGCCGGCGGTCTCGCTTCCGAGAGCGGCAAGGCTTCCTCCGCCGGAATTCGGGGGCGCCTCCGGAAGGCGGCCCTGCCGGTAGCGGGCGATCATCGCCGTCGTTCGTGAGACGAGGTTGCCGAGATCGTTGGCCAGCTCGCGCTCGTACCGTTCGTGCACGCCGTCGACCGAAACGTTGCCGTCCTGGCCGAACTGCACCTCGCGGACGACGTAGAAGCGCAGTGGGTCGGCGCCCCCGTAGAACTCCACGAGATCGAGCGGGTCGATGACGTTCCCGAGCGACTTCGACATCTTCTGCTCGGCGAAGAGGAGGTAGCCGTGCACGAAGAGCTGCTTCGGCACCTCTAGGCCGGCGGCGAGGAGGAGCGCGGGCCAGACCACGCAGTGGAACTTGAGGATGTCCTTCGCGAGCATGTGACGGACGCATGGCCAGAGCTCGTCGCGCAGGTCCTCCCCTTCGCGCGCGAATGCGAGCGCGCTCCAGTAGTTGATGAGCGCGTCGACCCAGACGTAGACGGTCTGCTCGGGGTCCCATGGCACGGGGACGCCCCACTGCTCGGAGGAGCGGCTGACGCTGATGTCGTCCAGCCCCTGCTCGATGAAGCTGCGCGCCTCGTTGTAGCGGAATCGCGGCAGGACGAGCTCCTTGTTCTCCTCGTAGAGCGCGAGTAGCCGGTCTTGATAGGCAGAGAGCCGGAAGAACCAGTTCTTCTCCTCGACGCGCTCGGGCTCGATTCCGTGCACCGGGCACTTGCCGTCGACGAGCTCCGCCTCGGTGTAGAAGGCCTCACAGCGCGGGCAGTACAGGCCCGCGTAGACGCCTTCGTAGATGTCACCCCGCTCGTAGATCCGCTGGACGAACTCCTGCACCGCCGCCTCGTGGCGCGGGTCGGTCGTGCGGATGAAGAAGTCGTTCGACGCGTTGATCCGCCGCGTCATCTCCTCGAACGCGGCCGAGTTGCGGTCGACGAACTCCTTGACGTCCAGGCCGGCTTCGGCGGCTCGACGCGGAATGTTCGTCCCGTGCTCGTCCGTGCCCGTGAGGAAGAACGTCTCGTCGCCGCGCAGCCGGTGGTGGCGGGCGAGGATGTCCGCGACGATCGTCGTGTACGCGTGCCCGATGTGGGGCGTCGCGTTGACGTAGTAGATGGGCGTGGTCAGGTAGAAGCGCACTCGAGGCAATCATAGGTAGAGCCCCGCGCCAGCCCGGTGGCGGCATCCGTTTCAGGGTTAGAAACCACATGGCATGGGGCACTGTCAGATGCGAACGCTCAGCGGCGAGCGCGAGTGCCGCACACGCCCGACGCGAGACGAGTGATGACGACCGCGACACGGATACGCCAAGGAGTGACCAGGACGGGAATCATCCGCCACATCGACGAGCTCGGGCGGATCGTGATCCCCATCGAGATTCGCAAGAGCTTCGGGCTCGGAGAGAAGGATCCGCTGGAGATCTCGGTCAAGGACGAGACCATTCTTCTGTCGAAGCCGCAGACCGTTTGCGTCTTCTGTGGGCGCGACGAGCCGCTGGCGGAACACCGCGGCCGCGCCGTGTGCCACACCTGCATCGCAGAGCTGTCGGCGCAGGACGGCTAGGGCAGCCGCGCCCGCGGCGAAGGCGACGAGCGGAAACCAGCTTCGCGAGGAATCCGCCTCAGTGGCGACGCGCAAGTCGCTGCTCCGCACGTGCACGGGCGGCTCGAAAAACTCGCCGAGCGGGTGTCGGACGGGCACGACCCCGAGCTTCGGAGAGACCATGCGCCCGAGCACGGGGCGCCGAGCGGTCCCGACTTCCCAGGCGCCTGTGCTCGGACGCGCAAACCTGGGCGAGCGGCGGGTGGGCGCGGCCTTCCCAGCAGGCGGCGCAACTGCACCCACCGGCTCCGGAGCGGGCTCGGCTGCCGGGTCGGCGCCGCTAGCCGGCCGTGGCGGCAGGAAGAGCAGAGGGTCGCGGTAGCCGTTCGAGTCTGCGGCCACGCGGATGCCGAGGTGGAGGTACGGCTCCGCGTGCTCCAGTTCCCCACTCGGGCCGACGGTCGCGACGGCTGCGCCTTCGGCGACCCCCGCGCCCTTTTCGACAGCGAGCGTCCCGAGGTGGAGAAGCGTCACCGCGAACCCGTCCGGCGTCTCGATCGTCAGCGCTCGCCCTCCACCGGGCACGGTCCCGGCGAAGGTGACCCCGCCCGTGGCGGGCGAGAGGACCGCGCGCCCGGACGCGGCGCCGATGTCGATGCCGCGGTGCTGGCCACCGGCGTACGGATCCTCGCCGAGATCGAACTGTCGTAGTACCGGCCCGTCCACGGGCCAGGTCCAGGCGAGCGCGGGCTGCACGCCGACCTGGAACGCGAGGAGGACCGGAAGCAGGATGACGAGGCGCTTCATCGCGTGCTCCCTCCTCGTTGTCAGTTTTGGAAACTGAACGAGCGTAGCAGCTCGGCCGTCCGTTGTCAAATTAGGCTACAGAGACTCGCGGTAAAGGCTGTTCCGCGAGACGCCGGTCAACCGCGCGACGAGGTCGACCGCCCTGCGTCTCGGCACGCCCGCCGCCAGGAGCTCGGCCACCGCGGCCAGGGCTTCCCCTTGCGTGACAGAGACGCCCGCCTCCTGCGCCGGCCCGATGACGAGCGTCACCTCGCCCTTGGGCGGCTCGGCGAAGCGCGACGCGAGCTCACCGGCGCTTCCGCGCACGATCTCCTCGTGCACCTTCGTCAGCTCCCGGCACACCGCGAGCGGCCGGCCCGGCTCCCGTCGCGCCAAGGAGGCCAAGCTGGTGGGGAGGCGGCGCGGCGACTCGAACGCCACCGCAGGCCAGCTCCAGGCGCCCAGCTCCTCCCAGAGACGATCACGGTCTAGGGCACGGCGCGGCAGGTAACCGAGGAACGAGTACCGCTCCCCCACGAGCCCGCTCGCGACGAGCGCCGTTTCGATCGCCGAGGGGCCGGGGAGCACGACCACCTGGACGCCCTCGGCGATCGCCGCGGCGATCAGCCGGGCGCCGGGATCGTTCAAGGCCGGCAGCCCGGCGTCGCTTGCGATCGCGACACGCTCGCCGGCGACCAGCCCCGGCAGGACCTCCTCCACCCTCTGCGCCTCGTTGTGGGCGTGGTAGCTCAGGAGACGGGCCCGGACGCCATGGCGGGCGAGGAGCGTCCTCGTCCGGCGCGTGTCCTCGCACAGAACTACGTCGGCGGCGCCGAGCTCGCGCAGCGACCGCAGGGTCACATCCTCGAGGTTCCCGATCGGAGTCGGGCAGACGACCAGAGCCATCTACGAGGCCGACGCGAGCACTTCGAAGCCGACGAGCCCCGCTCCGATCAGCCCCGCCTCCGGGCCGAGGAGGGCCGGGACGATCCTGACAAGGTCGCGGCCGGGCGGCAGCGCGCGCTCGGCGACAACCTTCCTCGCCGGCTCGAAGAGAAGGTCGCCGGCGCGCGCGAAGCCTCCTCCGAGGACGACGACCTCGGGGTTGAAGATGTTCACGTACGACGCGATCCCCGTCCCGAGCACGAAGCCCACGTGCTCGAGCACGTCGCGAGCGTCGCCTGGCCCTGCGGCGGCGAGGTCGACTGCGAGCTTGGCGTCGACGACCTTTCCCTCGGCTGCTGCGCGCCCGAGGTCGCCGTCCGGATTGGCGCGTGCGCGCTCCTCTGCCAGGTGGTCGGCAGCGGTCCCCGACGCCAAAGCCTCCAAGTGCCCGCGGCCGGGGCACGTGCCCTGGCAAGGGGGGCCGTCGAGGTCGACGGTCATGTGCCCGAGCTCGCCGGCCGCGCCGACAGCGCCGCGGTAGAGCTCGCCGTCGAGGATCAGCCCGCCGCCGATGCCGGTGCCGAGCGTGAGCATGACCATATGGCGCGCCCCGCGCCCCGCGCCGAGCCGGTGCTCGGCCAGGGCCGCCGCGTTCGCGTCGTTCTCGATCGCGGCGGGGAGGCCGAATGCCGAGGTGAGATGGCCGCGAAAGTCGATGCCTGCGAGCGGGATGTTGACGGAGTTGACCGCCCGGCCCTCGCGCTGGTCGATCGTCGACGGGAGACCGACCCCGATCGCGCCGCAGCCGTCGTCGATGAGCTCGCGAATCGCGCCCTCGAGCTCTGCGACCAACTCGTCCTGGCTTTCGGTCCGGGTAGGACGGACGGTCCGCCTGACGACGACGCCTTCCTCGTCCACGACCCCCGCCAGGAGCTTCGTCCCGCCGAGGTCGACAGCGATCACGCGGGAGCCGGCCATCGTCCGGCGGCTACCATAACCCGTCCCGGTGGCCAGCAAGGACAAGCCATACCGCGTCTACAGGGGGGGTAGAGCCAAGGGCCCCATCCGTCCGGAGTCCCTGAAGGAGGACATCAAGGGAGGCGACGGAGACGCCTACGCGTACAAGGGCCCGAAGAGGGCGAGAAAGCCGCGCCGTTGGCGCCGGACGATCCTCTTCGTCGTCCTCGGGGTCGTCCTTCTCTTCCTCGTGTGGGCGCTGCTCGGCTACCTCGCCTTCCGCAGCGGGATGAAGGACGCGAACAAGCGGCTCGATCCGCTCGCCGCGCGGGCACTCGCGCCACAGCACGGCCTCATGCTCTCCAACGCGAGCAACATCCTGGTGCTCGGAGCCGATACCGGGAGCAAGAGCCGGCGAGGCACCCAGGGCCGCTCCGACACGATCGTCCTGATCCGCACCGATCCGGATCACCACCGGATCGCCCTCCTCTCCATCCCGCGCGACCTCCGCGTCGACATCCCGCGCCACGGCGAGGAGAAGATCAACTCCGCCTACGCGTTCGGCGGCCCGACGCTCGCCATCAAGACCGTGGAGCGCGTCACCGGGCTGCCGGTCAACCACGTCGTGGTGGTCGACTTCGGCACCTTCGACGAGGTGGTCGACACGCTCGGCGGGATCACGGTGAACGTGCCGCATCCGATCCTCTCGAACAAGTTCGAGTGCCCCAAGCACACGCAGGCTCAGTGCGCGCGCTGGCGCGGTTGGCGCTTCCGGAGGGGCGAGCAGACCATGGACGGGCACCGGGCGCTCATCTACTCGCGGATCCGCGAGAACCAGCTCAACCCGAGCGAGAGCGACTTCACCCGCGGCGAGCGCCAGCAGGCCGTCATTCAGGCCATCGCCGACGGGGTCACGAGCTTCGGGACGTTCGTCAAGGCGCCGTTCATCGGCGACGACCTCGTCCGGCCGCTGGCGACCGACCTCTCGGCCGCGCAAGTGCTTCAGCTCGGCTGGGTGAAGCGGCGCACCCCGTCGAGCGGCTGGCTCCGCTGCCGCCTTGGTGGAACGATCGCCGACATCGGCGGGGTCTCGTACGTCATCGGGAGCGAGGACAACGCGCTGGTTGTCGGAATGGTCACAGGCAAGACGGCGCCGCAGCCCCCGCGACCCGGGTCGGGCCTCTTCGGCCCCGGGTGCCTCGTGGGCAAGTAGCGCGAAGCGCGCTGGCTAGTCGTCCGAGGACTTCTTGGTGTCCGACGGGACCTTGTCCGTGGGCTTGTCCTTCGCCGGCGAGCCCGAGTCGGGCTTGTCCCCGTCCCGCGTGCCCTCCTTCTTGCGCCCTCCGCGCCCGTAGTCCGTGCTGTAGAAGCCGGAGCCCTTGAAATGGATCGCGGCCGGGTAGAGCACCTTCTCGACCGGGGCCGCCCCGCAAATCTGGCACTCTGAGGGCGGCGGATCGGTCATCCGCTGGAAAAGCTCGAAGGTGTGCCCGTTCGGGCACCGGTACTCATAGATAGGCATCGGAGAAAGGGCCGTTTTGCGGCGAGAAATGCTAGCAGGGAGGACGGCTCTCACCGGCACTCGCGCAGACGGAGTGCCGACGGATTCGACCGTCACGCGCGCCGGCCGCTTTGCCTTCGTCCATGCCTACGGGCTCGGCGTGGCGGCGATCTCGGCCGCGCTCGCGGCCTTCCTCCTCCTGCAGGCCATCCACTGGCCGCCCCACGAAGACGAGACGCTCGTCTATTTCGTCAGCCGCCAACCGCTCAGCGAGCTCTTCTCGACGGTCTTCGAGGAGCGGGGCGGCGCGCCGCTGCACTTCCTCCTCGCCCACTTCGTCTCCGCGGCCTGGCCGAGCCTGACCGGCCTGCGTCTCATCTCGGTTGCGTTCGCGGTCGCGAGCGTGCCGGTGATCGCTGCGCTCGTCGTACGGCTTACCGACCGCTGGACGGCCCTGGTTGCGACCGCGATCGCTGCCGCGAGCTGGATGGTCGTCTACCACGGCATCTACGCGCGCATGTACTCGCTCTTCCTCTTCACGAGCGCGCTCTCGTTCCTCCTTCTTCTCCGTGCGCTCGAAGGGCAGAGCCGCTGGCGGTGGGTCGCATGGGCAGCGGCGACGCTCGCCGCGATCGCCACACAGCCGTACGGTGCCTTCGTCCTCGCCGCTGCGATCGTCTTCGTCGTCGCCCGCCGCCGGTGGGCGCGAACGCCGCTCCGGCCCGCGCTCGTCGCCTTCGGCGCAGTCTTCCTCCTGGCGCTCCCGCTCTGGCTCGTCTACCGCGTCCTCGCCGACCGTTTCGACGTCGGCGTGACGGGATCGAGTGGATCCAAGCTCGGCTCGCCGCTCGATGTCCTCTCGTACCTCGTGCAGGTAGCGGGGGACTTCACGGCCGGCTGGACGCCGACCGTGGCCGTCGTCCTCCTCGTCGCCCTCCTGGGAATGGTCGTCCTGTCGAGGACGCGCCCGGATGCAGCTGCGCTCGCCGGCGCCGTCGTACTCGTGCCGACGGCCGCGTTCCTCGTGACCCGCTCGGGCGGCAGCGTCTCGCTCGAGAGCCGTCATCTGATCTTCGCGCTGCCCTTATTCGCGATGGCCGTTGCGGCCGGCCTTCTGACCGCCGCCCGGCTCGCCCGCCGGTGGGCGCCAGCCGCGGCCGTGGCCGGCTTGGCGCTCCTGCTCGTCGGCGAGGTCGCTTGGGGCTGGCACCGGACGCCGTGGATGTACGGCGGCGAGCCGCAGGTGCGCAAGGTCGCCCGCGAGCGTGCGGCCGCCTGGCTCGCGGCAACGAGCCGCGGTGACGATGTCCTCTTCGGGTACGAGCCTCTCTACCTGGACGCGCTCGAAGACGGGGCGCCGATCGGAAAGGTCATCGTCCAGCGCGCAGACCCCAAGCTCGCGCTGGACACGCTCGGCGAGGCCGCGAAGCCGCTCGGCCGGGGCGTGTGGGTTTTCGACGCCACCGACCAGCTGGACGCGTCCAAGCAGCGTTTCACCGTCTCCGGCGTCAGTCCGGGGCCGCAGTTCGAGGCGCGTGCCTTCGGCCCGTTTCTCGTCGTCCGCACGAAGACGCGCACGCTGACCGCGGAGACGTTCCTCCGCGATACGGCCGTCGTCGAGTACCAGGGGAGGTTGATTGGGATCGGCGACGCCGGGCTCAACTACCAGACTGCCGTGACCGCATTGTCGCGGCTGCTCGAGGGCAACGCGAGCTCGGAGAGCTCCTAGCGCTCCAGCGGGCGCACCTCTTTTTCGACTAGCTCCCTGAAGCACGGGGCCTGCTCGAATGCGGCGAGGCCGGCCGGCGTCTCACGCCTCACCGGCTTCACCTTCACGCGCATCCGTCCCGCCGCGGCGAGCCCGGCCAGGCTTCCGACGAGGCCTCCCAGCAGGAAGGACCTCAGCCGCCGCCCGCGCTCGCTCTCCATGTGGCGAAAAATGCCACAGATGATCTGCACTTTGGGAGACCTGCTGCTCGACGTCGTCGTCCGGCTGGACGGGCCGATCGCGGAAGATACGGACACGTATGGGCGCACCAGGGTGGGTGCGGGCGGCCAGGCGGCCAACGTGGCGGCGTGGGTGGTCGCGCTCGGCGGCAGCGCCCGCTTCATCGGCAAGCGGGCGCGCGATGCCGCGGGCCGGCTCGTCGCCGAGGAGCTCGCCAGCCGCGGCGTCGAGCTCGCAGGGCCGGAGGTCGAGCTCGGAACCGGTACGGTGGTCTCCGTCGCCACGCCCGACGGGAAACGAACGATGCTGAGCGATCGCGGCGTCTCCATCGACTTCGAGCCGGCCGAGCTCGACGAGGCATGGCTCGGCGGGTGCGACTGGCTGCACGTGCCGGTGTACAGCCTCGCCCGCCCGCCGCTCCGCGAGACCGCGCTGCGAGCCCTCGGCATTGCCCCGCGACTGAGCCTCGACCTGTCGGCGACCGTCGCGCTCGAGCAGGCGGGGGTCGACCTCGTCCGGGACGTGATCGCCGTGCATCGGCCCGCAGTCGTCTTCGGGAACGAGGACGAGGTCGCCCTGCTCGACCCCGCAGCGGAGACGGTCGTCGTGAAGCGAGGAGCGCGCGGCGTGGTCGTGCGAACGCGCGGCGAGGAGCGCGAACATCGCGCGCGCGAGGCGGAGGCCGTCGACACGACGGGCGCCGGCGACGCCTTTGCGGCCGGCTTCCTGCTCGGAAGCGTCGGGCTCGGCATTGAAGCGGCGGCGCGCTGCGTCGGACAGCTCGGGGCGATGCCCTAGCCCACATGGCCGAGCTCCTCCGCGTCCATCCGGAAGTCCGGGCCGCACTCGAGGCGCGGCGCCCCGTGGTCGCGCTCGAGACGACTCTCGTCGCACACGGATTTCCGGGCGGCGTCGGCGCCGAGGTGGCCGCCGAGGCGGAGCGCCGCGTGCGTGTGGCCTGGGCGGTTCCCGCGACAGTCGGCGTGATCGACGGGCGCATCTGCGTCGGCCTCGAGGAGGGCGACCTGGACCGGTTCGCCTCGTCCCCCGATGCGCGCAAGGTGGGACCCCGTGACCTCGCCGCCTGCGCCCTGAGGAAGGAGCTCGGCGCGACGACTGTCGGGGCGACGCTCGCGGTCTGCCGCGCCGCCGGCATCGGCTTCATGGGCACGGGCGGGATCGGAGGCGTCCACCGCGGCTTCGCCGAGACGCTCGACGTGTCGGCCGACCTCGGCGAGCTCGCGCGAACGGAGGCTCTCGTCGTCTCGTCCGGCGCCAAGTCGATCCTCGACGTCCCGGCGACGGGAGAGTTGCTGGAGACGCTCGGCGTGCCCGTGCTCGGTTGGCGCACGGACGAGCTCCCCTTGTTCTACCGCGCCGGCGGCGGACCGCCCGTGTCGCAGCGCGTCGAGAGCGCGGACGAAGCCGCTCAGATCGCCCAGTTCCACTGGCGCCTCGGACGACACTCGGGCATCGTCCTCGCGCGACCGCCGGACGAGAGCCTCGACGTGGAGCCGCTGATCGCGCAGGGGATCGAGGAGGCCCGGCGGCGGGGTATCAGGGGTCAGGCCGTGACGCCGTTCGTCCTCTCGTTCCTGCACGAGCAGAGCGACGGCCGGACGATCGACCTGAACAAGCGGCTCATTGCGGAGAACGCGGGGCTGGCGGCCGAGGTGGCGGTCGCCTACTCGAAGCTGACCTAGCGCTACTCGTCGATCCGTTCGATGGCGACGATGTCCTCCGCGTCGAACTCGACCTCGCCTGCCTCGCCCCAGCCCACGACGTCGCCGCTCGGCAGGATCGCAACCGGCGCGATCACGGTGCCGTCGCGGAGCAAGAGCCGCGCCTGCTGGGCGCCGAAGGCGTCCTGTGGCCACTCGGCCACCTCGGCCCGGAGCCACTCCGGCAGCCGAGGCGGCTCCGCCACTAGCCGCTGAGCAGCTCGATCACGTCGTCCACGTCGAGCATCTCGTAGGACTCCGTGTGCGTGCTCCCGCGGGCGCCGAGGACGACGGAGACCTTGGCGATGGCAGAGGAATCGCTCGCCTCGACGATGTTGACGAAATCGTGCGGCCCGAGGAGAAACCACTGGTAGAGCACCTTGACTCCGAGCTCCTCGACGTCTTTGTTGACCTCGTTGATCCGCTCGGGATTGGCGCGGAGCGTCTGCAGCCCCTGTTCGCTCAGGCGGGACAGCATCAGGTACTTCGGCATCTGGCCTCCTAGGTCGCAGGCGGCGGGTTCGTCGGCCGCGAGGATAACGCTCTGGCCCTCTGCTCGAAATAGAGGACGCTGAGTCCGAGGAAGAAGAGCGGTGCGAGGATGACCTGGGCGATCGCGACGGCGATCTCCCGCCCGTTGTCCGCGAAGCCGACGAGCGCGGACGCGAGCACGATTCCGAGGACGACGTCGACGAGGAAGAGCGCGGCCGCGATCCCGATCGCGTGCAGTAGCTCGACCCGCGCGAGCGCGACCGAGCGCGAGAGCGTGAAGCCGACGCGCTCGAACCAGTTCCTCGCCTGAGGATCCTGCTCGAGCATCGCCACGGGAATGGAGAAGCCCATGAGGCCGAGCCATGCCACTGCCGGGACGAGGAGGAAGAGCTGCGTCACGGCCACGGCAAACGGGACGGCGACGACAACGGTGAGGACCGCAAGCGTCGGGAGGCGTACGCCCGTCTGTGCCCAGGCCTCCCAGAACGGATCGCCTGCAGTGAGGCGCGCCGCAACTGCGAACGACGCGGTGAAAACGATCGCGAGGATGACGATGTCGAGCGCGAGCGGCGTGGCGAGGGTGGCGAGGAAAGCAGCGCCCGTGGGAAGCCCGAGGCCGATGGCGGCGGTGAATCTGTGGCCGTAGAGCCGGACCGCCTCCGCGAGAAGCTCGCTCAACGCGAGGGGGCGATCGATCGTGAGGGACACGGGCGAGGAAACGTACTAGTCGCCTGAAAGGTCCAGGTCGTGGCGCAAAGGCTCGCGCGATTTCAGCCAGTCATCCGGTATGCCGTCGCGGCCCGTCAGGGAAGCGACCACGCCGCCCACGATGGCGCAGTTCGTGTCCCGGTCTCCGGGCACTGAGACGGTGGTCCACAGTGCCTCGCAGAAGTCGTTCGAGTGCCGGGCCACGACCCAGAGACAGAACGGAACGGTGTCGGCGCAGAGCGTGTTCCAGCCGGCGCCGACCTCGAGCGCCACCGCAAGGGGATCGGAATCGAGCTGGAGCTTGCTCGTTTTGGCGATTGCGTCGCGCGTCGGACCGGGCGGTGTCGCCGCGAGCACCGTGTCGAAAAGCCCCCCTGCCTCGCCACCGCCACGCGCCGCCCAACCAGCAGCCGCCGCTACTGCGATCGCGCCCGCTTGGCCGTCTGGGTGCGCATGGGTCACGGTGGCCGACTTCTTGGCTTCTTCGATCACCCTCCCCTCGTCGCCCGCGAAGTACGCCCCGACGGGAGCAACCCGCATGGCCGACCCGTTGCCCATCGAGCCTCTCCCGCCGAACGCCTCTGCGGCGGCGTCTTTCCAGGATCGCCCGGAGTGGATCGCACGGAGAACGTCGTGCGCCCCAGGGCCGTATCCACGGTACGGGTCAACGGAATGGCGTCGCGCGAAAGCGTTGGCCAAGGCCTCCTCCTCGATCGCCCCGTGTCTCCGCAGGACGTCGACGACCGCGACGGCCATCTCCGTGTCGTCGGTCGTCACCCACCGGGGAGGCGGAACCAGCCGGAGCTCGATTCCCTGCTGGTCGTGAAAGAGGCACTCGCCGAAAGCGTCCCCAACCGAGAGGCCGTCCAAGCTCGAGTGCGCTCGATCGAGCGGCGCGTCGGCGCCCATCCGAGTCTAGACGGCTGCCGGCTCGGAGACTTGACCCTTCTCGAAGGCGAGCTCGCCGTCGCGGACGTCGACCCGAATCGTGTCGCCGTCCGCGAAGTCGCCGTCGAGGAGCCGAAGAGCGAGCGGGTTCTCGACGAGCCGCTGGAGCGCGCGCTTCAGCGGCCGCGCGCCGTAGGTCGGATCCCAGCCGGCTTCGGCGACGAACTCCTTCGCCGCGTCCGTGAGCTCGATGCGAATTCCGCGCTCGGCCAGGCGCTCTTCCAGGCGTCGCAGCTGCAGCTCCACGATCTCGGACAGCTGCTCGCGCGTCAGCGATTGGAAGACGACGATCTCGTCGATCCGGTTCAGGAACTCGGGGCGGAACACCGCCCGCGTCTCCTCCTCCGAGCGGAGATTCGAGGTCATGATGATGACCGTGTTGCGGAAGTCGACGGTCCGCCCGTGCCCGTCGGTGAGCCGGCCGTCGTCGAGGATCTGGAGGAGGATGTCGAAGACCTCCATGTGCGCCTTCTCGATCTCGTCGAGGAGGACGACGGAGTACGGGCGACGGCGGACGGCCTCGGTCAGCTGGCCCCCCTCTTCGTAGCCGACGTAGCCCGGCGGCGCGCCGACGAGGCGGGACACCGTGTGCCGCTCCTGGTACTCGGACATGTCGATCCGCACCATCGCCCGCTCGTCGTCGAACATGAACTCGGCGAGGGCGCGCGCCAGCTCGGTCTTGCCGACACCCGTCGGCCCGAGGAAGACGAACGACCCGATGGGGCGGTTCGGATCCTGGAGGCCCGTTCGCGCGCGGCGGAGGGCATTGGCGACCGCCTCGACGGCCTCGTCCTGCCCGACGACGCGCTGGTGCAGCCGGTCCTCCATGTGGATGAGCTTCTCGGTCTCGCCCTCGAGGAGCCGTGAGACCGGGATGCCGGTCCAGCGCGCGACCACCATGGCGACGTCGTCCTCGTCGACCTCCTCCTTGACCATCGGCTCGAAGTCAGAGCCCTCTCGCTCCGCCAGCTCCCGCTCGAAGGCGGGGAGCTCGCCGTAGCGGATCTCCGCGACCCGCTGGAGGTCGCTCTGCCGCTCGGCGCGCTCGGCCTCCATCCGCAGCTCGTCGATCCGCTGAGTGATCTCCTTGATGCGGTCGAGCTGCTCCTTCTCCTTCGCCCATCGTGCCGCGAGCTCGTCTCTTCGCGACTTGGCCTCCGCCAGGTCGCGACTAACGGGCTCCTTGGCCTCTGGGGATTCTTTGCCCATCGCCGCCATCTCGATTTCCAGCTGACGGACGCGGCGCTCGGCCGCGTCGAGCTCGAGGGGCGACGAGTCGATCTCCATGCGCAGGCGCGAGGCAGCCTCGTCGACGAGGTCGATCGCCTTGTCGGGCAGCTGGCGGTCGGAGATGTAGCGGTCGGAGAGGATCGCGGCGGCGACGAGGGCCGCATCCCGGATGCGCACGCCGTGATGCGCCTCGTAGCGCTCCTTGAGCCCGCGGAGGATGGCAATCGTGTCCGCGACGGACGGCTCGCCGACGAAGACGGGCTGGAACCGGCGCTCGAGGGCGGCGTCCTTCTCGATGTGCTTGCGGTACTCGTCGAGCGTCGTCGCACCGATGCACCGGAGCTCGCCGCGCGCGAGGAGGGGCTTCAGCATGTTGGCTGCATCAACGGCTCCTTCTGCGGCACCCGCGCCGACGATCGTGTGCAGCTCGTCGATGAAGAGGATGAGCTGCCCCTCCGAGGCCTTGATCTCGTTCAGGACGGCCTTCAGCCGCTCCTCGAACTCGCCGCGGTACTTCGAGCCGGCGAGAAGCGAGCCGATGTCGAGCGCCCAGACGCGCTTGCCCTTGAGCCCCTCCGGCACGTCGCCCGCGACGATGCGCTGCGCGAGCCCCTCGACGATCGCGGTCTTCCCGACGCCCGGGTCGCCGATCAGGACTGGGTTGTTCTTCGTGCGCCGCGAGAGCACCTGGATGACGCGGCGTACCTCCTCGTCGCGGCCGATGACCGGGTCGAGCTTGCCCTCTTCGCCTAGCGCCGTGAGGTCGCGGCCGAACTTCTCGAGCGCCTGGTAGCTGCCTTCGGGATCCTGCGAGGTCACGCGCTGGCTTCCTCGCACCTGCTGAAGCGCGTCGAGGAACCTGTCGCGCGGGACGATGTCGAGGGCGAGCAGCAAGTGCTCGGTGGAGATGAACTCGTCGCCGAGCTCGCGCATCTCCTGCTCGGCTCGGTCGAGAACCTCGGCGAAGGCGGTGGACGCATGCGGTTGCTGGCTCGCGCCCCCGACCGACGGCTTGGCCGAGAGCCGGGCCTCGCATTCCTGCCGCTGCGAGTCGACGGAGACTCCCGCGCGCTCGACGAGTGTGCGCGGCAGCTCCTGGTCGAGCAGCGCAAGACACAGGTGCTCGGGGTAGACCTCGGGGTTGCCGCGCCGACGCGCCATCTCCATGGCCGCGCCGACGGCCTCCTGCGACTTGATGGTCAGCTTGTTGAAGTCCACTTCTGCCTTTCGGGGGTCAAGTCGCCGTCGTGGCGATAGAGAACGATCTCACGCTTGTACTGCCGCTCGACGTTCCGGACGCGTTCGCGCATGTCCTGCTCCAGGCGTTCGAGCCGCCTCTGCATCCTGGCGAGCTCGTCCTCGAGGCGGAGCACGGTCTCGACCCCGGCGAGGTTGAGCCCCAGCTGGCCGGTCAGGCGCTGGATGAGTCGGAGCCGCTCGAGGTCGGCCTCGGAATAGAGACGGGTGTTGCCCGGTGTGCGCTTCGGCCGCACGAGCCCTTTCGACTCGTAGATCCGAAGCGTCTGCGGGTGCATCCCGACGAGCTCCGCGGCGACCGAGATCATGTAGCGGGGCCGGTCGTCCATCACACGTCCCTCCGCTCCGGATTGAAGAGGGTCCACATCAGGACCGGGATGGTGGCGAGCACGAGGGCGACGGCAACCCACTGGAGCGCCTGCACCGTCGTCGCGAAGAGGACGACTGCGAGCACGAGGGCGACGAACGCCGCGATGCGAAGCCGGCGCCGAGTCACGAGAACACCTTCTCGCGGGGATCCTCGTGCGAGACCTTCTGCAGGTTCTCGAGGGCCTCCCGCTCCGCCTTCGAGAGCTTCGTCGGAACGACGACACGGAGACGCGCCAGCAGATCGCCCGTGCCGCCGCCGTTCAGCTTGGGAGCGCCGCGGCCCTTGACCTTGAGCAGCTTCCCGTCCTGAGAGCCGGCAGGCACCTTCAGCGAGATCCGGCCGCCGACCGGGGTCGGCACCTCCACGGTCGCGCCGAGCGCCGCCTCGGCATAGGTCACCGGCACCTCGATGACCAGATCGGCGCCCTTCCGCCGGAAGAGCGGCGAGGGCGTCACCCGCGTGACCACGATCACATCGCCGGGTGGACCGCCGGCGTAGCCGGCCTCCCCCTTGCCCTTGAGCCGGATCTGCGTCCCGTCCCTGACTCCAGGCGGGATCTTCACCGTGTAGCGCTTCGTGCGCCGCTCGCGCCCTGTGCCCTGGCACTTCCGGCAAGGCTGCTCGATCACCGTTCCGTTGCCCCCGCAGCGGGGGCAGGGCGTCGAGAGCGCGAAGAGGCCCTGGCTCTCGGAGACGACTCCGCGCCCCCGGCACTCGGGACAGATCTTGGGCGAGGTGCCCGGCTCGGCCCCGGTCCCGCGGCACGCGGAGCACGCCGTCGCGAGCTCGACCGGGATCTTCATCGTCGCGCCCTTGAGCGAATCCTCGAACGAGACGTTGACGACGATCTCGACATCGTGGCCGCGCTCGCCCCGCTGGCGCGCGCGCGTCGTCGTCCGCGCTCCGCCGCCGAAGTTGTCGAACAGACCGCCGAAGAGGTCGGACAGGTCTCCGAGATCGCCGATGTTCCCCGACCATTGGAAGTTGCCGCCCTGCGGCCCTCCGGCGCCGGCGAACATGCGCGAGCCGAGCTGGTCGTACTGCTTGCGCTTCTCGGGATCGGAGAGGACGTCGTACGCGCCCTGCACCTCCTTGAAGCGCTCCTCCGCCTCCTGGTCCCCGGGGTTCTTGTCCGGGTGGTACTTGCGCGCGAGCTTGCGGTACGCCTTCTTGATCTCGTCCGCCGAGGCGCTCTTCGAGACGCCAAGAATCTCGTAGAGGTCTCTCATGCCCCTCGCCGCCCCCGTCCACAGCCCGGCGCGGCCGGGCCTCGCCGGTGGCTCTCGCCGCTGGCGGCGGGATGCTGCGGTCGCGGCGCTTGCCCGCACTGATTTGTGCTGTGCTGCACGCCGCGCCCTTGCCTCCCTGGCCAGCGACGAGCCATGTGCATGAGCGAGGTCATTCGCCCTGCGAGACGACGACCCGGGCGGGCCGCAGGACGCGGTCCCCGAGCCGGTAGCCCTTCTGGAGAACCTCGAGGATGGCGCCCTCCTCGTGCGCGGACGGCTGCGAGAGCAGCGCCTCGTGGACGTGCGGATCGAAGTGGCCGTTCGTCTCGATCTCGGCGAGGCCCTCCTTGGCGAGCGCTTTCTGGAGCTCGCGATGGACGAGGCGCACGCCGTCCTCAACGCGTTCGCGTTCAGAATCGCGCGAGTCAGCTGCAGCTTCGAGCGCGCGCTCGAGGTCGTCGAGCACCGGCAGAAGCTCCTTGACCAGCCGCTCGTGGGCGCGCGCGGCCAGGCTCTGCTGGTCGCGCGCAACCCGCTTGCGGTAGTTGTCGAACTCTGCCGCGACCCGCTTCAGGTCGTCGGTGCGCTCATCGCGCTCCTTCTCGACCTCCGCGAGCCGGTCCTCGAGCTCCGCCTTCGTCGGTGCCTTCTCGGCGGTCATTACGACTGCTTCGCCTCTTCGTCGATGACCTCGTAGTCGGCGTCCTCGACCACTTCGTCGTCGCTCTCGGCCGACTCGCCGTTCGTGGCGGTGCCGGCCTGCTGTTCCGACTGCACGCGCTGGTAGACGGCCTCGGCCAGCTTGTGCGAGGCCTGCATGAGGTCCTCGGTCTTCGTGCGGATGGCGGATGCGTCGTCGCCGTCGAGCGCAGCGCGCACGTCCGCGAGCTTCGACTCGATCTCGGAGACGGTCGCCTCGTCCAGCGTCTCGCGATGCTCGCCGAGGCTCTTCTCGGTCGAATAGACCAGCGACTCGGCCTGGTTGCGGGCATCCGCGACCTCGCGCATGCGCCGGGCCTCGTCCGCGTGGGACTCGGCCTCCCGCACCATCCGCTCGACCTCCTTCTCGTCGAGGCCGGAGCCGCCCTCGATCCGGATCTGCTGCTGGTTCCCGGTGCCCATGTCCTTCGCCGAGACGTTGAGGATCCCGTTCGCGTCGATGTCGAACGTGACCTCGATCTGCGGCATGTTCCGTGGCGCCGGCGGGATGCCGACGAGCTGGAACTTGCCGAGCGTCTTGTTGAAGGCGGCCATCTCCGACTCGCCCTGCAGCACGTGGATCTCGACCGACGGCTGGTTGTCCTCGGCCGTGGTGTACGTCTGGGACTTCTTCGTCGGGATGGTCGTGTTTCGTTCGATCAGCGCGTTGAAGACCCCGCCCTTCGTCTCGATGCCGAGCGAGAGTGGCGTCACGTCGAGCAGGAGGACGTCCTTGACCTCGCCCTTGAGGACGCCGGCCTGGATGGCCGCGCCGACCGCGACTACCTCGTCGGGGTTGACGCCCTTGTGGGGCTCCTTGCCGATGAGCTCCTGGACCTTCTCCTGGACGGCGGGCATGCGCGTCATGCCGCCGACGAGGATCACGTGGTCGATCTTGTCGCGGGTGAGGCCCGCGTCCTCGAGCGCCTTCTTCGTCGGCTCGACGGTGCGCTCGAGCAGGTCGGCGGTCAGCTCGTTCAGCTTCGCGCGGGTGAGCTGCAGGTCGAGATGCTTCGGCCCTTCCGGCGTCGCGGTGACGAACGGGAGGTTGATCTGCGTGGACATCGTCGAGCTGAGCTCGATCTTGGCCTTCTCCGCAGCCTCGTAGAGACGCTGGAGCGCCATCTTGTCCTGCGCGAGGTCGATGCCCTGCTCACGCTTGAACTCGGCGACCATCCAGTCGACGAGCGCCTTGTCGAAGTTGTCGCCGCCGAGGTGGTTGTCGCCGTTCGTCGCCTTCACCTCGAAGACACCTTCGCCGAGCTCGAGAATCGAGACGTCGAACGTGCCCCCGCCGAGGTCCCAGACGAGGATCGTCTGGTCGGACTCCTTGTCGAGCCCGTAGGCAAGAGCGGCCGCCGTCGGCTCGTTGATGATGCGGACGACGTTCAGGCCGGCGATCTTGCCGGCGTCCTTCGTCGCCTCCCGCTGCGCGTTGTTGAAGTACGCGGGCACGGTGATGACCGCGTCCGTGACCGGCTCGCCGAGGTAAGCCTCGGAGTCGGTCTTCAGCTTCTGCAGGATCATCGCCGAGATCTCCGGCGGTGCGTACTCCTTGTCGCCTGCCTTGATGCGGGCGTCTCCGTTCGGGCCGGCCACGACCTCGTACGGGACGATCTTCATCTCCTCCGAGACCTCCGAGTACTTGCGGCCCATGAAGCGCTTGATCGAGAAGACGGTGTTCTGCGGATTGGTGACGGACTGCCGCTTCGCCGGCGCGCCGACGAGCCGCTGGCCGTCCTTCGTGAACGCGACCACGGACGGCGTCGTTCGTCCGCCCTCGGCGTTCGGGATGACGGTTGGCTCGCCGCCCTCGAGGACCGCGACGCACGAATTGGTCGTTCCCAGGTCGATTCCGATCGTTTTTGCCATCTGGTTGAAGCCTCCATGCTTGCTTGGCTGAGAAAATCTAAGCCTTTTTATAGCAGATATTCGGCGCTTCTCGTCAGCGCCCGAGGCCGATCAGGACGCCGCCCGCCACGACCAGCGCGGCGCCGAGGAGAAGTCGTGCGCCCACGAGCTCCGTTCGGCGAAGAAAGAGGACCGAGAAGCCGACTCCCCAGAGCGACTCGGTTGCGACGAGCGGCGCGACGACGGACACGCGCCCGTGGAAGAACGCCTCGAAAAGGCAAACGTAGGAAAGTCCGAAGCAGAGGCCGGCCGGCGCGAAGCCCGCGACACGCTGCCAGGAGGGCAGCCCGCGCGCGAAGGCGAGGGCGAAGACGAGCCCGACCAGCAGCGTGGTGGCCATCGCCGTCGAGGGCGGGACGTCGCCGTCCGAGAACGCGCGGACGACGTTGTCGCGTGTCGCGAACAGGATCGTCGCAGCGGCCGCGTAGAGAAGGCCGATGCGGCGCAGGTGGTCCGGCCGCCGCCGATCGAGCGCGAGTGCGAGGCCGCCGGCGACGATCAGGAGTGCTCCGGCGATCAGGAGCGGCCGCGCAGGCTCGCCGAGCACGGCGAGCGCGATCGCGACCGAGACGAGCGGAGCCGCGCCCACCGCGACGGAGGCTCGGGAAGCGCCGGCATCTCTGATGGCCAGCGTGAAGAGGATCTGGGACCCGCCGGGAGCGAGGATGCCCGCGAGCGCGAACACCCAGGCTCCACCGAGGTGCACGTCGCCGCGGGCCGTCTCGAGACCCGCCGCGACGAGCGCGACCGCCAGCGCGGAGACGACGGTCGCCACCGCGCCGAGTGCAGCGCCCGGACAGCGCAGGAGGGCTACCCGTAGCGCGACGGTCATGGCGCCGAAGAGCGCGGCCGAAGCGAGCGCGAGCGCGACGGGAAGCACGGCCGGAGGCTACTCACCGGTCGGCACGGGACCAAAGCGAAGGCGCCCGCTTCGGGCGCCTTCGCAGAGAGAGCTCGGTGGTCTCGACCTACATGCGGTCGGAGACTTCCTCCTTCGTCTCTTCGAACGTGTCCTTGCCTTCGCCCACCTTCTGCTGGGCCTGGCCTTGCTTTTCGCGCAGCTCGTCGTCCGTGAGCTTCCCTTCCTGCTCCTTGAGCTCGCCTTCGAACCTGTCCTTTTCACCTGCCATCTCGACCCCTCCTTCTTGTGGGATTGGCACGCTTTTCCCCCGCAAATCTGCTTGTAAACGGCTCGGCTAGGCTATGCCACGATGGTTCAGGACATTCTTGGACGCCCCGTTCGCGACCTGCGGATCTCGGTCACGGACCGCTGCAACTTCCGCTGCGTCTACTGCATGCCGAAGGAGGTCTACGGCCGCGACTATCGCTTCCTCGAGCGGCGCGAGCTCCTGACCTTCGAAGAGATCGCGCGTCTGGCACGCTCCTTTGCGGCCCTCGGTGTCGAGAAGATCCGGCTGACCGGCGGCGAGCCGCTCGTCCGCCGGGAGCTCGAGGGCCTCGTCGGGATGCTCGCGGACATCCCCGGGCTCGACCTCACCCTGACGACCAACGGCTCTCTTCTGCCGCAGAAGGCCCGGGCTCTCGCCGACGCCGGCCTGCGGCGCGTGACCGTGAGCCTCGACTCGCTCGACGACGACGTCTTCCGCGCCATGAACGACGTCGACGTTCCGGTGGAGCGCGTGCTGGCCGGGATCGAGGCGGCCGCGGCCGCGGGCCTCGCCCCCATCAAGGTGAACATGGTCGTCAAGCGAGGAGTGAACGAGGGCAGCGTCCTGCCCATGGCGCGCTACTTCCGCGGCAGCGGTCACATCCTGCGCTTCATCGAGTACATGGACGTCGGCCACACGAACGGCTGGCGTCTCGACGAGGTCGTGCCGGCAGCCGAGATCGTCTCGGCGATCGACGCCGAGTTCCCCCTCGATCCCGTCGAGCCCAACTACCCGGGCGAGGTCGCGCGCCGCTATCGCTACGCCGACGGAGGCGGGGAGATCGGCGTCATCGCGTCCGTCACCCAGCCTTTCTGCGGCGCGTGCACGCGGGCCCGGCTCTCGGCCGAAGGGCGTCTCTACACCTGCCTCTTCGCGACGAAGGGACACGACCTGCGCGCGGTCCTCCGTCGCGGTGCTTCCGACGACGAGCTGGCCGTCGCTCTCGCGGATGTCTGGCAGGCCCGCGGCGACCGCTACTCGGAGCTCCGCTCGCAGGAAACGGCCTCGCTTCCGAAGGTCGAGATGTCCTACATTGGCGGCTGACCGCTGATGGCCCGCAACCCTGCCCTGGCGCGGGTCAAACGTGCCTACACCGCCGAGGCACGCCGACTCGCCACGCAGTCGATGACGCAGCTCGACCAGGCGAACGTGACGCCGGACGCGCTCACGATGTCGGGCGTCGCGCTCTGCATCGCGGGCTCCGTGGCGGTCTACTTCGAGTACGCCGGCTGGGCCTTCTACTGGCTCGGCGCCGCTCTCTTCGTCGTGGGATCCGTCCTCGACATCCTCGACGGCGCGCTCGCCCGCAGCCGCGGCACTGGCAGTCCCTTCGGGGCGTTCCTCGACTCCACGGTCGACCGCGTGGGTGAGGGTTTCATGCTCGGGGCGATCGGGCTCGTCTTCATGCGGCACGAGCAGATGTGGGCCGTCGCGCTCGCGTTCGCGGCGATCGCGGGCTCGTTCCTCGTCAGCTACACGCGCGCGCGGGCGGAGGCGCTCGGGCTGAAGGGCGACGTCGGCTTCGGCAGCCGGGCGGAGCGCGTCGTCGTGATCACCGCCGGGCTCTGCCTCGCGCCGCTCCACGACCTCATCCTTCCGATCACGATCGCTCTCCTTGCGGGAACGGCCTGGCTGACAGTGGTCCAGCGGATCCTCTTCGTCCGCAAGCAGCTCCAGCACGGCTGATAGCACATTTGTGCTATCACTCCGGGTGATGGCACGGGAGCGCAGCGACGTACTCGTCCGCATGCCTGCGGACCTCAAGCGGCGTCTCGCCCGCGAGGTGGAGGCGCGCGCCAGCAACCTGAACGACGTCGCCGTCGAGATTCTCGCCTCCCGGTTCGCCGTCCCCTTCCAGGGCTCCGGCCGCCAAGCCGGCCGTCCGAGCGGGAAGGGCGATGTCTTGCTCCGTATGCCTCCGGAGCTCAAGTCGAAGTTGGCCCAGCGAGCGCGTGAGCGCAAGCGGACGACCAACCAACTCATCGTCGAAAGCCTCTCAGAGGCTTTCGAGACACGAAAGGATCAGATGGCTCCCAAGAACGGCTCCAGCAACGGCCGGGCGCACTCCGACGACCGCGTCCGCGTTGCGATCATCGGCGTGGGCAACTGCGCGAACTCACTGCTCCAGGGGGTCCAGTACTACAAGGACGCCGATCCCGAGGAGTTCGTCCCGGGGCTCATGCACGTCGACCTCGGCGGCTACCACGTCCGCGACGTGGAGTTCACGGCGGCCTTCGACGTGACGACGGACAAGGTCGGCAAGGATCTCGCCGACGCGATCTGGGCCAAGCCGAACGACACCTACAAGTTCGCGGACGTCCCAAAGACCGGCATCAAGGTCTCCCGCGGGATGACGCACGACGGGATCGGCAAGTATCTCTCCGAAGTCGTCCAGAAGGCGCCGGGCGAGACGGACGACGTCGTCGGGATGCTCAAGGAGACGAACACCGACGTCGTCGTCAACTACCTCCCCGTCGGCTCGGAAGAGGCGACGAAGTGGTACACGGAGCAGATCCTCTCCGCGGGCTGCGCGATGGTGAACTGCATGCCCGTCTTCATCGCGCGCGAGGCCTACTGGCAGCGGCGCTTCGAGCAGGCCGGCGTGCCGATCATCGGAGACGACATCAAGTCGCAGGTCGGCGCGACGATCACGCACCGCGTCCTCACGAGCCTCTTCCGGGAGCGCGGCGTCCGGCTCGACAAGACGATGCAGCTGAACGTCGGCGGCAATTCCGACTTCCTCAACATGCTCGAGCGCGACCGCCTCGAGTCGAAGAAGATCTCGAAGACGAACGCGGTCACGTCGATGCTCGACTACGACCTCGGCAAGGACAACGTCCACGTCGGCCCGTCGGACTACGTGCCCTGGCTGACCGACCGCAAATGGGCCTATATCCGGATGGAGGGCTCGTCCTTCGGCAATGTGCCGCTCAACCTGGAGCTGAAGCTCGAGGTCTGGGACTCGCCCAACTCGGCTGGAATCGTCATCGATGCCGTCCGCCTCGCGAAGCTCGCCATGAACAACGGGATTGCGGGAGCCCTCGAAGGGCCGAGCGCGTACCTGATGAAGTCCCCGCCGAAGCAGATCGTGGACGACGAGGCGATGGACCTCGTCGAGGCCTTCATCCAGAAGAACGCGCGCAAGGCCAGGGAGTCCGCGCGGAAGACGTAGGACAATTCCTCCTCCCGTGTTACTTTCTGCGGGAGGAGGAGCGAGTGGAAGAGTGGAGCGGTAGGCCGCTCGGGCTCCGCGAAACGGAGAGCTCCCAGTCGAAAGGCGCAGGCTCCCTAAAAGGGGACGAACGCAAGCTTGCGACCGTGGTGTTCGCCGACCTCGTCGGCTCGACGGAGCTCGGCGGCTCGCAGGATCCGGAGCGGATGCGGGCTCTGCTCGACCGCTTCTACGACGCGATGGCCGCCCAGATCGACGGCGCCGGCGGAACGGTCGAGAAGTTCGCGGGCGACGCCGTGATGGCCGCTTTCGGGGCGCCACGCGCTCACGAGGATCATGCTGAGCGCGCGCTCCACGCGGCCCTCTCGATGCAGCGGCGTCTCGGCGAGCTGTTCGGCGACGCCCTTGTGCTGCGCATCGGCGTGAACACCGGGGAAGTCGTGGTCGGCCGCGCGCGCGAGGGGAGCTCCTTCGTGACGGGGGATGCCGTCAACGTCGCGGCGCGACTCGAGCAGGCGGCCGCTCCCGGGGAGATACTCGCGGGCGAGCGGACGGTCGCAGCGGTCCGTGGCGCATTCGAGTTTGCCGAGCCCGGGATCGTGGAGGCGAAGGGCAAGCCGGAAGGCGTCGCCTGCCGACGGCTGCTGCGTGCGCTCTCGCTGATGCGCCCGAGAGGAGTCAGCGGGCTTCGTCGTGCGTTCGTCGGCAGGGAAGACGAGCTCGCCCGCCTTCAGGACGCCTACCGCCACGTTGTCGAAGGCGGCCGCCCACACCTGGTGACCATTAGCGGCGAAGCGGGCGTGGGCAAGACCCGTCTCGTCCGGGAGTTCTGGGAGCAGCTCGCGTCCGAGTCGCCGCAACCCCTACGCCGGACCGGGCGCTGCCTCTCATACGGGCAAGGGATCACCTACTGGCCGCTTGGCGAGATTCTCAAGGAGCATTTCGAGATCCTCGAGACGGACCCGCCCGACGCCGTACGCCTCCGCCTCGGCGAGCGTGAGATTCTCGGACTAGCCCTCGGTCTCGACGTGGCAGGCGACCTGCACCCACTCGCCGTGCGAGACCGCCTGCACGCCGGCTGGGTCGACTTCATGGAAACCGCTGCGGCCGCGAGACCGGTCGTCGTCCTCGTCGAGGACATCCACTGGGCAGAGCCCACGCTCCTCGATCTCCTCGACGGTCTGCTCAGAGACGTGCGCGGGCCACTTCTCATGATCACCACTGCCCGGCCGGAGCTCTTCGACATACGCCCTGGGTGGGGCGGCGCACGCCGTGATGCGCTCACGCTTGAGCTCGAGGCGCTCTCCCCCGACGCCGCGGTCGGCATGCTGGATCAGCTCCTCGCGGGGGAGCTTCCCGATCACTTAAGCCAGATGGTGGTACGGCAGGCGGAAGGCAACCCGTTCTTCGTCGAGGAGCTCCTCGGCTCGCTCATCGACCAGGGCCTCCTCACCCGGACGAACGGAAGTTGGTCGATCTCCTCACTACCGGATGGTTTCGCTGTGCCGGATTCCGTCCAAGCGGTTCTTGCGGCACGGATCGACCTCCTGCCTTCCGCCGAGAAGGCAGGGCTGCAGGCCGCTTCGGTCATGGGACGGATCTTCTGGACTGGCCCGGTGTACGAGCTCCTGCCGGGCATCGAACCCGATTTCCGGGTCCTCGAGGAACGCGACTTCGTGCGCCGACGGGCGGGGTCGACGATCGCCGGTGAGACCGAGTACGCCTTCAAGCACCAGCTGACCAGGGAGGTTGCGTACGCCGGAATCACCAAGGCGAATCGCGCCCGACTGCACGCCGACTTCGCCGCGTGGCTCGAGCGCTTCGGCGGTGGGCGCGACGAGCACGCCTCCTTGCTTGCGCATCACTACGTCGAGGCGGTGCGTCCGGCAGACACCGATATTGCCTGGGAGGGCAAAGAGGGAGAGTTCGAACGGCTGCGCGCCAAGGCGCTTGCGTGGCTGTCGCGCGCCGCTGAGCTCGCCGTGGCCGGATATGCACTCGACGAGGCGCTGGAGCTTCTGCACCGAGCCCTCGAGCTCGAGCGGGGCGACCGAGGGCAGTTGGAGCTCTGGAGCAGGATCGGACGCGCGAACGCACTCAAGTTCGACGGCGAGGCGTTCTGGAAGGCGATGTTGAACGCAATCGAGCTCGCCGACGAAAGCGATTTGGCCGACCTCTACAGCGACCTCGCGGTCGAGACGGCGGGACGTCCGGGGATGTGGACCAGGCGGCCAGATCCCGCGCTCGTGAGAAGCTGGGTCGACCGGGCGCTCGAGCTCGCGCCGCCCGTGAGCGCCGCCCGTGCGAAGGCGCTGATCGCACTCGCCGCGTGGGACCCCGTCAACGGAACGGAGCCGGCCCGCGAGGCCGTAGAGATTGCGGAGCGCATCAAGAACCCGGAGCTCGAGGACGAAGCGGTCGCCACCGTGGCCAAGGCGGCCTTCGTCAACGATCGCTTTGAGGAGGCGCTGGACCTGGCCCGAAGCAGGGTCGATCTACGCGATGAGATCACCAATCCAGATATTCGGGCAGGGATCCACTTCACCGCGGTTTACACGAGCGTGGGTTGCGCACATATGGACGAGGCACGCGACCACGCGCGACTTCTCTGGGAGACTTCGAGGCGGCTGAGCGCCCATCACGTCGTCCACGGCGTCGCACTGCGCGCGATGGTCGAGGAGCTCGAAGGTCGCTGGGACGAGGTCCGGGCGATGGCGTCTGAGGTCGAGCACGCGGTCGCAGACAACATCGCCACGCCGTGCACCATGAACTCTCGATCCCTGCTCGTGTGCGCCCTCGCGAGCGCACACATGGGCGACGACGGCGAAGCGCAGCGGCTGGAGGCATGCGCAGACGCCCTCGGAATGGAGGGCTACGGGCTCACGATCGAAGCCCCGCGCATTCGGCTCCTGCTGCTCCGCGGCGACCTCGAAGCCGCGGACCGGCTGCTCGAGTCGGGCGGGGCGATGTACTTCGCGAGAACGGCCGCCGCGGCCGCGCGGCTGGACGCGTTCGCGGCTCTCGGTCGGCGCGACCGAGTCGAGGAGGAGGCAGAACCGCTCCTCCAACCGAACACGTACCTCGAGCCGTTCGCGCTCCGCGCACTCGGGCTCGTGCGCCAGGATGACGAGCTCATCCGCCAGGCTCTCGATCGGTTCACGAGCATGGGCCTCGACTGGCACGCAAACGAGACCCGCGCCCTCGTCTAGATTCGGGACTAGACTCGTGCCGATGGGCCTGCGCATTTGCATGGTCACGCCCTTCGCGTGGTCGCAGCCGCACCCAGTCAACGAGCACCTCGCTGCAGCGAGGGACGAGCTGAGGACACGCGGCTACGACGTCGTCGTCCTCGCTCCCTCGAACCGGGCCCTCGAGCTCGCCGCCGGGCGGCGGGCGCTCAGAAAGCTCGGGCGCGAAGGCACCTCGCTCGATGGAATCGTCGCGCTGGGGCCCGCGATCCCGGTCTCACGCCGAAGCCGTATGGGTGTTCCGCTCGGCGTGCGGGCGAATCTCGAGCTCGCGCTGACCGACTCCTTCGACGTCGTCCACGCCCACGAGCCCGGCCTGCCGAGCCTCTCCTACCTCGCGCTGCGACATGCCCGCGCGCTGACCGTCGCGACGTTCCACTCGACCGAGCGGCTCGCTTACCCGCCCGGCCGCCAGCAGCGGGAGCGCCTTCTCGCCCGCATCGACGCCCTGACCGCCGTCGGCGAGGACACGCTCGCGGCGGCGCGGAGGCGCTTCCCGGGCTCCTACCGGCTCTTTCCGCACGGCGTCGATCCCGCGCCGGGAGGCAACGGCGCGCCGACCAAGCGGCTCATCTTCGAGTGGCGCGCCGACGAGCTCGCGCGCGCCCGGGTCGCCCTCCGTGCGCTTCGCGACCTCCCGGAATGGGAGCTCGTGCTGCTGCGGACGAAACCGCTCGCCGGCCGTCCCTACGTGCCGCTCGCCGTGCGCGGACGCGTGCACGTCCGGACCGCAGTCGACCCCGACTCGCGCGCCGAGGCGCTCGCCGGCGCGGCTGCGCTCGTTCCGGCGCAGCGCGGCCTGAAACGGCTCGCCCTGCAGGCACAAGCGTCCGGTGTCCCGCTCCTCGATCCGCCCGGGTCCGACGTCCAACCAGAGCTGGTCGCGGCGGCGATGGCGCGGCTGGCCGAGAGCGACGAGTGGCGCGAGGAGCTCGCGGCGCGCGGTCGGAAGGCTGTCGAGCGGGAGACGGTCTCGGCGCTTGGAGATGCCCTCGAGGAGACGTACCGCTCGGTGCTCCGCAGGCGCCGCCGCCCGGCTGCGCCGTCCGACCCGCTCGCCGACCGGCCGCTCGTCCTCTGCGATCTCCACATGCACACCGAGCACTCACATGACTGCGCCGTGCCGGTCGCGGCGCTCCTCGACTACGCCGAGGCCCAGGGCCTCGGCGCGATCGCCGTCACCGACCACAACGTGTTCGGCGGAGCGCGCGAGGCGGTGGAGCTCGCGAAGGGACGACCGCTCACGGTCATCCCCGGCGAGGAGGTGAAAACCGAGGCGGGCGAGGTGATCGGCCTCTTCCTCGACGAAGAGATCCCGCGGGGCATGTCGATGGGCGACACGATCGCCGCGATCCGCGAGCAGAACGGGGTCGTCTACCTCCCCCACCCGTTTGACCGCCTGCACACGATCCCCGACGCCGAGAGCCTGCACCGCCACCTCGCTCAGATCGACGTCTTCGAGGTCTACAACGCTCGCCTGCTCTTCGAGGGCTTCAACGACGAGGCTCTCCGCTTCGCGCGCAAGTACAACCTGACCATGGGAGCCGGCTCCGACGCGCACGTGCTCCAGGGCGTCGGCACCGGGCTCGTTCGCATGCGCGCGTTCGAGACGCCCGAGGAGTTCCTCATCAGCCTCCGCTCGGCGGAGATCCTGCGGCGACCGAAGTCGCTCGTCTACCTGCAGGGCCTCAAGTGGGTCGCCCAGGCGCGCGAGCGCCGCAAGGCAGCCGTGTAGGAGGAGGGGCCGCGCGCCCCGAATACCCTAAGCGCCCCTTGACCGTGCCCGTCGACGACATCTCAGAGCGCTATCTGAAGAAGGCGATCGCCGAGATCAACGAGCTCGGCCGTGAGATCACGCAGGCGGCCGGCCAGGAGGCGGCCCCGGTGCTCGGCTCCGGCCACCCGCTCGGCGACATCTTCCTGCTCAAGTACGGCCCCCAGGATGCGGAGCAGCACGAAGGCGTCGCGTTCTTCGGACGGGCGGGCCAGGCGATCCTCAAGTCGCTCCAGCGCCTGCACGTGGATCCGACGGCGATCTACGGCACCAACTGCCTCAAGTTTGCAGGTGCGGACGAGGAGCAGGCGCACGCCTGGCTGGCCCGCGAGCTCCACATCGTCCAGCCCAAGCTCATCGTGATCATGGGGCAAGATGCGCTCGCGTGTCTGAACGCACTCCGATTCCCCCTGGCGGCCGAGGTCGCGAGCGAGCCGGGGACGCTCCAGCGGTTCACTCCGACGATCGACGCGCTGGTCGCTCCGGACCTGGACGCGTCGCTGGACGACTCCGCCGCCAAGAGGGATTTCTGGGACGCCTTCAAGGCGATCGGGCCCTGGTGGTCCGAGTTGCCGCCGTACTAGCCGTTCTCGCGGTACTCGCTCTCTACTACGCGTTCTCTGAATCCCTTCCGGCGCTGCCCGAGTGGGGCGACGTCGCCTTTCTCGCGCTCGGGCTCATGCCTCTCACCCTCTCGCTCATCCTCGCCGCCCTTCCGCTCCGGCGGTCGCCGTCTCGAGAGCTGACGGTCGCAGCGGTCGCGTTCGTCCTGCTCGCGCTCGTGCTCGAGGCTTCCGATCTCGACATCGCCGCCAACTTCGTGAAGCTCGCGGCCGTTGCCTCAGTCGCTTGGTGGTTCCTCGGCTTCTTCGAAGCACTCTCGTGGGTGCTGCTCGTCGCCGTCCTCATCATCCCGGTGGACAGCTTCTCGGTCGCGCGCGGGCCGACGAAGGAAATCGTCGAGAACCAGCCGCAGGTCTTCGACGCGCTCAGCATCGCCTTCCCGCTGCCCGGGCAGCACTCCTCCGCACAGCTCGGGCTGCCCGACTTCCTCTTCTTCTCTCTCTTCCTCGGCGCGGCAGACCGGTTCGGGCTGCGGGTCGGGTGGACGTGGTTGACCATGGCGCTCTCGTTCGGCGTTACTCTTACGCTCGCAGTCGCCTTCGACGTCGCCGGGCTTCCGGCTCTCCCGCTCCTCTCGGCCGCTTTCATCCTCACGAACGCAGACCTGATCTGGCGCGCCTACCGGGAGCGCGCGTGAACCTCCGGGTCCGTCCTGCACGCTCGCAGGATCTCGGGTTCCTTCGCCAAGCGCTCGCCTGGGCCGCCGACTGGCGCGAGGAGGAGGCCGACCTCAGGGTCCTCGCCGACCCGAACATTGCTCGCTACCTCGAGAACTGGAAGCGGGACGGCGATTTCGGAGTCATCGCCGAAGGGGATGACGGGCTCGTCGGAGCCGCCTGGTGGCGGCACTTCTCGGACGACGATCACGGCTTCGGCTACGTCGCCTCGGACATCCCGGAAGTGACGATCGCCGTGGCGCCGGACAGTCGCGGCTACGGCGTCGGGACCGCCTTGCTAAACGCCCTCGCCGACCAGGCACGATCTGAAGGGATCCCCGCGTTGAGCCTCAGCGTCGAGGAAGGAAACGCTTCGCTGAGGCTCTACGAACGGGTTGGCTTCCAGCGCCTCGCCGAAGCCGGCGGAGCGGTCACGATGAAGCTGGACCTTCGGTAGCGACCCGCTCGAAGTGAGCCGTCGCCTCCTCAGCCGAGCTCGGCTCGAGCAGGAAGCCACGCACCTCGCCGTCTGCGTCGGGATAGCCGCTCTCGTCGAGGGCCTCGACGGCGCGCAGGACGTCGTATTCGGCCCGGCGTAGTTCCACGTCGGGGCCGAACAGCGCCCAGCAGGCGATGCCAGCCTTACCCTCGTACGGGAGCCCGATGCTCCCGGCGTTGACGAGCAGGCGGTCGCCCAAGCGCCGCTCGAACTGGACGTGCGTGTGGCCGCCCACGATCGTTTTCTCGAGGACGCCGTCGAGCATCGGGTCGAGCCGCTTCGGTGGAGTGATGGCGGTGACGATCTCCTCATCGCTCCGCGGCGAGCCGTGGCAGAAGAGAACGGCTCCGAGGCCCTCCACCTCGAGGCGCGCGAGCTCGGGCCAGGTTCGCACGAACGCGATCTGATCCGGGGTGAGACGGCTCGCACTCCAGGCCACGCGCTCGGCCCAAGTGTCCCAGGACTCGTCCGCGCCCGGGCCGTCCGTGACGATTCGGTCGCAGTTCCCCCGGATGAAGACGGCACCGCGCTCGCGAAGGAGCTCTAGACATTCGGCCGGCTGGGGCCCGAGCAGGAGATCGCCGCCGGAGAGGAGCATGTCCGGACGTTCCGTGTCGATCTCGGCGAGCGCAGCCTCGAGCGCCGGCAGGTTCCCGTGGACGTCATAGAGGGCTGCGACCCTCATTTACAGCCGCCCATCGGCTTTCGGCGGCGAGGCCGGAACCCGCTCACGGACGTGACCGCCGCGTGAACAGACCCACGGTCTCGACGTGCGGCGTGTGCGGGAACATGTCCACGACGCGGATCTTCTCGAGCGTATAGCCGTGCTGGTTCGCGAGCTCCTTTGCGTTGCCCGCAAGCGTCGTCGGGTTACAGGAGACGTAGACGAGCCGCGGCGCCTCGAGCGCTGCCACGTGCCTGAGCGACTTGCCCGCGAGGCCGGCGCGGGGCGGGTCGACGACGACGACGTCCGGGCTCCCGGCGCGATCGCGCAGCTCCTCGAGGTCGGTCCCGACATCGCCGGCGAAGAAGGCCGCATTGGTGAAGCCGTTCAGCTCCGCGTTCTCGACCGCACAGGCGATCGACTCCTCCGACGAGTCGATCCCCCAGACCGTCAGGGCCTCGCGCGCGAGCGAGAGGCCGATCGTGCCCGTCCCGCAGTAGAGGTCGTAGACCGTCTCGTCTCCGGTGAGGCCGGCGTACTCGCCCGCGAGCCCGTAGAGCACCTCGCACATCTCCGTGTTCGTCTGCATGAAGGCGTTGGGGCGGACGCGGAACCGAAGGCCGAGAACGTGCTCCTCGATCGCCTCGTCGCCCCAGAGGAGCTTCGTAGGGAGATTGGTGACCTCCGCCGGCGAGTCGTTGATCGCCCAGTGGACGGACTTCACCTCGGGGAATGCGCGCAGCGTCGCAACGAAGTCCTCCTCGTCGAGCTCACCCGGCGCGGTCACGAGCACGACGAGCGCCTCTCCGGTGTTCCGCCCCTCTCGGACGACGAGGTGGCGGAGGTAGCCCGTCTGCGCCTCCTGGTCGAAGGCCTCGAGCCCCCGCGCGCCGGCCCAGTCACGTACACGGTTACGGATCGCGTTGCCGAGGTCGGTCGTCAGCCAGCACCTCTCGACGTTCAGCACGTCGTCCCAGCGCCCCGCGCGGTGAAGGCCGAGACCGACGCCGTCGGCGAGGGAGGTGAACGAGTACTCGAGCTTGTTGCGGTAGTGGAAGAGCGAATGCGCCGGCACCGGAGGCTCGACCTCGAAGCCGGCAAGCTTCCCGATCCGCGCGAGCGCGTCCTCCACCTGGCGGGCCTTGGCGCCGAGCTGCGCTTCGTAAGCAAGATCCTGGAAGCGGCAGCCTCCGCACTCCGGATAGTGCTGGCACGGAGCGGCCACGCGTGGTGCTCCGGCCTCGACGACCTCGAGCGCCGTCGCCTCCGCGTGGCTGCGCTTCACCTTCGTGACGCGGGCCAGAACTCTGTCGCCCGGCAGGCCTCGTCGCACGAAGACGACGAACCCGTTCAGCCGCGCGACGCCGTTCCCGCCGTAGGCGAGCGAGTCGATCGAGAGCTCGAGCTCCTGGTCTTTCCGCAGCGGAGCGGCCATGTCGCTACCGCAGGGTAGAGACGTACACCTTGCGCGTGCGCGGGCCGTCGAACTCGCAGAAGAAGATGCCCTGGTAGGTGCCGAGGGCAAGATCGCCGCCTTCCAGCGGAACGAGCACCTGCGGGCTGACCAGGGAGGCGCGAAAGTGCGCGGGCGCGTTGGGGCCGTCAGCGTCGTCGTGCCGCCAGCGCCAGTCCTCGCCGACGATCCGCTCGAACGCCTGCTCGAAGTCCTCGACGAGCTCCGGGTCGATCCTCTCGTTGATCGTGACGCCTGCGGTGGTGTGCGGGACGTAGACGAGCGCGGCCGACGCGTCGCCGTTTCCCGTCAGCGCGGAGCGCACTTCTTCGGTGATGTTGAGGAGCTGCGTCTTCCGCTCGGTCCTGAGCTCGATCTCCCGCACGGCCGACTATCCTAAGGCAGAGATGGCCACCGCCCCGGCAGCTCTGGACGCCTACCGGGAGGAGGCCGACAGATTCATTGCGGCGCTCGACGAGGAGTACTACCTTCACTTCGCCGGGCTGAAGGAAGAGTTCGAGCTCGCGCCCATTTACGACCGCTTCGCGGACCTCGCCACGCTGGATGCCTGCCGCCGGGTCGGTGAGGCTGCGGTAGGCGGAGACCGGAGCGCGGTCGAGCTCTGGCGCTTCGCCTGCGAGGGGTTCATGGGTGACCTCACCAGGGGCGAGATGGAGGAGATCGCCCGGCTCGAGGCGTCCCTGACGACCAACGTCGAAGGGGAGGAGATCGGTTTCCGCATGCTGCGGCCGGCGCTCGCCAACGAGCCGGACCGCGGTCGGCGCCAGGTGCTCGACCGCGCGCGAGTCGAGCTCACCGAACGCGAGCTGAACCCGCACTACCTGACGATCGCCGAGACGCGACGCGAGGCGACGGAACGCCTCGGCGCGGAGAGCTACCTCGACCTCTACGCCCGTTTCGGCTTCCCCCTCGAACAGCTCGCGCGCCAGTGTGAGCGCTTCCTCGCCGAGACGGAGGATCTCTTCGTCGCCGCACTCGACCGCCTCTTGCGCCGGCGCGTCGGGATTCCGCTCGAGGATGCCTGCCGCTGGGACGTGCCGCGGCTCTTCCGCGCGACCGAGTGGGACTCCGGGTTCTCCGCCGAGGCGATGCTGCCTGCGCTCGAATGGACTCTCGAAGGCCTCGGCATCGACCTTCGCTCCCAGCAGAACGTCCACCTCGACATCGAGCCGCGTCCGACGAAGACGCCGCGCGCCTTCTGTGCGCCGATCGAGGTCCCGGGCCGGATCATGCTCGTCATCCAGCCGATCGGCGGCCCGGACGACTGGCACGCTCTCTTCCACGAGGCCGGCCACACCGAGCACTACGCGCACACGTCGGCAGACCTTCCGGTGGAGGCGAGGCGCCTCGGCGACAACGCCGTCACGGAGGGCTGGGCGATCCTGCTCGAGCTCCTCGTCAACGACCCCGCCTGGCTCTCGCGCCGGCTCGATTTCGCGAAGCCGGACGAGTTCGCCGGAGAGGCGACCGCCGGCCTCCTGTATTTCGTCCGTCGCTACGCAGCGAAGTTCCTCTACGAGCTCGACCTGCATGCCGGTGGTGACCTCGACGCTATGCGGAAGCGCTATGTAGAGCGCATGCTGGACGCGCTCAAGATCGAGCCTGCGGACGCGGACTTCCTCGCCGACGTCGATCCCGGGTTCTACTCATCGAGCTACCTGCGCGCCTGGGCTTTCGAGTCCTCCCTCCGCCGTTTCCTCCGCGAGGAGTTCGGCAGCGCGTGGTTCACGCGCCGGGAGGCAGGCTCCCTGCTCCGCGAGCTCTGGTACGAAGGGCAACGCCCCACCGCCGACGAGCTCCTCGGCGAAGTGGCGGGATCGGAGCTTGCTCTCGACGCAGTCGCCGAGCGAATCCAGGAGACTGTCGCCTCGTGAAGCGAGTAGTCATCGCGGGCGCCGCCGGCCGCGACTTCCACAACTTCAACGTCGCCTTCCGCGGCCGCGATGACTACAAGGTCGTCGCCTTCACCGCGACGCAGATCCCCGACATCGAGGGGCGCGTCTATCCGGCCGAGCTGGCAGGTGCGGGCTACCCCGAGGGCATCCCGATCGTCGCGGAGGAGGAGCTTGCCGACCTCGTCCGGCGCGAGGAGATCGACGAGGTCGTGTTCGCGTACTCCGACGTCACGCACGAGCACGTCATGCACATCGGCTCGACGGTGCTCGCCGCAGGGGCCGACTACGTGCTGCTCGGCCCGCGCTCGACGGAGCTCCACTCGTCGAAGCCCGTCGTGGCCATCTGCGCGGTGCGCACCGGCTCGGGCAAGAGCCAGACGACTCGTCACGTGGCGAGGATCCTCCGAGAGGCCGGGAAGCGAGTCGCCGTCCTACGCCATCCCATGCCTTACGGGGACCTGACGAAGCAGGCCGTGCAGCGGTTCGAGCGCTACGAGGATCTCGAAGCCGCCGACGCAACCATCGAGGAGCGGGAGGAGTACGAGCCGCACCTCGCCGAGGGCAACATCGTCTTCGCGGGCATCGACTACGGCGCGATCCTGGAGCGGGCCGAGCAGGAGGCGGACGTGGTCGTCTGGGACGGGGGCAACAACGACACGCCCTTCATCCGCCCGAACGTGCACATCGTCGTCGTCGACCCCCACCGCCCCGGCCACGAGCTCCGCTACCACCCGGGCGAGCAGAACTTGCGCATGGCCGACGTCTGCGTCGTCAACAAGACGGACACCGCTCCCCCGCAGGGCGTCGAGGCCGTCATCGAGTCCATTCGCCGGGTCAATCCGAGCGCGAAGATCGTGCGCGCAGCTTCGCCCTTCCAGGTCGAGGAGGACACGCACCAGATCGAGGGCAAGCGCGTCCTGGCCATCGAAGACGGGCCGACTCTGACCCACGGGGAGATGAGCTACGGGGCGGCCGTCCTCGCCGCCAAACAGGGTGGCGCCGCAGGCCTCGTCGACCCGCGGCCCTTCGCGGTAGGGTCGATCAAGGAGACGTTCGCGCGGTACCCGCACGTGACGGAGCTCCTCCCGGCGATGGGCTACGGCCGCAAGCAGATGGAAGAGCTGCGCGAGACCATCGCCAAGTCGGACGCCGAGCTCGTCCTCATCGGTACTCCGATCGACCTGCGCCGCGTCATCGATCTTGACAAGCCGGCGCTGCGCGTGACCTACCGCCTGCAGGAGCTCGGCGAGCCCACGCTGGCCGAGATCCTCGGCGAGCGCGGGATCATCTAGCCGGCCGCGCCGGCCCTGTCCGCTTCATCCCGGGGCGACCGGACTTTGTGTTTCACCGGCACAAGTGAGTTCATGCGCTCCGGCGGGAGAGGAGCGCCGGGGAAGCCGCACGAATACTGGAAGGGATGCTTGTGCATGTGAAACACAAGGTCGGTCCGTGAGCGGGCTCACCGTCATCGCGCTCGGTGGGAATGCGCTCATGCAGCCGGGCGAGCGCGGGACGGCCGCCGAGCAGCGGGCCAACCTGGCCATGACCTTCCGCGCGATCGGCCCACTCCTCCAGGACGGGCCCTTCGTCGTCACACACGGGAATGGGCCGCAGGTGGGGAACGAGCTTCTCCGTCAGGAGCTCGGGAGCGCCGAGGCGCCTCCGCTGCCGCTCTACGTCGCCGTTGCGCAGACCCAGGCCGAGATCGGCACGCTCGTCGCGGCCGAGCTCGAGCCTGCAGCGGGGCGCCCGGTGACCGTCGTGATGACGCGCGTCGAGGTGGACCCCGACGACCCCGCCTTCCAGAACCCGACGAAGCCCGTCGGGCCCTTCTACGACTCCCGGCGGGCGGAGCTCCTTCGAGACGAGCGTGGCTGGACGGTGAAAGAAGATGCCGGCCGCGGGTGGCGGCGCGTCGTCCCATCGCCCCAGCCCCTGCGGGTGCTCGAGCTCGAAGCGATCCGCACCTTGCTGGAGAGCGACGTCGCGGTTGTCGCGGTCGGTGGGGGCGGCGTGCCGGTTGTCGCCCGGAACGGGCGCCACGACGGCATCGACGCCGTCATCGACAAGGACCACGCGTCAGCATTGCTTGCGATCGGCCTCGGTGCGGACCGGCTCGTCATCCTGACGCAGGTGCCGGCCGTCTACGAAGGGTTCGGCACGGACGAGCAGCGCG
>Ga0081539_10001615_pt1 | contig 36975 bp, 28 predicted proteins | sample TabmetS4T2R2_FD_71023 | JGI IMG/M metagenome (GOLD analysis project Ga0081539, IMG submission 71023) | Tabebuia heterophylla rhizosphere microbial communities from the University of Puerto Rico - S4T2R2 | ecosystem: Host-associated > Plants > Roots > Rhizosphere ... | reverse complement strand
CAACCGGAGCTACTGTCGGTGGTCGTCCCGCTGAAGGACGAGGAGCCGAACGTCGCGCCGCTCGGAGAACGCCTTCGGGCAGTGCTCGAGCCGGTCGCGCGGGACTGGGAGGTCATCCTCGTCGACGACGGCAGCGCCGACGGGACATATGCCCGAGCGCTCGAGCTCCATCGCGCCGACCCACGTTTCAAGGTGATCCGGCTCTCGCGCAACTTCGGGCACCAGGTGGCGCTGTCCGCGGGTCTCGACCTCGCGTCGGGGGAGGCGGTGATCACCATGGACGGCGACCTCCAGCATCCGCCCGAGGTGATCCCGGAGCTCGTGGAGCGGTGGCGGGGCGGTGCGCAGGTGGTTTACGGCGTGATGGTCGAGCGGCAGGGCGAGTCGCATCTGAAGGACGTCACGGCGCGCGTCTTCTACCGCGCGCTGACGCGGCTGACCGACATCGACGTGCCTGCCGGAGCGGGGGATTTCCGGCTGGTCGACCGAGCGGCGCTGGACGCATTCCTCGCGATGCGGGAGTCGAATCGCTATGTGCGCGGGATGTTCAGCTGGGTCGGATTCGAGCAGGACGGCGTGCCGTACGCGAGTGCGCCGCGCGGCGCGGGAACGAGCAAGTACACGATGGGTCGCATGCTGCGTCTCGCGACGGATGCGACGGTGAGCTTCTCCGACCGGCCGCTGCGACTGGCGTTGAACGTCGGGTTCCTCGTCTCCGTGGCGTCGATTCTGTTCGGGCTGTCGGCCGTGGTGGCGAAGCTCGCAGGTCTGCTGGTCGTGCCGGGCTGGACGTCCGTGATGGTCCTCGTCGGCGTCGTCGGCGGCGTCCAGCTGATCGTGATCGGGATCATCGGCGAGTACGTCGGCCGGATCGCCGAGGAGGTCAAGCAGCGTCCGCTGTACGTCGTTCGCGCCATGCACGGGTTCGACGACGGCGCCTGATCAACCGGCGGCGGGCCGCACGGCGACGACCGTCATCACGTCCCACAGGTTGACGGGAAGCGCGGTCGAGCCGAGCCGGGCCTTGTCGAGACGGCGCGCGACCGCCTCCGAGAGCCTGCCGCGGACGACGAGGCATGCCTTGTGGGCGAGGTACCGGACCGGATAGGCGGCGCTCGGGTGCCCCACGTAGCGGACGTCGAAGCCGACCGACTCGAGGAGCCGCGTCATCGTCCGGACGTCGAAGAAGTAGTTGTGGTGGCGCGGCGTCATCAGGTGCCATCGCGCCAGCGACAGCCGAGCGAGCACGGAGCCGGCGTCTCCGGTCGAGAGCGCGAGAACCCCACCCGGGCGAAGCCGCGCGAAGGCCCGCTCGACGTCGCCCCGGGGATCCACCGCGTGCTCGATGTAGTCCCACATCGTCACGCAGGACTCGAGCCGGTCCTCCGGAGCGTCCGCCAGGGTGCCGACGCGCACGTCGGCGGCCGTCTGCTCACGCGCCACCCTGACCATCGCCTCGGACACGTCGACTCCGCGCGCCTGCCAGCCGAGGCGGCTCGCCTCGTCCACGAAGAACCCGGCCGCGCAGCCGACGTCGAGCAGCGCTCCGGGTGAGACGAACGCCGCCAGTCGCGCAAGCCGCCGCCGTGCGTTGGCCCGGTGGACGTCGGCGTCGCCGACGTAGTCGAGGTACCCGTCGCGCGTTGCCGGAGCGTCCGTGCCGCCGAAGTAGGCGATCCCGTAGATGTCCCGCAGCTCGTCCGCCGTCGGAAGCGTCGCGCGGAATACGAGCCCGCACGATGGACAGCGAACGATCGAGAAGCCGTCCTTGACGAGGATCTCCTCCGCGTCGCGGCGGAACACCGACCGGCAGACGTTGCATTCGGTCCATGGCTCGTGCGCTTCCATCAGGCAGCAGCCGTGCAGCGCACGATCTTCGCCACGTCGGAGCTCCAGACGGGCTGCTCGGCCGGCGCACACGCGGCGAGCACCGGATCGTCCGGCGGCGTCTCCGTCCCCGGCCCGCCGGGGTCGATCACGGCGACGAAGCGCTCGCCCGGGAGGCAGTCGCGTGCAGGCTCCTTCGCGAGGGGCATCAGTACCGGCAAGGCCGCCACAAGCTCGGCGTTCAGCCCGACGACGCCGACGTGGCAGCCGCCGGCCGCTCGACCGGCGGCCTCGCGCACGAGCGTCTCCCGCGCCTGCTCGACGTCGACCCACGACTCGACCCACCCCCGCGCCTCCGACGCCTGCCAGAGCGCACCCGTGGCCAGCAGCGCGCCCACCGTCGTTGCCGTCGCCGCATCCAGTGAACCGGCCGTGCGGGCGAGCGCGAGCGCGCCGAGCGCGATGGACGGGATCAGGTATCGGCTCGTGACCACGCCGGTGTCGGCCGCGGCCAGGAGGAAGGCGAGCGCGACCACGAGCAGGCCCGTCGCGAGCCAGTCGATCCCGACGCGGACGCCGCGAAGGGCCAGGGCCACGACGGCGGCGGCGAGCACGATCATCGGCAGGGGCGTGTGGAGCACGTCGCCCGCCAGGCTGAGCTGATCGGAGAGCCGTGTGGTGAACCCCTTCGCGGCCGCCGTGTCCTCGTACACGCGCTCGTCGGCGAGCCGCAGCTGGAGCGCGCGAACAAGCATCGGCGCGAACGGGGCGACCATGCCCGCGGCCACGACGCCGATCGCGACGCGCCGGTTCGAACCTGCGCGGGACCAGCGCTCTCGCTGGCGAAGCGCCAGGGGCACGAGGAACGGCGCGAGCAGGAGAACGCACAGCGACGTCTCCTTCTGCAGGACGCCGAACGCCCACAGGACGAGACCGGCCGCCCCCGCGGCAAGCCCGACCCAGACCCGTACCACGGGTTCGAGGAGCACGTCGAGGGAGCGGACGAGGAGGACGGCGCCGAGCGACATGCACCCGACGAGCAGCGGCTCCTGTGGGCCGTAGCGAGCGAGGTCGACGGCGATCGACGGCGGCGTCACGACGATGAGCGCCGCGCCGACGACGAGGAGCACCCACCGGTAGTCGATCCGGCGGCCGCCGCCTCGGCTCGACGAGACGATCAACGCCGCGAGCAACGTCAGGCCCGCCACCACGACGAGCCACCGCAGGACGCCCCACACCTGCGGGGCGGCGAAGTCTCCTGGGGCGCCGAAGGTGTGCCACTGCAGTGCGTTCCACAGGACGAAGCCGGGCCGGTAGCGAAGCTCCTCCGGACTCCCGAGCCGCAGCACCTCGTGGAGCTGATCGGGCGCCCGGGCGATCGCGCTCCAGTCGTCGATCATCGACGGAAAGTCGTAATGCAGCCGCGGCTCGATCGTGACGAGCGACACGACGCCGACGGCGGCGGTGCAGAGCAAGAGTCCGGCGGGCACCCGCACGGCGGTCTTCTACCAGCCGTGGCGGCCGCCTCCTATGCGGACAGGCATTGCGAGATCGTCGCGAGGTCGGAATGCCAGAACGGCGCCGGCGCGGGTCGGCAGTCGACGAGGACGGGGTCGGTGGGGGGTGTCTCGGGTCCTCGAGGGCCGTCGATCACGACGACGACGCCGGGACCGGGCGAGCACTTCCGGGGCGGCTCCCGCGCGAACGGCTCGAGCACAGGCAGGGCCTCGACGAGCTCGACGTTCTGCCCGGTGACGCGGACGCGGCACCCTCCGCCGTCGAGGGCGGCGACAGTGCGAACCAGCGCCTCCTGCCTCCGCTCTCCGCCGACCCAGTAGCGGACCCAGTCACGGGCGTCGCGGGCGTGGACCACGCCGGTCGCCCCGAGCACCAGCGCCGCCGCGACGGTGACCAAGGCTCCCCAGGCGGCTGCGGCGCGCGCGAACGCCAGCGAGAACAGCGCGAGCGGCGGCAGGTAGTAGCGCGTCACGACGACGCCCGACTCGGCCGCGAAGAGGACGAAGGCGACGCCGGTCACGACGAGCCCGACGGTCAGCCAGTCGACGCGACGGCGTCGAAGAGCCACGAGTACGGGTGCTGCGAGGGCCGCGACCAGCAGGATGCCGAACAGGGGCGTGTCCAGTGCGTCGTCCGCGGTGATGACCTGGTCCCAGATGCGGGTCCAGATCGAGCGCCCGGCGGCGTAGCTCTCGTACACCCGCTCGTCGGCGGTCGCGAGCTGGATCGACCGCGCGACGATCGGGACAAAGGGGAGGAGCACCACCGCGCCGATCCCGAGCAGGGACCGGCGCCGCTCCCGGTCGAGCCGACCCCAGCGGGGCCGCTGCGCGCGAACCGTCGGCCAGAGGAAGGGCGCGAGCAGCAGCACGCAGGACGACGTCTCCTTCTGGAGCACGCCGAACGCCCACAGTACGGCCCCGGCGACCGCGGCAAGCAGCGTTCCACGGGCGGCGGGGCCGGGCTCGAGGAGCCGGTCGACCGCGTGGACGAGGAGCGCGGCGCCGAGGGCCATGCCGCCGACCATGAGCGGTTCCTGCGGGCCGTACCGCGCGAAGTCCATCGCGAGCGTCGGCGTCGTGAGCACGACGAGCGGCGTCGCGACGACCAGCGCGAGCCGCGGGTCGAGAAAACTCCTTCGGTCCGGACCGCGGAGCAGGAGGTCTGCGAGCGCGGTGAGCCCGACCGCGAGCAGCATCACGCGGAGGAGGTTCCAGAGCTGCGGGCCGACGAAGCGCTCGGGCGCCCCGAGCGTGTGCCACTGCAGGGCGTTCCACATGACGAAGCCGGGGCGGTATCGCTGTTTCTCGGGGTTGCGCAGGACCAGCACGTCGCGCAGTTGGTCGGGTGCCTTCGCGATCGCGCTCCAGTCGTCGATCATCGACGGAAAGTCGTGGTGGAGCCGCGGCTCGATCATGAAGAGGCAGACGAGACCGACGACCGCCATGCAGGCGCCCAGCTGGGCACGTGCACTCATGTGCCCCTTCTACCACCCAGGATCGACGCGCCTCGGCCGCCGGCGGCTCCGTGACCGCCGCACGCGGTAGGCTCGGCGGGGACGATGCAGACGGCTCGACGCTCGGCTGCCGGTCCGATCTACACGACCGGCGCGCTGGCGATCCTCACGGTGGTCGCATTCGTCGCCCTCGTCGCGGTCGGGGCGCTCGACGCGGCCCGGGAGATCCGACGGCTGGAGGACCGTCGGCACGAGGCGCTGGCGACGCGCTCCGATCCGGCCGACACGGCGGGAGCGGCGGCGGGCGCGTTCCGGCGTTTCCGGTCCGAGCTCGGCGCGGGCCGTCGCTTTGCGGTCGTCTATGGGCCCGACCTCGATCGCGATACGCGCGGCTTCTATCGGCTGTTCTCGGGCTACTACCTCTATCCGGCGATCGCCGTCTCCACGCCGGCAGATGCAGACGCCGTGATGGTCTTCGGCGCTCCCGGTCCGGCGATCAGCCGCGCGTTCGCCTCGATCGCGACGGTCGACGGCGTCTGGCTGGGACGCCGCCGCGCGCCATGAGCGACACCGTCGAGCTCCTGGGCCTCGCGGCGGGCTTCGTGGCGGCCGGTACGGCGGTCGGCGTCGTCATCGGGATCCCGACGCGGAGCGAATGGCTGCCGACGCTGCTCGGCGTCGCCCCCGCGGTCGGCATCGCGGTGTGCGGGCTCGCCGCGACGCTGGGCGCGATGGTCGGTCTGAACGTCGGGCTCGTGACGACGGCCGTGCTCGTCATCGCCACCGTCGCGCTCGGCTGGGGCGTCGCGAGAAGACGTCCGGCCGGCGTGGAAGCGCTCCGTGCCCCGAGGCCGAGCCTGCCGGCGGTCGCGATCGAATTGGCCTTCGCACCGCTCTACGCGGCGCTCGCGTACGGGATCGTGAGGCTCGCGGCGGCGACTCCGCTCGACACGTGGGACGGCTGGGCGATCTGGGCGCCGAAGGCGCACGCGCTCTACGCCGAAGGCGACGTCTGGGGGCCGGTGTTCCGCGAGCCGACGTACGCGATGCAGCACCAGGAGTACCCGGTGCTCCTGCCGTCGGTCGACGCGCTCGCGGCGGACGCGATCGGTCGCTTCGACGCGAACCTCGTCGACATCGGCCAGGCGATGATCCTCCTCTCCTTCGGCCTCGCGGCCTGGGCGCTGCTGCGTCTGGTCGTCGCGCCTCCCCTTGCCGCCGCGATCGGCTTCGCGCTGACCGGCTCGACGTCGCTGATCGCCAACGTGGACGCGAACTACGCCGACACGGCGGTGGCGTCGTTCACGGCGATCGGCGTCCTGTCGCTGCTCCTCTGGCTCGTGCGCGGCCCCTCCACGATGCTCGTCCTCTCGGCGCTCTTTCTCACGACGGCTGCGTTGACGAAGAGCGAGGGCCTGCTCTTCGCGGTCGCGGCGATCGTCTCCGCGGCCGTGCTCGCGCGCGGCTTCGGCCGATCGCTCACGGCGGTCGGCTCGTTCGCCGCCGCGGTGCTCGCCTTGCCGATCGCGTGGGCGATCGTCGACCGACTCAACGGCCCCGGGGCGAAGAACGTGGACGTCGCGATCCTCGTCCATCCCTCTCGGTTCGCCGCGGCGAGCGACCGGATCCCGACCGCCGCATCGCGCCTCGTCGAGGAGATAGGGCAGGGGTGGTCGCTGCAGCTTGCCCTCGTCGGCCTCGGCATCGGCGCTGCGTGCCTGACCCGCGAGTGGTGGCCGGCGCTCTTCGTCGGCGTGTGGGGCCTGCTCGGGCTCGCGGCGCTCGTGACGGTCTACTTCCTCGGCACCGCTCCGATCGACTGGCACCTGGGGACGTCCGCCGACCGCGTCGTCTTCTCCATCGTCCTCGCCGGGGCGACCGCGTCACCGGCGCTCGTCGGCCTCGCCTGGGAACGGATCGATGAGGCGCGGGCACGCGCCCCCGACCGCTGAGCGCCGCCGCACGCGAAAAGGCGCCGTCAGCGGGGCACGCAGCGGAAGCAGGCGCGGACGGGCAAGAGCCCGATCGGCGCCTGGCGTCGATCGGTGACGTGGAAGTAGCGCTGCAGCAGGCGCGCGAACGCGTCGGGCGTCCATTGGTGGAGGTGGTACGTGTCGCCACCCCATTCGATGCGGTCGCCCAGGAACCACCGGGCCGGCGTTCGGCGCACGATCCCCTTCGCGCGGACGATCAATGGATCGTTCGGCACCGTGATCACGGCGACGCCGTCCGGGCGGAGCAGCCGTGCGCAGGCGGCGAGGATCGCGTCGGGATCCACGACGTGCTCGAGCACCTCCGTGCAGATGATTCGGTCGAAGCTCGCGTCCGGAAGCCCGAGCTTGTCGACCTCTCCCTTCAGGAACCGCACGTCGAGCCCTGCGAGGTTCTTCCGGGCGGTCTTCAGGAACTCCTCGGACACGTCGTTCGCATGGAGGCGTGCCTCCGGGAACATCCGCAGGACGTGTCCCCCGCCCACGCCGATCTCCAGCACGTCCAGGCCGCGAACGTCCCCCATGAAGTCGCGGATGATCGCGAGCCGACGCCGCTCGATGAGCCTGATCGGGAGCGGAGCCCGCTCGTAGTACTCGTCGATCGGGTGATCGAGCGCGAGCCGATCGTTCAGTTGCTCGACGTCGATGTCGATATCAGCGTCATGGCCGGCCACGACACAAGGCTAGTGGGACCGTTCGACCGAGGAGTAGGTCGGGCCGCTCGGGTCCGCATACTGCGCGAGATGGTCCTTCGCAACTCCGAGCCGTCGTCGACGCTCGGCCTCGACGAGGACACGCACTCCGCCGTCGCCGTGTCCGTCGTGGTGCCGATGCACGACGAGGAGGAGAACGTCGAGCCGGTCGTGCGGTCGCTCGAGGACGCGCTGGAGACGCTCGGACGCTCGTTCGAGATCATCGTCGTCGACGACGGCAGCAACGACCGGACCTATGCGCGGCTCATCGCGCTTGCGGCAACCGAGCCGCGTCTGAAGCTCGTCCAACTCCGACGCAACTTCGGGCAGACAGCGGCGATGTCGGCCGGGTTCGATCACGCGCGTGGCGCAGTGATCGTGCCGATGGACGGCGACCTGCAGAACGATCCGAGGGACATCTCCCGCCTGCTCGAGAAGATCGACGAAGGCTACGACGTCGTGAGCGGTTGGCGGCGAGCCCGGCAGGACAGCTTCGTTCGCAGGCTCCCCTCACGGATCGCAAACTGGCTCATCGGTTGCGTGACCGGCGTTCGACTCCACGACTATGGATGCACCCTCAAGGCGTACCGCGCCGACATCGTGCACGACACGCGACTCTACGGAGAGATGCACCGGTTCCTCCCGGCGCTCGCGCATCAGGCGGGAGCGCGGATCGCCGAGATACCCGTCGAGCACCACCCGCGCATCCACGGCAGGAGCAAGTACGGCCTCGGCCGCACGGTAAAGGTCATGCTCGACCTCGTCACGGTGAAGTTCCTCTCGGTCTGGTCGACGAAACCCAGCTACGTGTTCGGTGGAGCCGGGGCACTGCTATGCCTCGCGGGCACCGCGTTCGTTGTCTGGACTGCATACGCAAAGTTCGTGAACGGCGTGTACGTCTACCGGCAACCGTCGCTGATCGTGGGCGTGTTCCTCTTCACGATTGGGCTCAACCTGTTTCTCATGGGGCTTCTCGCGGAGCTCGTGACGCGCACGTATCACGAGTCTCAGGCGAAGCCCATCTATCACGTGCGGGAGCGCATGAACTTCGAGGAGCGGACGCCGCTTCCGTAGCGGCCGCGCCGTGTGCGGGATCTGCGGAGTCGTCGGCCCGAAGCAGGTCGATCGCGAGGTGCTCGGCCGGATGGCCGCGACGCTGCGCCACCGCGGGCCGGACGACGAGGGGTACTACCTCGAGCGGTACGACGACGGCGTGTCGGTCGGCCTCGGGTTCCGACGGCTCGCGATCATCGATCTGGAATCCGGCAACCAGCCGATCGGCAACGAGGACGGATCGGTCCAGGTCGTCTTCAACGGCGAGATCTACAACTTCCGTGAGCTTCGCCGGGAGCTGGAGGCCGGCGGCCACCGCTTCGCGACGAACGCCGACACCGAGGTGCTCGTCCATCTCTACGAACACCTGGGCCACGCATGCGTCGAGCGGCTGAACGGCATGTTCGCGTTCGCTCTCTGGGACGAGCGGCGGCGAGAGCTGCTGCTCGCACGCGACCGGTTCGGCAAGAAGCCGCTCTACTACGCGCTCGTCGGCCCGTCGATCATCTTCGGCTCCGAGCTCAAGTCGGTCCTGACGCATCCCGACTCCCCTTCCGGGCTCGACATGGAGAGCCTGTCGCGGTATCTCGCGCTCGAATACGTCCCGACCCCGTACTCGATCGTGAAGGGCGTCAGCAAGCTCCCGGGCGGCCACGTGCTTCGCTGGCGCGACGGTCGTGCCGCGGTCGAGCGCTACTGGGACCTCTCGTTCCCGGGGGAGACGGCCGGCGTGACGGACGACGAGTACGCCGACGAGCTTCGCACGCGGCTGCGCGAGGCCGTCCGGCGACGGCTGGTCAGCGATGTTCCGCTCGGCGCCTTCCTGAGCGGCGGGATCGACTCGAGCTCCGTCGTCGCGCTGATGACGGAGGCGATGCCGCCCGACCAGGTCAAGACCTTCTCGATCGCGTTCGGCGAACGATCCTTCGACGAGTCCGCGCACGCTAGACGCGTGGCCGCACATTTCGGGACCGACCACCACGAGGAGGTCTTCACGTCGCGGACGATGGTCGACGTGCTTCCCTCGGTGGTGGACATCCTGGACGAGCCGTTCGCGGACGCGTCGATCCTGCCGACGTACGTTCTGTCGCGGTTCACCCGTCAATCGGTGACCGTCGCGCTCGGCGGCGATGGGAGCGACGAGCTCCTGGCCGGGTACCCGACCTTCCCGGCGGAGCGGGTGGCGCGGCTCTACGTCCTTCCGAAGCCGATCCACGAACGGCTCGTCGTGCCGCTCCTCGACCGTGTGCCGGTGTCGACGAACGACTTCAGCCTCGACTTCAAGGTCAAGCGGTTCCTCCGCGGCGCGGCGAGCCCGGCGAACGTCCGGCACGGCACGTGGCTCGGCGCCTTCACGCCCGGGGAGCAGGAATTGCTGCTCGGCACGGCTCCCGTCGACGCCTATGCGGAACAGCACCGGGCGTTCTCCGGAGGGCCCGGGGACAGCCCGCTGGAGCGCGTGATCTACCAGTACGCGAAGGGGTACCTCCAGGACGACATCCTCGTGAAGGTCGACCGGGCCAGCATGGCGTGCTCCCTCGAGGTGCGGGCGCCGTTTCTGGATGTCGACCTCGTCGAGTTCCTCGGACGCGTCCCGCCGAGGCTGAAGCTGAAACGGCTCGAGACGAAGCACCTCCTGAAGCGCGCGATGGCGGACGTATTGCCTCCAGGAATCGCAGAGCGTCCGAAGAAAGGATTCGGGATACCGATCGCCGCGTGGTTCAAGGGCGAGCTGCGGGAGCCGCTCGAGGACGAGCTCTCCCCGGCTCGGCTGAAACGCCAAGGGATCTTCGACTCAGCAGAGGTGACTCGTCTGATTCGGGAACACGTCGAGGGACGTCGCGATCACCGCAAGCAGCTGTGGACGCTCTTCATGTTCCAGCTCTGGCACCGCCGCTGGATGGAAGGTCGGCCCGTAGATGGCGAGGGTCTCGTGCCGGGCGCGCTGGTCGAGCGCGGTGCATGAGGTGCCCGCCGTGGCAGTGAACGACGATGCCGCCGAGCTCCTCGGGCTGATCGCGTGCCCTGTGTGTCGCGCGAGCCTCGCGTCGGCAGACGGCGGCCTGACGTGCACGGGGTGCGGGCGGCACTACGAGCTGGTCGAGGGCGTGCCCGCGCTGGCGCTCGACGACGCGAGCGCGGAGCCGTCTGCGCTCGGTCGACTCCACTACGCGCTGCTCGGGAGCCCGAAGGTGTACGAGTTTCACCAGAAGCACTGCGGCGCGCGGCACATCGCCGACAGGGTGGAGGTCGCCGTTCGAGACGCGACCGGTCTTGTCCTCGACATCGGTGCGGGCACGGGCATGGTCGCGCCCCTCCTCCCCGGTGGCGCCCGGTACGTCTGGCTCGACAACGACCGCCTGAAGCTTCGCGGGCTCCTCGCGAGGGGCGTCGATTGCATTGCCGTGCTCGCCGACGGCGCGCGACTCCCGCTGCCCGACGGCTCGGTCGACTGGACGGTCATGGTCGAGGTGTCGCACCACCTGCCCGAGGAGGCGCTGCGGGCATGCCTTGCCGAGGCCGCCCGCGTCACACGAGACCGTTTTGTCTTCGTCGACGGACTGCGCGGAGACCGGCTGCGGAGCAACCTGATGTGGAAGGTCGATCTCGGTCGCTTTCCTCGATCCGAGCCGCAGCTCCTGGCGCTTCTCGGCGAGTCCTTCGACGTCGAGAGGGTCGAGCGGTTCCGCGTGAACCACGACCACCTTCTGTGCGTCTGTAGGCGCCGCGCGGGTGGCTAGGACCGTCCCGAGGGAGCGACGCCGGCCGCACGTCAGCGCCTCGAGCGTCGACACCGTCTCGGGTCCCGTAACCAATCGCGGGAGGATCGGTCTCGTCGTCGCGCTCGTTGCCCTGCTCGCCGCGCTCGTGGGGGCGATCGGCCCCGCAACGGCGGTGCGGGCGGCGTATTCGTGGCCCCCGTCAGCCGTTCCGGCGCAGGCGCCGGCACGGCTGTGGTACGGGCCGCTGCTCCTGGCAAGGCATTCGCCGGCGACGCTCGACGTCCGGATCCCGTGTGTGCTCCCGCCGGCTCTGCGCAACGACGGCGGCCCCGTGACGGTGCTCGCCACCGCCCGAGACCCGCGCGCGGCCGACGCGCTGTCGGTCGTCGCCGACGGCGACCGGCTGGTGGTTCGCGTCGGAGACGACGCTCTGGCTCGGGTCGCCACGCCGGCTGTGGCCGGCGCCGATCGCGGGTGTGCCCGGGAGATCCGTCTCGACGGGCATCGATGGTCGATCACTGGAGGCGCATCCGAGCTCCGGGGCACCCTGGATTCCATGCCGACGGTGACGGGGTTCTTCTCTGCCCTCGATCTTCGATCGACACCGCGGCCGTCGATCGAGGTCACCACGGCGGTAACGGCGACGCGGACCACGGTGCGGCAGACGCTCGCCTGGATCCTCGCGGCGATCGCGGTCGGCGCCGCGCTGCTGATCGTGACCCCGGCGGGGCCGCTGCGCCGGACGCGGGCGTCGGTAGGGGTTGCGTTCAGGAAGGGCCGCGCTCGTGCACACCGGGTGGACGCGGCCGTTGCAACGGTTCTGGTGGCGTGGTGGGTGATCGCGCCGGTCGAGTGGGACGACGGCTGGATCGTCGCCCGGGAGCGCACGCTCGCGTCGTCGGGCGGCCTGTCGACCTACTACAACGCCTTCGGCGTCAACCTGCCGCTCGACTACTGGGTGGAGTGGCTGCACCACTGGATTGCGGTGCACTCGACGTCCGTGCTCGCGCTTCGCTTCCCGGCGCTGGTCCTTCTCGCCGCGATCTGGGTGTTGTGCCGGTGGGCGCTGGCAAGCTTTGACGGCCTCGGCACCCGTTCCTCCGAGGCCGCGCTGTGGTCGATGGCGGGCGCGTTCCTCGTGGGTGGGCTTGCGTGGGACATGGCGATCCGTCCGGAGCCGGTGTCGGCCTTCCTCGCCACGTGCGTGTTGGCGTGCATGCTGCGCTTCGTCGCGTACGGGAGCGCGATGCCGCTTGCGATCACGGCTGTGCTCGTCCCGCTCGCCCTGACGGCCCACCACACGGGCATCGTGTCGCTCGCGCCGGTGCTGGCGGCCGCTCCGCACCTCGTCCGCTGGGGTAGGGCTCGACTCCTCGATTGCGCGACGATCGTCGTTGCGTCGCTCGCATGGATCGTGACCCTCGCGTTCCTCGGGTCGGACCTCGGCCAACGACTCGACGACGCGCGCATCACGTCCGAGTTCGGCATCACGCAGCCGTGGAGCGAAGAGCTGACGAGGTACACCCTGCTCGACGAGTTTCCCTGGGCAACTCCACTCCGCCGCGCGTCGGCTGCGCTCGTCGCGCTCGTGCTGCTCGCGTTCGCGAGACGACGGAGTCGTGACCGTCGGCCGCTCGACCTTTCGATCATGGCGCTCGCGGTCGCGCTCGTGCTCCTCGTCGCCACCCCGAGCAAGATCCCGTGGCATCTCGGGGCCTTGACGGGAATTCTTGCACTCGCGGTCGCGGCGGAGGTGACCCGGTTCCGCCAGGAGGCGCGAGATTCGGAGGGCTGGAGCGTGAGGCCGTTCCTCGTGATCGGCGCCGCGCTGGGAGTGGGGGCGTGGGTCTGGGCGGCGCGGCTGCCGTGGAACCCGGTCGACCTGCGAACGCTCACCTGGGATTCCGTCGCGACGCTCGCGTTCCTCGCCGTGACGCTCCCCGCGCTGGCGCTCGGCGCCGCGATGGTCCGATCGCTGCGTCGCGGCCATCGCTACGGCGGAAGCGAGACGCCCTGGCGCGTCGCGACCTGGATGGTTGCTCTTCTGGCCGTGCCGCTCGTCGTCGTCACGACGGGCGCGTTCGCCGTGGACGCGGTGAAGACGGACGGGTGGACGCTGGCGCGGCAGAACCTCGAGTCCATCGCCGGTCGGGCCGATTGCGGATTGGCCGATGACGTCGTAGCCTCCGAGTGGCGGACCGCGGCGGCGCTCGCGCCGGTCGAACCGGGAGCGGCAGCGCGACAGCAGCTTCCGGGCTGGGTGCCCGGCCCTCCAATCGCCGGTCTTACGCGGTTCCAGCTCTCCCGGCAGTCGCCGCGCGCGCCGTGGTTCGAGCTGCCTCGTCGAACGGCCCTCGGGCTGTTCGTCGCAGGAAGCGCGGTGCCCTCGGAGGCGTTGCAGGTCGAGTGGGGACGGATTCGCCCGTCCGGCGTCGCCCGCGTCGAAACGGAGGACATCGCCGGGGTCGAGCCCAGGGTCGCGTCCGCGCCGTGGACGTTCGTCGCCGCGTCCGAGCTCCCGAGCCCGCCCGCCGAGGCAAACGCCGTGCGCATCCGCCTCCGGGCGTCCGATGTCCCTCCGGCTTCCTTTGCAGTCTCGGCGCCCGTGTCGTACCGGAGCGGCCGCCTCTCGACCGTCTTGCGGCAGCGTGAGACGACGTCGCTCATCCATCCGAGCCTGCTCCTGTACTTCCCGTGCGCGCGGCAGGCGAACATCGTGGCTGGCGTCGCCGAGGCGCCGACGCTCTTCGTCTGGTTCGACCATCCGTTTCAGCCGCACCCGTTCGAGCCGACAAGCCCGTTTCTCGGTGTTCGCGACCTCTACTCGGTCCAGCGGCTGCCGCTGACCGACGGCCCGAACCCGCCGGCCGGAGTCGTCGTGTACGACATCGACGACCGCGTCCCCGGCGCGCTTCGCGTTGACGCGGTGCGGGTCGACGTGCGCTCGTAGCGTCCAACCGGACCGGAGCCGTCGACTCGCGCCGAGTACGATTCGGCGCCGTGACCGACCCGCTCTTCGACCTCGCCGGCCGCGTTGCCGTCGTCACGGGAGGTATGGGGCAGCTGGGGGCCGAGCTCTCGACGGCGCTTGCCGCGCGCGGCGTGCGTGTTGCGATCCTCGATCTCGAGACGGCGCCTCGGCAAGGCGCGGCGGGCCTCCGCACCGGCATCGACGAGGGGACGATCCGGGTCCACGAATGCGACGTCACCGACCGCAGCGCGCTGGAGGCCGCGCTCGCGCTCGTGGAGGTCGACTGGGGCGTGCCGAACGTCCTCGTCAACGCCGCCGCGATCGACGCGCCGCCCGACGCCCCGGCGTCCGAGGTCGGCCCGTTCGAGGACGTTCCCGTCGACTCGCTGGAGCGGGTCGTCCACGTGAACGTGCTCGGCGTCGTCGTCTCGTGCCAGGTGATCGGCGGCGCGATGGCCCGCGCGGGACGCGGCTCGATCGTCAACGTCGGCTCGGTCTACGGGCTCCTGTCCCCGGACCAGGGGCTCTACGACTTCCGGCGCGCGGCGGGGGAGACGTTCTTCAAGCCGGTCGCGTACTCCGTCTCGAAGTCCGCGCTGCTGAACCTCACGCGCTACCTGGCGACGTACTGGGGCCGCGCCGGCGTGCGCGTCAACACGGTCACGCCTCACGGCATCGACAACGGGCAGCCGGAGCCGTTCGTCGAGGCATTCGCAACCCGCTCGCCGCTCGGGAGGCTGATGGACGTCTCCGAGGCCGTCGGCGCCGTCGTGTTCCTCGCCTCGGACGCTTCGTCCTACGTCACGGGCGCGAACCTCGTCGTCGACGGCGGCTGGTCGGCCTGGTGATCCCGGCCGAGGTGCCGAACCTCGTCGGTGGCGAGGAGCGGCCGGCCGCTAGCGGGACATGGCTCGACAAGACCCGGCCGGCCGACGGGACGCCGTTGTGTCGAGTGGCGCGATCGCGGGCGGACGACGCGGCTGCAGCGATCGAGGCGGCGCGTGCCGCCCAGCCCGGCTGGGCGGCACGTACCGCCGTCGAGCGGGGCGACGTCGTTCGTGCGATCGCCGAGCTCGTCCGCGAGCGGCGCGAGGAGGTGAGCGAGCTCGCCGCCGCGGAGACCGGAAAGCCGCTCGACCTGGCGCGCGGGGAGACGGACGCCGCCGTCGAGATGGGCCTCTTCGTCGCGGGCGAGGGGCGCCGATCGTACGGGCGCACGACGACCGCGACGATGCCGCACCGAACCGTCATGACGCAGCGGCGGCCGGTCGGCGTCGCGGCGCTCCTGATCTCGTTCAACACGCCGCTGCCGAACGTCGCGTGGAAGGCCTTTCCCTCGATGTTCTGCGGCAACGCGTCGGTGCTGAAGCCCTCCGAGCACACGCCGCTCACCGCCTGGTGGTTCGGTCGACTCTGCCTCGAGGCCGGGCTTCCCGCGGGAGTGCTGAACGTGCTCCACGGGCTCGGCCACGAAGCGGGGACGCCGCTCGTCGAGGATCCACGCGTCGACCTCGTCAGCTTCACCGGCTCTGCGGCCACGGGCCGCGTGATCGGGGAGGCAACGGGCCGACGGCTCGCGAAGACCTGTCTGGAGCTCGGCGGCAAGAACGCGCTCGTCGTCTGCGACGACGCCGACCTCGACCGCGCCGTCGAGTGGACGCTCGCCTCCGCGTTCTCGAACGCGGGGCAGCGGTGCGCGTCCGCGAGCCGGATCGTCGTCTTCGACGGCGTCTACGACGCGTTCCGGGACAGCGTGGTGGACGCCGTCGACCGGCTGCCGCCGATCGGGCCGGTGATCAGCGAGGACGGCATGGAGCGGATCCTCCGCGCGGTCGAGGCCGCGCGGGCCGAGGGAGCGACGGTGCTCCGCGGCGGCGAGCGCGTGCCCGGGGCGGGCTGGCACGTCGCGCCGACGCTCGTCGAGGGCATTGCTCCCGACGCGACCCTGTCCTGCGAGGAGCTCTTCGGCCCCGTCGCAGCGCTCTACCGCGTCGCGGGCTTCGCAGAGGCCGTCGCGCTCGTCAACGACTCGCCGTACGGCCTGACCGCGGCGATCCACACGGCGAGCATCCATCGCGCGCTGCGGTTCGCCGAGGAGGTCGAGGCTGGGGTCGTCGTGGTCAACGCCGGCACGCACGGTAGCGAGCCGCACATGGGGTTCGGCGGGGTCAAGCGCTCCGGGACGGGATGGAAGGAGGCAGGGGTCGAGGCGCTCGACGTCTATTCGGAGACGCAGTACGTCAACCTCGTCGTCGACCCTGCCGCGACGTGACGGCGCCGATCGCGGTGCTCGGCGTCGGCGGTATCGGAGGGATGATCGCCGCACGGACCGGCGCGCTCGTCGTCGGGACGGCACGCACGGTCGAGGCCGTCGCGGCGAGCGGGTTGACGCTCGTGCACCGCGAGGGGACGCTCGTCGTGCATCCGGAGGCCGCCGAGCGGCTCGAGCGGCCCGTGTCGCTCCTCGTGATCGCGGTGAAGGCCTACGACCTCGACGAGGCGCTCGAGCGGATCGAGCCCGAGTCGGTCGCCTCGGCGATCCTCCTGCCGCTGCTCAACGGCCTGGAGCACGTCGACGCGCTCCGCGTGCGGCTCCCGGGCGTCGCAGTCGCCGCGGGGACCATCGGGCAGGTGGAGGCGTACTCGGCTGAGCCCGCGCTCGTCGTTCAGCGGACGCCCGGCGCCCGGATCGCCGCCGCCTCGCGCGACGTCGAGGCCGGACGGCTGTCGGCGGCCCTGGAGCCGCTTCGGGTCCCGGGGATCGAGGTCGCCGTCGAGGAGGACGAAGGCGCCGTCCTCTGGGAGAAGGCTGCGCGCCTCGCCGTGCTCGCCGCCGCAACCGTGGCGTCGGGCGCGACCGTCGGCGTGCTGCGGGCTGACCCGGAGTGGCGGGTCCGCCTCGAGACCGCGCTCGCGGAGGCGTGTGCGGTGGCGGCTGCCGACCGCAGCACCGTCGACACCGCCGGGCAATGGGCGATCATCGAGGCCTTGCCTGGTGATCTCATCACCTCGACGGCCCGTGACCTCGCGGCCGGACGGCCGACGGAGCTGGACGCGATCACCGGGTCGGTCGTCCGCGTCGGCAGGCGGCTCGGCGTTCCGACGCCTGCCCTCGGCGAGCTGCTCGCCGAGGCCCGGTCGAAGGAGCGTGCGTGACGACGACGCCGGTCCGGGAGACGGGGGAGCAGCCGACCACCGCTGGCCGCGAGGCTGTGCGCGACACGTCCGAATGGCTCGTGCGGCGCGTGGTGACGGTCGCGACGGGTGCCTACGCGCTCGTGGTGGGCACGCTCGCGCTACTCCGGTACGAGTCGTTCGCGTCCGACTTCGACCACGGGATCTTCTCGCAGTACGTGTGGCTCCTCGGACGGCTCCACGAGCCCTTCAACACGATCAACCTGCGGACGCTGCTCGGCGACCACATCGAGCCCGGGATCGCGGTGCTGGCGCCGCTCGGCACGCTCGGCGTCGGCGCTCCCGGCCTCCTGGTCGTCCAGACGCTCGCGCTCGCCGCGACCGCGCCACTTCTGTATCTGCTCGCCCGCGAGCATGGCGCGCGGGGCTGGGTGGCGGCCGCGCCGGCGCTCCTCTGGTGCGCCTCGCCGGTCGTCCTCCGCCCCGCTTTCCACGACTTCCATCCCGAGGCGCTCGTCCCCCTCCTGCTCGTCGGAGGATGCCTCGCGCTCGCGCGGGACCGGCTCGTCGTCTTCGCCGCCACGGCGGTCCTGGCGTGTGCCATGAAGGAGGACGTCGGCCTCGCATACGCGGCGTTGGGGGTCGTGCTCGCATGGTCGGGCAGGCGGCGCCTTGGTGCGATCGTCGCGGTGGCCGCCGCCGCCTGGTCGGCCATCGCGGTCTACGTCGTGCTGCCGGCGTTCGGCAACGCGTCCGAGCAGGAGTTCGGCCCGCGCTTCGCCGGCGATCGCGGCTCGACGTTCCTGGACGTGGTGCGCTACACGGTGCTGCACCCGCTCGCGGCGGTCGACCGGGCGTTCACGCCGAACGACGTCGGCGTGCTGGCGATGCTCGTCCTCACCGCCGGCGGCCTCTGCCTCCTCGCGCCGAAGTGGCTGCTCGTCGCCGTCCCGCCCGCCGCGATGAACCTGCTCTCGAGCTACGACCTGCAGCACACGATCCAGTACCACTACTGGATCGTCGCGGCCGGCGCCGTCGCCGTGGCCGGCGCGATCGGAGCCGGCCGGGTGCCCGACGACCGATCGGCCTTCCTGCGCTACGCCGCCGCGTCGGGCGTGTTCCTGACGCTGCTGTCGCTGAAGTGGGCCGGCTCGATCATCGAGCAGATTCGCTTCGAATGGCCGCACCGCGCCGACCGGCAGGCGGTCCTCGACGCGATCCCCGACGATGCCAGCGTGTCGGCGCCGATGCACGCGCTCTCGCACCTCTCGGAGCGCACGACGCTCTACGTCCTTCCGGAGCCGATGATCCCCGTCCGGGTCGGGACGGAATGGGACGAGGCCGACCGTGAGCGGGCCTCGCGGGAGCTCGAGTACGTCGTCTTCGATCCGGCGATGAAGTTCTGGGGCTCCCCGACCGTCGAGCAGGTCGAGCAGGAGATCGAGCGGCGAGGGTTCCGCGAGATCATGCGCCGCGGCGAGACGGCGCTGTACCGCAAGGAGCCCGGATCGTGAGCCCGACCGCGGTCGCCCTCATCGGGGCGCGCGGCGGCTCGGAGCGCGTCCCAGGGAAGAACCTGCGACGGCTCGCTGGGCATCCGCTGCTCGCGTACGCGATCGAGACGGCGCGCCAGGCGGAGGTCTTCGACCGCATCGTCGTGTCGACGGACGAGGAGCAGATCGCGAAGGTCGCCCGCTGGTACGGCGCGGACGTGCCCTTCCTCCGCCCGGCGGAGTACGCGACGTCCACCTCGCCCGACATCGAGTGGATCGCCTGGACGCTGCCGCAGCTCGAGGAGCACTACGACCTGTTCGCGATCGTGCGCGCGACCAATCCGTTTCGCGGCCCCGAGACGATCCGCCGCGGCATCGAGCAGCTCCTCGCCACTCCCGAGGCGGACTCGATCCGGGCGGTCGAGCGCGTGAAGCAGCACCCCGGGAAGATGTGGGTCATCGACGAGGTCGGCCGGCTGATGCGGCCGCTCCTCGACCAGTCCCAACTCGACGTCGCGTGGCACGCCGGCCAGTACCCGGCGCTGCCGCCGGTCTACGTCCAAAACAGCGCGCTCGAGATCGCGTGGACGCGCGTCGTCGCGGCGACTGGGACACGTGAGGGGCGCATCGTCGCGCCCTTCTTCACCGAGGGGCACGAGGGCCTCAACATCGACGACGAGGAGGATTTCGAGCACGCCGAGCGTCTGATCGCAGAGGGACGCGCGCAGCTCGTCCCTGTCGCGCGCGAGCCATATCCTGGCGCGTCATGAAGCTGGCCTCGCTCGAGACGCTCGTCTGCGACGCCGGGTGGCGGCCGTGGCTCTTCGTCAAGGCCGTCACGGACGACGGGCGCGTCGGCTGGTCGGAGGTCACGGACTCGCACGGGTCGCCGACCGGCCTCGCGGGGGTCGTGCGAGACCTCGCGCCACTCGTCGTCGGACGGGATCCGCGCGCCGTCGAGGCGATCCACTGGGATCTTTACCGCCGCACGCGCCAGAGCCCCGGCTCGATCGTCCAGAAGGCGATCGGCGGCATCGAGAACGCCCTGCTCGACCTCAAGGGGAAGGCGCTCGGGGTCTCCGTCGCAGAGCTCTACGGCGGCCCGACCCGCGAGACGATCCCGCTCTACTGGTCGCACTGCGGGACGACGCGTGCCCGCGCCTGGGAGGTCACCGGGACGCCGAAGCTCGATTCCTACGCGGCGGTCGCGGCGCTCGGGCGAGAGGTCGTCGAGCGAGGCTACGGCGTGTTCAAGACGAACATCGTCGTGCCGGGCGAGGAGCCGCGCGTGCTGATGCCGGGCTTCGGCCGCGATGGAGGGGTCGACCGCAACCCGACGCCGGGGCTCGTCGATGCGCTGACGCGCCTGCTCGAGGCGTTCCGCGAGGGCACGAACGGGAAGGCGCAGCCGATCGTCGACCTGAACTTCAACGTCACGACGGAGGGCATCGTGCGCGTCGCGCGCGCGCTCGAGCCGTTCGACCTCGCCTGGCTCGAGGTCGACTCGTACGATCCCGCCGCCCTGGCCCACGCCCGGCGCCGCTCGCCGATCCCGATCTGCTCGGGCGAGAACCTCTACACGCTGCGCGGCTTCCGGCCCTATCTCGAGGTCGGTGCGATGGACGTCGCGTCCGTGGACGTCATCTGGAACGGCTTTCGGCGCTCGCTCGACATCGCGACGGCGGCCGAGACGCACGAGGTGGCCTGCGCGCCGCACAACTACTACAGCCACCTGGCGACGTTCATCGCGGCGCAGTGGTGCGCGGCGATCCCGAACGTGCGGCTGCTCGAGATCGACGTGGACGACGTTCCGTGGCGCGAGGAGCTGACGACCGCAGTTCCCGACGTCCGCGGGGGCGAGCTGGTCGTCCCGTCCGGGCCCGGCTGGGGCTGCGACGTCCGCGAGGACGTCCTTCGCCGGCATCCCTGGCCGCCCGAGTGATCCGAGCCGCTCGGCCGCCGTGGCCCACCGGCGCCGCGGCCGCCGCGCTGCGCCGCCACCATCCTTGCGGGCGGTACGAGAGGCGCCGAGCTGGCGGCACGCCTCGGCGTGGGCTACGTCGTCGCGGACCCCGAGTGCGAGCCCGACCTCGCGCGGAGGCTCGGCCGGACGCCCGTGCTCGCGAACGAGGGGGTCGTCGTGGTCCGGCTGCCTCCGCTGCGCTGAGGCTCACTCGGTGCGCCCATGCCGCGCCGTCGGCAGCCCGCTCAGCCTCGACACGAGCCAGCGCGGCAGGCGCCGGTGCCGGAGCCCGAGCTGCAGCCCGGCGAACTTGCCCGCCTCGTACAGGGCGGTGTACGGAATCCAGCGCCGCCGGCCCGTCCGCCACAGCCAGGCGACCTCCTCGCGCGCGTAGCGGGCGCCGGCACGGCGGAGCGCCGCGCGCGACTCGGCCCCGTCGACGTACGAGTGCTCCGCCGAGACCCCGGAGTCGAAGAAGCGCCGGAACGCGCTGCGCACCGTGTAGGCGTGCGAGTGACGCACCGCCGCGAGCGGCTCGTAGACGAGCGCCATGCCGGCCCGGAGCACCCGCCGCGACCACTCCTGGTCCTCGCTCATCGCGATGTCCTCCCGGAACGGGAACTCGTCGAGGACGAGCCGTGGAATCGCGGCGTTCACGTTCGAGAAGAGCGTCGCCTCGAACGTGAGGGCCTCACCGTCGCGCAGCCGCTGCACGCGGCCCTCCGGCCCGTACAGGAAGTCGAGGAAGAACCGCTCGGGCGGCCGTGCGTCGGGGTGCGGGAGCTGCCGGCCGTAGGCTCCGGCAACGTCGGGCGACGACCGGGCGGCCGCGACGAGCTTCGCGAGCCAGCGCTCGTCGTCCGCGCGGGCGTCCTGCGAGGTGAAGACGAGCATGTCGCCACGCGCGACGCGCACGCCGAGGTTCCGCGCCGAGCCGTGCCGGAACTCCGCGGCGGGGATCTCGACGACGACCGCGCCGGCCGCGCGCGCCCGCTCGACGCTTTCGTCCGTCGAGCCGGAGTCGACCACGACGACCTCGACCTCGCCGTCGACCTCCTGAGCGGCGATCCCCGCCAGGCAGCGGACGAGGTCGTCGCCTCCGTCCTTGACGGGGATGACGACCGAGATCACCGGGTCGAGGTCATGCCGTCGGCACGCGCTCGAAGATCGTGACGCGAGAGGGCTCGGTCGTCCGCATCGTCAGGAGCCCGAGGAAGAACGACCCGAGGATCACCTGCGTCCCGACGGCGACCAGCGTGAAGCCGATCGCGGTCGCGTACTCGTGCGCCAGCGCGCCGAAGCCGCCGAACGCCCAGGCCCCGAAGATGACGACCACGACGGCGAGCCCGCCGAGCAGCAGGATCAACCCGAAGACGAGCCCGTGCTCGACGCTGAACCGACCGCGCGCGCGCTCGATCAGCCGGTCTCGCTCGCCGAGGTGCGAGGCCGCGAACGCGCGGGCGAAGATGCCGAGCTGCGTGATCTGCGTCCCGAGCAGGATCGCGGCGATGCACGCGAACAGCGTGTGGATCTGCCACGTCCGGCCGAGCACGGTGACGGGGCCGGTCGCGAGGGCGATCGCGCCGATCGCGCCGAGCGCGAGCAGGACGAGCCCGGGGACGAAGAACAGCCAGCTCGGGCTGTACAGGAGCATGAACTTCACGTGGCGCCACGCGTCGCCGAAGCGGTTCAGCTTCGACTCGCCCACGCGCGGGTAGTAGTCGATCGGGATCTCGCTGATCTGCAGCTTGCGCCGGAAGGCCTTGAAGACCATCTCCGAGGCGAACTCCATGCCGGTCGAGTGGAGGTCGAGCGTCTCCAGCGCGTCCTTCCGCACTGCGCGCATGCCGCAGTGTGCGTCCGAGATCTTCACGCCGAAGAGGACGTTGAGGAGCCCGGTCAGGATCGGGTTGCCGACGTGGCGGTTGAGCCACGGCATCGCCTCGCCGTGGATCTTGCCGTCGAAGCGCGAGCCCATCACGAGGTCGTCGCCGCCTGCGAGACGGTCGACGAACGGCCCCAGGTCGCGGATGGGGTACGTCTCGTCGGCGTCGCCCATCACGATGTAGTCACCGCGGGCGTGCGCGAGGCCGGCGAGGTAGGCGCTGCCGTAGCCCGGACGCTCCTCGCGGATCACGATCGCCCCGTGGTCGGCAGCGACGTCCGCCGAGCGGTCGGTCGAGGCGTTGTCGACGACGATCACCTCACCCGACCGCCCCGAGCGCTCGATGCCTTCCCAGGCCTGGTCGACGACCGCTCCGACTGCCTCCTCCTCGTTCAGGCACGGGATGACGACCGAGATCTCCGGCACGCTCACACGGCCATTATCGGCATCCCCCCAGTCGTACCGAGCGCCGCACGCGTCTGTACCGTTCCGCGACGGTGGCGACGGCGAGTGCGCGCGCATGAGACTGCCGGCGTCGGCAAGGGCGCTCGGCTGGCGTACGGGCAAGCGTGCCGTCGAGTGGAGCTCCCGGCACCTGAAGCTCGTGAGCTACGTCCCGATGTACGACTATCGCGAGCAGCTCGACCGCAACACGACGCTCGTCCGGGACGACCGTTCGATCCGCGACAAGCGCGACACGACCGTCTCGACGGAGGACATCGACCTCACGCTGACGCTCGAAGGGCTGGCCGACGTGGCGGCGGGGCGCGACTGGAGCGGGCTGCGGACGCTCGAGGTCGGGCCGAAGTACGGCATCCACACGCGATGGATCGACGAGCAGCTCTCGCCCTCGTTCCTCGCGTTCTCGGACTTCGAGGAGGACCGGGGCCTCCACGAGCAGTGGGAGTCGGAGCTCCGCGCGCCGCACGCCTGGGTCTTCGGCGACCTCCGGCACGCCGACGGGCTGCGCGACCACGGGCCGTTCGACCTCGTCTTCTTCCTCGGCGTGCTCTACCACAGCGCGTTCCACCTCGAGCTCCTCGGGATGCTCAACCGCGTTACGCGTATCGGCGGCGAGATGCTGCTCGAGACGACGACCGACCCACGGCCCGACTCGGCCCTCCGCGTCCGGTGGCAGCCGGGGACGGGCAAGGCGAAGATGGTGCCCACCTTCGACGCGCTGCGCATCGAGCTCGCGTGGACGGGCTGGCGCGACGTGACGGTCTTCACGGACTACCGCCCGGCGTCCAACGAAGTGCTCCTCCTGTGCCGGAAGACCGACGAGCTGGAGGACGACGCCGACGTGACCGACGTCGTCCGCCCGCAGCGCGCGTCGGTCGGCGGCGCGTGAGCTCGCGCCTGAGGGCTGCCTCCTCGCTGGCGGGGATCGTCTTCGCCGCCGCAGCTCTCTGGGGGGCGCTCGGGCAACGGATCGACGTCCCCACCGTGTTCGGCGACGAGCTGATCCACTGGGACGCGTCCCGCTCGCTCGCGGGCGGCGACGGTCTCCGCGTTCGCGACGACGGCTACGGCTTCGGCCCGACCTACCCTGCGCTCGTCGCGCCGGTGCATCTTCTCGCGGGCAGCGACCTCGACGCGTACCGGTGGGCGCGGCTGCTGAATGCCGTGCTCTTCGCCTTCGCCGCCGTGCCCGCGTACGCGCTTGCGCGTCGGCTGCTTGCCCCCGGCTGGAGCGTCGCGTGCGCGGCGCTCGCGGTGGCGATCCCCTCGGCCGTGTACACGGGCTTCGTCATGACGGAGGGCGCGGCCTACGCCGCGTGCACCCTCGCCTTGCTCGCGTGCGCGCGCTGCCTCGAGCGGCCAACCGTGGCCGCGCAGCTGCTCGCCCTCGGCTCGATCGCGCTCGCGACCTCGGTGCGGTTCCAGCTCGCCGTGCTCGGCGCCGCGCTCGTCGCAGCGCTCGTCCTCCGCGCCCTCCTGATGCGGGGTGTGCGAATCCCGGCGCGTGACGACCTCGTCCGCCTCTGGCCGGTGCTCGTGCTGCTCGGGGGAGCTGCCGTCGCGCTCGCGGTTCGCGCGGCGCTGGGCAACCCGCTCGAGGGATACGGAGGCCTCTGGCGGTCGTACGACGCCGGCGACGTCGCCCGTTGGACGTGGCGTGCGCTCGCCGGGCTGGCCGTGTACCTCGCGCTGGTCCCGTTCGTCGTCGCGCCGGCGGCGCTCGCTCTACTCGTGCGGGAGGGCCGCCGGGGGTCGCCGGCCGCCGCGTCGTTCGTCACGCTCTTCGTCGCGGTCAACGTCGCGCTGCTCCTGGTCGTCGGGGCGTTCTCGAGCACCGAGTTCGGCGTCGGCTTCCTCCACGACCGGTACCTCTTCTACGTCGCGCCGCTCTGGATCGTGGCGACGGCGGTGTGGGCGGAGCGCGGCCTCCCGCTGCCCCCGCTCGCCCTCGTGCTCGGCGCCGGCTTGACGCTCGCCCTGCTCGCGACGCTCCCGACCTACCTGCTCAATGCGGACGCCGGGCGCCGCTTCGACGCGCTCGCCGGCGGCCTGCCGTCGGAGCTGGCCGACGCGCTCGGGCTCGCCGAGCCGCCGCGGTGGTCGCTCCTCGCGGCGGGGGTGGCCGCGATCGGCTTCGTCGTCGCTCTCCGGCGACTTCCCGCCTGGGCGACGCTCGTCCCGCTGGCGGCCGTCTTCGGGCTCAATGCGGCGTTTGCGTGGGACCAGCGGATCGACGCCGCGCGCAACCTGACCTTCGCGTCGCTCGACGACGCGTCCGTCGCCTGGGTCGACCGGGCCGTGCCAGAAGGCGCCGAGGTCTCGACGCTTGCCGGGGGCGTCTCGGTCGAGACGCGCGATGCGCTTCGGCTGACGGAGTTCTTCAATGCCTCGATCGGACCGGCCTACGACCTCGGCGCCGGATACGCGCCCACGCTCGCCTCTGTCGGGGTGCACGTGGGCGGCGGCGGGGCCGTCACGTCGGATACCGGCCCCGTCACGACCGAGTGGATCGTCGCCCCGCCCGAGCTCACGCTCGCGGGGGAGGTCGTCGCCGCCGGGACGGTCGCAGAGCTTCGCCTGTGGCACGTACGGCCCCCTGCTCGTGTGGTGGACGCCGGCACGTGAGCGCGCTCCGCAGGCTGTGGAGCGGCGCGACGGCGCTCGCGGAGCGCCCGCTCGGCGCGGTCGTCCTCGTCGTCGCAGCGCTCGCGGTGTTCGCGATCCAGAGCACCGGCTGGCCGACCGCGCCGGGGCGCGACCTCGAGTCGTACGTCGCCGTGTACGTCGACTTCTGGCACACGGATGCCGTGTTCCCGGCCGAGATGCTCTCGCGGACGCCCGTGGCGCCGCTCGTCGTGGGCGGGATCCTGGACCTCGGCAGCCCGCTCGTCGTCGAGCTGTTCGCGGCACTCCTCTTTGCGGGGACGGTGCTCCTCCACGCGAACACCGCCCGGCTGTTCGGCTCCGGCCCTGCCGTGGTCGTCGCGGCAGCGTTGATCCTCTACCCCGGCTACGGCGTGGTCTTCCACGAGCTGGCGAGCGAGATCGTCTTCGCCGCCGGGTTCGCCGTCTGGACCGTCGTCGTCGTCCGCGCGTCGCTCTCGCCGTCCGTGTGGCGGTTCGCGGCCGCAGGAGCCGCGACCGCGCTGATCGCGCTCACGCGGCCCGCCAACCAGGCGTTCCTCGTGGTGGCCGTCCTCCCGCTCGCGCTGGCCGCTCCCTGGCGCGCACGGGCTGCGCGAACCGCCGCGATGGCGGGCGTCGCGGTCGCCATGCTCGGCGCCTGGGCGGCGACGAACCTCTGGCGGTACGACGACTTCGCCGTGACCCGCGGCTCGGAGGCGAATCTGCCGCTCTTCCGCGCGTTCGTGGTCGACCACATCGTGGAGCCCGACAACGGCCCGGCCTCGCGCGAGCTCGCGGCCGCCGTCGAGCAGGATCTGCTGACGAATGAGCCCTACCGCGCCTACGGCATCGGCCTCGACACGTTCTTCTCGCGCGGCAGCCCGCGCCTGCACGAGGATCTGATCAGCCTGTCCGACCGCCGCTGGGGCTGGGACTCCGACTACGCGATCCTGGGACGGGTCGGACGCGAAGCCGTCCGCACGCACCCGGGGACGTACGCCGGTCACGTTGCCGGCGAGCTCTGGGAAGAGCTCTCGAAGCCGCTCTTCGCCGGCCGGAAGGAGGCCGCCCCGCAGACGGCACCAGGCGCGATCGTGCCCGCGGCGGCCGTGACCGCCCGTGGTCGTGCGCTGCCGCAGCCGACGGAGGGCGAGGTCGTCCCGTCCGAGTATCAGAGCGCCCAGATCTCGACGCCCGACGGAAGCATCCGCGAGGTCTGGACGTCGCCGACGGAGCACCATATCGAGTTCGACGATCCCGCGAAGCGGGCCCGCTGGATCGCCAACGACCGCCGCGCCGCCGAGCTCTTCGCGGCGTTTCCCGACCGCTGGTGGAGCCCGTGGCTCGGACTGCAGATGGACCGCTCGTCGAAGCTCTACCCGCCGCTCTGGATCTGGCTCCTCGCCGGCGCGATCGGCGTCGCGCTGCGCCGGCCCCGTCGGTGGTGGGCGACGGTGGCGCCTGCGGCGGGCGCGCTCGTGATGCTGCTCGGGACGGTGATGACGGTCTGGGCCGAGCCCGCCTACGCGGTTCCGGTGGCGCCGGCGTTCATCCTGTTCGCCGCCGTCGGGCTCCTCGGCGACCGGAGCGCGCGCAGCGCCGGGGCGACGAGCGTTACCAGCACGCCGAGCACGAGCGCGTTGCGGACGAGCAGGTAGGCGGTCTCGGGCGCGCTCCGCTCGTTCACGTAGTCCCGGTAGAGGTCGGGGAACCACGCGTGCGTCATCACGAGCGCGACGACGAGCAGCGCGCCCGCGATGCGCCCGCGCCTCCCACCGAGGAGCGGAACGAGGGGAAGGAGCCAGAGGAGGAACTGGGGCGACAGGACCCGACCCAACGCGAGCTGCGCGGCGACCACGGTCGCGCAGTCGCGGACGAACGCTCCCTCGTCGTCGCGCCGCCGCCACGCGGCGATCCAGACGACGACCACGATCGCCGCTGCGGCGAGCCCTCCCACCGCGCCGAGGAGCTGACCCAGGGTGCCGGTGACGTCCGCGCTGCGCACGTCGCCCGTTCCCCCCTCGGCAACGCCCGTGCCGAGCGTCCCGAGCCCGAGCTTGTCGGCGGCGACGCCGAGCGCGATCGCGACGTTGCCGGGCAGGCTCTCGACCTGGAGCCCACGGGTGAGCTGGGCCCGGATCGAGAACCACGCCTCCCCGGGCGCGAGCGCGAGGAAGGGCGTCACGATCACGACCACCGTCGCGGCCGCGACGCCGACGACCGTCGCCGCGTCGCTGCGACCTCGCCGGCGATAGAGGTACGCGGCGACGAGCGGCAGCAGGATGAGCGGGTAGAGCTTGGCCGCGACCGCGAGCCCGAGCGCGAGACCCGCGAGCCGGGCACGGCCGTGGAGGGTCGCCGCCACGGCCGCCGCCGTCAGCGCTACGGGGAGCGCGTCGTAGCGCGTCAGGGCGAGCTCGCCGAGCACGAGCGGCGTCGCGCCAACGATCCCGAGAGCGAGCGCGGCGTGTGCCGGCGGCGTCCGCAGCGCCGCCAGGCAGAGCGCCGTGAAGACGATCGTCGCCGCCAGCAGCGCCGTCATCAGCACCGCGAACGACCGCGCGTACGACCGCGCCGAGTCGTTCAGCTCCGGGACGTACACCGGCGCGCCGTCCCGAGCGACGAGCGCCGGCAGCACGAACGCCGGCAGGGACCCGGGCGGATACTCGACGCGGAAGTCGCGATACGGGACCTGGCCGTCCGTCATCCGGTCGCCGAAGGACTGGTAGAGCGGAACGTCCCACGACGAAGCGTCGTCCGCCCGCGACCACGTCAGCGCGGAGGTCGCGACCAGAAGCGCGAGCGCGACAGCCGTGAGCAGGGCGAGGTCGCGCCTCGTCGCGTCCCTCGGTATGAGGTTGGGCATCGGTGCAACCTAGACCCCATCGCGGACCCCGCGCGAGAGCGTTCCAGGGGTTGCGCCGCGACCGCGGCCGACCTCGGCGAGGATCCCGCGCGGAAGGAGGCTAACCGGGGCCGGCGGTACTTTCCGGCCTCATGAGGCTCGTCTCGCCCCGGGGGGCCGCGCTCGTCGTGCTCATGGGGCTCGCGAGCTACGCCGTCCAGGCCGTCGCCTGGCCGCTCCAGCGCGGCCGGGATTCGTGGGACTACTGGCTGACGTTCCTCCAGCTCGGGGACACGGATCCGCCGTTCTCGGCGCTCCAGGTCTTCCGGACCCCGATCGCGCCGATCGTCACGGGGATCCCGATGTGGCTCGGCGGCGCGCGGCTCACAGAGATCGCGTTCGCGCTCCTCTACGCGCTCTCGATTCTCGGGTGGGCGTGGGCGGTCGCGCCGATCTCGACGCGCGTGGCCGTCGCCGCTGCCGGCGTGCTCCTCGTCACGCCGACCTATGCCGGCCTCTTCCACGAGGTGTCCAGCGACCCCGTCTTCGCGTTCCTGTTCGCGTGGTGGGCCGGAGCCGTCGTTCGCGCCTGGAAGACGGGCTCGACGTCGTGGCTCGCCGCCGTCGGCGCCGGCGTCGCGCTTCTCACGCTCTGCCGCCCGGCCGCGCAGATCGCGCTGCTGGCCTGCGTGCTCGTCCCGCTGGTCGCCCGCCGCGGCGTGCGGCCGCTCCTGCAGGGCGCCGCCGTCGCGCTGACGGCGGCCGTCGTGCCGCTCGGCCTGTGGGCGGTGCAGAACGCCGTCCGCTACGACGATCTCACCGTCGCCCGGGGCAGCAAGGCGTGGGTGCCGTTCTTCCGCGTCGCAGGAGAGGTCGACCCTGCCAACGGCGCCGCGTCCCGCCGGCTGGCCGACGCGGTCGCGCGCAACGTGCTCGCCTTGCCGCCGTACAGGAGCCGCGGCGTCGACGCCCAGCGCTACTTCCACGGCGCCGGGAACCTCGAGGTGATCCGGATGATCGCGCTCTCCGACCAGGTCTTCGGCTGGGACGACGACTACGACGTGCTGTACGACGCCTCGATCGAGGCGATCCGCGCCCATCCCGGCAGATACGCCCGCGGCGTCGCCCGCACGTTCTGGGACTTCCTCTCGCAGCGCTACGCCCCCGAGCTGCGGGAGCGGCCGGTTCCCTTTCCGCCGCTCGCGCCCGAGATCACGATCGACGGGAAGCCGTTCCCGGCGCCGATCACCGTCTCCCCGCTCGTGCAGGCCGTCCGCTACGGGTTCGTGTGGTGCCCCACGGACGACATCGAGCGATGCGTCGTCCGCGATCCGGTCGCCGCGCTGGGGAGCCGCTCCGAGGCGAGGCGCTACGAGGAGCTCGTCGGCACGATCCGCGACTGGAACGCACAACTCCCGACGCGTGACTCGAACGCGACGCTCGCGAGCAAGGGCGGCACCGCGAGCTACCGCTGGCCGCGGCCGTTCCTGTGGATCGCCGTGGCGGCGATCGCGTTCGCGATGCGCCGGCCGCGAGGCATGGCGCCCGCGCTCGTGCTCGCCGGCACCGCCGCGCTCGTGCTGCTCGTCCATTCGCTCTCGCAGGCACCGCAGAGCGAGTTCGAGCTGCCGCTCGTCCCGGTGTGGATCGTCGGCGCGCTCGTCGGCCTGCTCGCGCCGCCCCGCGCCGTCGGCTCGGCCTGAGTCGGTCGTGGGAGCCGTCCCTACAATCACCGCCGTGTCGCGGCTCGCGTTGATCCCCCCCGGCGAGTTCGACCGCGTCGCGCGTGCCGGCGACCTCGACCCCGACGCGCGGCTCGCCCTGCTCGCGGACATGTGCCGCTTCAACGCGCTGACGGCCGTCAAGCGCGCGGGGTCCGGCCACCTCGGCTCGACGTTCAGCTCGCTCGACCTCGTCGCGCACCTGCTGTGGGAAGAGCTCGACGTCCTCGACGTCGGCTTCGAGTCGCCGGATCGGGACGTGTTCTTCTCCTCGAAGGGTCACGACGTGCCCGGTCTCTACGCAGCGCTGAACGCTGTGGGCGTGATCCCGACGGAGCGCCTCCTGCGGCTGCGTCGCCTCGGCGGCCTCGACGGGCATCCCGACGTCGGCGTGCCCGGGATCGAGGCCAACAGCGGCTCGCTCGGGATGGGCATCTCCAAGGCCCGCGGGATCGCCTGGACGAAGCGCCATCTCGGCAGGGGCGGCCGGGTCGTCGTGATGACCGGGGACGGCGAGCTGCAGGAGGGGCAGAACTGGGAGGCGCTCCAGGCGGCCACGCACCAGCGAATCGGGCGGCTGCTGGTCGTCGTCGACCGCAACGAGCTCCAGTCGGACAGGACGACGGAGGAGATCCTCGCGCTCGAGAGCCTCGAGGCGAAGCTGCGCTCGTTCGGCGCGCGCGTCGTCACGTGCGACGGCCACGACCACGGGGCGCTCCGCATCGCCTTCCGCAAGCTCTGGGACGACGAGACGGGGACCCCCGGCGTGCTCGTCGCGCGGACGATCAAGGGCAAGGGCGTCTCGTTCATGGAGCACCCGGCGGCACTCGCCGCGGGCGGCGGCACGTATCGCTGGCACGCCGGCGCGCCCGACGACGAGACGCACGACGCCGCCGCGGAGGAGCTCGAAGCGAGGATCCAGGAGCGGGCGTCGGCGCTCGGCCTCGCGCCGGTGGTCGTTGAGCCCGTGCCGCCGCTCGAGGACGTCCCGGGCACGAGCCTGCAGGGCGAGCCCGAGAGCGGCGCAGGCACGGCGAAGCCTCGCGTGACGGATGAGTACGTCGCCGCCGCCTACGGCGAAGCGCTCCTCGAGCTGGCGGCGCGTGAGCCGCGGCTCGTCGTCCTGGACGCCGATCTCGCGTCGGACTGCCGCGTGCGCGCCTTCGAGCTCGCCGAGCCGGAGCGCTTCGTCGAGAACGGGATCGCAGAGCAGGACATGGTCTCGATGGCGGCCGGCATGGCGCGGCACGGGGCGATTCCCGTCGTCAACTCGTTCGCCAGCTTCCTGGCCTCCCGGGCGAACGAGCAGATCTACAACCAGGCGAGCGAGGGCACGAAGGTCGTCTACGCGATGCACTTCGCCGGGCTCGTCCCAGCGGGGCCGGGCAAGTCGCACCAGAGCCTCCGCGACGCGTCGCTCATGGCCGCGATTCCGGGAGTCACCGTTGTCCATCCGTGCAACGGGCCAGAGACCCGCGCGGTCGTCGAGTGGGCGGTGCTCGAGGCGCCGCAGAGCGTCGCGATCAGGCTCGCGATCGGCCCGTCGCCACGGCGCATCGTGCTTCCCGAGGGCTACCGGCCGGTGCCCGGCGTCGGCGTCACGCTCCGCGACGGGGCTGACGCGATGCTCGTCTCGTACGGCCCCGTGATGCTCCACGAGGCGCTGACGGCGGCAGAGCTCCTCTCCGAACGGGGCGTCGAGACGGCGGTGGTCGCGATGCCATGGCTCGACCGCGTCGACGCCGGGTGGCTCGCCGAGACGTTCGGCGGCGTCCGCGAGGTGCTCGTCGTCGAGGATCACGCACCCGTCGGCGCGCTCGGCGACACGCTCCGCCGCGCGTTCGCCACGCTGCCCGACCCGCCGTCGCTCCACGTGGCGGGTGTCGAGGGCTGGCCCGCGTGCGGCACCCCGACGGAGGCGCTCCGTTACCACGCGCTCGACGGCGCATCGCTCGCCGACCGCGTCGCGCTCGCGCTGCCCGGCCGCGCCGGCGCGTGACGCCGACCCCGGTCTGGCTGGTCGTCGCCGATCGCCTCACGGCGCGGACGTTCTTCGACTGCGGGATCGTCGACCGCCTCCACGCGCGGCTCGGCGACCGGCTGCGGGTCGCGTTCATCTTCCGCCGCGAGGACGCGCAGGAGTGGTCCGCACGCGTCCCGGACGGCGTTCCGTTGGTGCACGTCGGCGACCTGTATCCCGCGTCCGTCGCCCCGGTCGAGCGGGTGCGCCGCCGCCTCGACCGCTGGCTCGACGAGCGGATCGGCTACTACCCGCTCGCCATCCGCTTGAGTCTGCGGCACGGCTTCCACCGGGAGCGGATGCGGCCCGGTCACCGGAACCAGCTCCTCGATTCCTCGCGGGTCGGCCCACTGCCGGTGCGCCCCCGGATCGAGAGTGCGATGCGCCGCTGGCACTTCTCGCCCCGCCGGTTCGTGGCGAGCGCGCTACGGCGCCGGCTCGAGGCCGAGCGGCCCGCGATCGTCCTGTCCAACCTCCAGATGCAGTCGGCGACGCCGTTCCTCGTGCTCGGCCAGCGGCTCGGGCTCCGCACGATCGGCTACGTCGCGAGCTGGGACCACACCGTCGGCAAGGGCGTCATCTGGAACGGGCTCGCCCGGTACATCGTGCAGAACGACCGGATGCGGGACGATCTCGTTGGCTACCACGACGTCGACCGCGACCGAATCGTCGTCACGGGCTGGCCGCAGACGGACGTGTTCCACCGCCGTCGGCCGCGCGAGGCGTACGACGAGGTGCTCCGTCGCTACGGGCTCGACGCCGCTCGGCCCGTCGCGATGGTGATGGGCAACACCCCGACGAACATGCCCTACGAGGGTGCGTTCTTCGCCCGCCTCGTGGAGTGGTGGTCGTCGTCGGGCGCGAGCGAGCGGTTCTCGCTCCTGTTCCGCCCGCACCCCCGTGACGACGAGTGGCGCGAGCGGTTCGCGCCCGCGTTCGACCGTCCGGGCGTGGCCGTTCAGGAGCCGTCGCACACGGACATCGACGTCCTCGCGACGCTGCTCCAGCACGTCGACGTCGTCGTCACGAACGCCGGCACCGTTCTGCTCGACGCGCTCGTCAACGACCGGCCGTCCGTGTGCGTCCTCTACGACGAGGGCGCGCCGGCGGGCGAGTCGTGGGCGGAGAAGAGCGTCATCGGCGAGCACTACGCCGATGTCGCGTCCTCCCGGGCGTTCCACGAGGCGAGGTCGTTCGACGAGGTCGTCGCCGGGATCGAGCGCTGCCTCGACGCGCCCGATGAGCTCGCGGCCGAGCGGCGGGCCGTGACGGCGATCGTCGTCGGCGCGGTCGACGGCCACAGCGCCGACCGCGTCGTCGACGCGATCCTCGAGGAGGTCCCCTGATGCGTCCGCTGCTCGTGGGCATCTACTCGCAGCGCAACGCCGATCGCGTGTCTCGGGTCGTCGAGCCGGCCCTCCGGGCCGGATGGGACGTCGCGTTGCGCGCGCTCGACGCCCCGTCGTCAGCGCTCGAGCGCGTGACCCTCGCCCAGGGGCCCGGCCTGCGCCTCGCGAATCTGAACGGCCTCGTCGAACGGGTCGGCGGCGGGCCGCGATGGACGGTGTTGTGCGACGACGACGTCCAGTTCGTCCGCGGCGACGTCGTCGACCTGGTCGCCGAGGCCGAGGCCGCGGGCTTCGGGCTGTCGCAGCCTGCGCACGCAGCCGGCTCGCACGTGAGCCATCCGCACACGCGCGCGGCGCGTCTGTCGAGGGCGCGGTCGGTTCCGTACGTGGAGGCCGGCCCCGTCTCCGTGATCGCACCCGCGTGGAGTGAGCGGGTGCTGCCGTTGCCGGCGTGGCGCGGCATGGGGTGGGGCTTGGAGCTCGAGTGGATGGACCTGCAGGCCGAAGGCTGCGTGCTCGGCGTCGTCGACCGGGTCACGTACCTCCATCTGGATCCCGTCGGGAGGACCTACGACGAGGTCGCCGAGCGCGGCCGGATGGCGACCGACCTCGCCGAGCGTGGGATCGACGACCTCACCCGCCGGCAGGTGACGCTCGCGACGTGGAGGCCGTGGCAGCGGCGTCCGCCGTGGGCCGGCAGATGAGCCCCTGGCGCCGGGCGAAGCCCTCGGGTCGTGACGACAACGTCCTCGTGGACTACTGGTACTCGCACGCCGTCGGTCACGTCGTCGAGGCACTCCGCGTCTGCGCGGGCTACCACGCCGCCGACGCCTCCGTTCGCCCGAGCCTCGTCCTGAACGGTGCGTCACCGGTCGAGCTCGCGAGCTGCGTCCCATTCGTCGAGCGGACGTACCCGGTCTCGTACACGAGCTTCGGGCAGCCGGTCGGGAGCCCGAAGGCGGCATTGCGCGCCATCCCCCGGGACTGGGACTACGTCCTGCACCACCACGCTGCGACCGACGAGTATCACGCTCGCTTCCCCGGCATCCGCCGTTACTACGACGCCTCCCGGCGCCACTTCCGAGCGCGGGTCGCGCGCGGCACGGCCGGGCAGCCGCCGCCCCCGTACGCGCGTCACCAGCGACTCCGGCTCGAGCTGCCGACGGCCGAGCGCGAACGTGCGCGTCACGCCCTCGGCGGACGGGCGTCGATCGCCGTCATGCCGGCGGGCAGCGGCGCGCGATACCTCTACCCGTCGTCGACGTCGTGGAACCTCGTGCTCGACGCGTTGGAAGCGTCCCTCGCCGGCGTCGTCTTCACGTTCGTGGGGAGAGTCCGGGCGGAGGGCGGGAGAACCGCGAGCGGCATCGCCCGCGACGAGCTCGACGGCCTGCTGGCGATGCGCGCCGCGGCCGTCGACGCCTTCGACCGGCCGATCCTCGAGCAGCTCGCGGCCGTCGAGGCGTCGAGCCTGTTCGTGTCGCCGCACACCGGCTTCGGCTTCGCCGCGACCGCGGTCGGCACGCCGTGGCTCACGCTCTCCGGCGGCGACTGGCACGAGTACTTCTTCAACGGGGTGCCGTTCCACTCCGTGGTGCCGATGACCTCCGAGTACCCGGTGTTCGCCCAGGGCGAGGCCATGCCGATGCTCGACGCGGACGTGGACGGCGAGGGGCCGCGGGCGCGGGTCATGAGCAGCGAGCGGTTTCGCCGCGACCTCCCGGAGATCTGCGAGGCGGCCCAAGCCCTCGTCGCCGGCCGCGTGTCGTACGAGGACGCCCTCGCCGCCTACTTCCCGCGGCTCCTCGACGCGTATGGCGGCGACCGCTCGCGCATCGCCACGTTCGAGGACGTCCACCTCGACCATCTTTAGGGTTCCGGCACGTGAGGATCGTGATGACCCTGCTCGTCCGCGACGAGGGCGACGTCGTGCAGCAGCATCTCGACTTCCACCTCGCCGCCGGAGTCGACCTCGTCGTCGCCACCGAGCACGCGTCGAGCGACGGCACGCGCGAGATCCTCGAGAGCTACGCCCGCGAGGGCCGCGTACGCGTGTTGCACGAGCCTGAGGGCCCGTTCCGCCAGCGCGAGTGGGTGACGCGCATGGCGCGGCTCGCCGCGACCGAGCACAGCGCGGACTGGGTCGTCAACAGCGACGTCGACGAGTTCTGGTGGCCGCGCGGTGGGACCCTGCCGGAGGTGCTCGCGTCGATTCCGGGCCGGTATGGGCTCGTCCAGTCGCTCGTCCGGCACTTCGTGCCTGTTCCGGAGGACGACCGCCCGTTCGAGGAGCGCATGACGCTCCGGCTCGCCGCCAAGGCGCCGGTGAACGACCCGCGCAGCCCGTGGCGGCCGTTCCGGAAGGTCGTCCATCGCGCGCACGCCGGTGCGGAGGTCGTCGAGGGGAGCCATTCGATCGGCGGCACCGGCTTCGTCCCGATGCGGGGCTGGTATCCGCTCGAGGTGCTCCACTTCCCGATCCGGTCGGCCGCGCAACTCGAGCGGAAGGGCCAACTGTGGGGAAGCGCGGTCGAGAAGTTCTACGCGGGCGAGGAGGTCGTCGCAGGCCCTGGCGCGGCGTACCACGCGCTCGCCTTTCGCGACAGCCGGTCGGGTCGCAGCGCGGCGGTGTTCGCGGATCTCGTCGGCACGCCGGACGCTCGGCGGCGGATGCTCGAACGGGGGACCCTCGAGGAGGACACGAGGCTGCGCGATGCGCTCAGAGCAATCCGTTCCGGCGACCGGTGGCTGACGTTCCCACGGCCGACGGCCGCCGAGGATGCTTCGTTCGCGCTCGACGTCGCAGTCCTCGGTGAAGCGGATCTCGTTCGGGTTCGCCGCCGCCTGGACGAGCTCGGGCGGCGGGTCGGCGAGCTCGAGGCGCGGCTCGGCGCGCGCCTCGAGCGACGCGCGCGCTCGCTCGTCCGTCGGGCCCGCGGGGTGGACTGATGCGCATCGCGATGACGCTCCTCGTCCGCGACGAGGTCGACATCGTCGAGACGTGGCTCCGGTACCACCTCGCGCGCGGGATCGACGTCGTGATCGCAACCGACCACCGCTCGGTCGACGGCACGTCGGACGTCCTGCGCGAGTACGAGCGGCAGGGTCGGATCGTCGTTCTTCGCGAGGAGGGCGACATCGTTCGGCAGAGCGAGTGGATGAGCCGCATGTCGCGGCTCGCCGCTCTCGAGCACGGCGCCGACTGGGTCGTCCCGAGCGACGCAGACGAGTTCTGGTGGCCGCGCG
>Ga0081539_10001614_pt1 | contig 37039 bp, 17 predicted proteins | sample TabmetS4T2R2_FD_71023 | JGI IMG/M metagenome (GOLD analysis project Ga0081539, IMG submission 71023) | Tabebuia heterophylla rhizosphere microbial communities from the University of Puerto Rico - S4T2R2 | ecosystem: Host-associated > Plants > Roots > Rhizosphere ... | reverse complement strand
GATGTGGACCCGGCGGAGCTGGGGTACGCGCTCGCGACCACCCGCACCCGGTTCGAACACCGGGCCGCCGTGGTGGGCACGACCGCCGAGGAGCTGGCGGCCGGCCTGACCGCGCTGGCCCGTGACGAGCAGGCCCCTGGCGTCGTCCGCGGCCGGGTGGCCGGCGGGAAACCGGCGATGCTGTTCACCGGCCAGGGCGCACAGCGACTCGGCATGGGTTCGGCGTTGTCCGAGGCGTTCCCCGCGTTCGCGACGGCGTTCGACGAGGTGTGCGCGGAGCTCGACCGCCACCTGGACCGTCCACTGCGGACGGTGTGGGACACCGAGGACCTGTACCGGACGGGCTGGACCCAGCCGGCGTTGTTCGCCCTCGAGGTGGCGCTGTTCCGGCTGCTCGAGTCGTGGGGCGTGACCCCGTCGGTCGTGGCGGGACACTCGATCGGTGAGCTGGCGGCCGCCCATGTGGCCGGCGTGTTCTCCCTGGCGGACGCGGCCCGGCTGGTGGCCGCGCGGGCCCGCCTGATGCAGGCGCTGCCGGCTGGCGGCGCGATGGTGGCGATCCAGGCCACCGAGGCCGAGGTGGCGCCGGTGCTGACCGACGAGGTGAGCATCGCCGCGATCAACAGCCCCGGCTCGGTGGTCGTGTCCGGCACGGAGCCAGCGGTCGAGGCGGTGGTCGCCCACTTCACCGACCGGCGCACGAAGCGCCTGACGGTCTCGCACGCGTTCCACTCGCCCCTGATGGACCCGATGCTGGCCGAGTTCGGCGAGGTGGCGAGGACGATCACCTACACCGCCCCGACCATCCCGGTGGTGTCGACCCTGACCGGCGAGCCGACCGAGGACCTGACAACCCCGGAGTACTGGGTGAGGCAGGTCCGCGGCACGGTCCGCTTCGCCGACGCGGTGACCACGATGGCGGCGTCCGGCGCCGTGACCTTCGTGGAACTGGGCCCCGACGCCGTCCTGTCCACCATGGCCGCGGAGTCCCTCGGCGATGAGATGGTCCTGACCTCGTTGCTGCGCAAGGACAAGGACGAGCCCCGAACCCTGGTCGAGGCACTGGCCCGCCTGGAGACCCGAGGTGTCACGGTCTCCCCGACGGCGTTCTACGCCCGCACGGGCCAGTCCACGGTGGACCTGCCGACCTACCCGTTCCAACACGAACGCTTCTGGCAGGAGAGCCTGGAAGGCGCCCCCGCCGAGCCGACCACCGACGCGGCGGCCTTCTGGACCGCGGTGGACAGCGGCGACGTCGCGGCGTTGGTCGCGGCCCTGGACGTGACCCCGGACGCCCCACTGACCGAGGTCCTCCCGGCCCTGTCCGCCTGGCGCCGAGGCCACTCCGAACGCGCGGCCCTGGACACCTGGCGCTACCAGGCGAAGTGGGACCGCCGCCCGACCGGCACCAACGCCACCCTCACCGGCACCTGGCTCCTGGTCATCCCGGAACTGTCGGTGCCGCATGGGACAATGGAAACCGGGGGCCGGAGGCCAAGCCCCGAACAAATCGCCGCCGCCCTGACGACTCACGGCGCCACGGTCGTCCAGTGCACACCCACCGAGGTCGCCGAGCAGGTGGAGGGTGCCGCCGGGATCATCTCCCTCCTGGCCCTCGACGAAACCCCGCTCGCCGAGTACACCGCTGTGCCAACGGGTGCCGCCGCGACACTCGACCTCCTCAAGTCCCTCGCCGGCACCACCGTCCCCCTGTGGTCGCTCACCCGGGGTGCCGTGTCCACCTCCCCGGCGGATCCGGTCACCAGTGAGGTCCAGGCACAGGTCTGGGGCCTCGGCCGGGTCGCCGCACTCGAGCTGCCCCAGGCCTGGGGTGGGCTGGTCGACCTGCCGGAGGACCTCGACGACCGTGCCGCCGCCGCTCTGGCCGGGATCCTCGCCGGCGTCGGGGAGGACCAGGTCGCGTTGCGCCAGGACGGCGTGTTCGTCCGCCGGTTGTACCGCGCGCCCGCGGCGACCTCGCGGTGGGCGGGTACGACGGGAACGGTGCTGATCACCGGCGGCACCGGCACCCTCGGTGTCGAGGTCGCCAGGACCTACGCCCGCCACGGCGCCGGCCACATCATCCTGCTCAGCCGCCGCGGCGTCGCGCCCGACGGTCTCGTCGAGGAGCTCGGCACCCAGGTCACCGTGGCCGCCTGCGACGTGGCCGACCGGCAGGCGCTCCAGGCGATCGCCGACGAGCACCCCGACATCCGGACCGTCGTGCACGTCGCCGGGCTCGCCCAGCTGACCGCCATCACCGACATGGACCTCGGCGAGTTCGCGAACGTCGTGTCGGCCAAGGTCGCCGGTGCCGCCAACCTCGACGCCGTGTTCACCGAGCTGGACGCGTTCGTCCTGTTCTCGTCCGTCGCCGGGGTGTGGGGGAGTGGGGCGCAGGCCGCCTACGCCGCCGGCAACGCCTACCTCGACGCGCTCGCCGAGCGCCGCCGCGCCCAGGGCCGGCCCGCGACGTCCGTCGCGTGGGGACCGTGGGCGGAGAGCACCCTCGTCGCCGAGGACATCGAGGACGCCCTCCGCCGCCGCGGGCTCGCCCCCATGCCGCCCGGCCGCGCGATCGCCGCACTGCACACGGCACTCGCCGCGAACGACACCGCCGTCGCCGTGGCCGACGTGGACTGGGCCGCGTTCGTGCCGTCGTTCACCGCGTTGCGGCCCAGCCGGCTGTTCGACGCGATCCCCGAGGCGGTGGCCGACCACGACGAACCGGCCGGTACCTCCGACCTCGCCCGCCGGCTCGCCGACCTGCCCGAGGCCGAACGTCTCCCGTACGTGGTCGGCCTCGTCCGCACCCAGGTGGCGGTCACCCTCGACTACGCCGGCCCGGAGGCGGTCGAGCCGACCCGCGCGTTCAAGGAGCTCGGGTTCGACTCGGTCACCGCGGTCGAGTTCCGCAACCGGATGACCGAGGCGACGGGGGTGCGCCTGCCGGCGGCCGTCGCGTTCGACTACCCGACGCCGGTCGCGCTGGCCGAGCACCTGCTCGCGGCCGGCGCCGCCGTGACGGTCACCGCCGCCGCCGCGTTCGTCGACGAGCCGATCGCGATCGTCGGCATGAGCTGCCGCTTCCCCGGCGGTGTCGGCTCCCCCGAACAGCTGTGGGCGATGCTGGCCGAGGGCCGCGACGGCATCGGCCCGTTCCCCACCGACCGCGGCTGGGACCTCGACGACCTGTTCGACGCCGACCCCGAGGCGCCGGGCCGCAGCTACGTCCGCGAGGGCGGCTTCCTCACCGACCTGGCCGGCTTCGACGCCGCGTTCTTCGGGATCAGCCCACGCGAGGCCGAGGCCATGGACCCGCAGCAGCGGCTCGTCCTCGAGTCGGCCTGGGCGGCGCTGGAAGACGCCGGCGTCGACCCGACGGCCATGCGTGGCACGCCGACCGGCGTGTTCGTCGGCACCAACAACAACGACTACGTCCGGATGAACGGCGCCGTCGGCGTCAGCTCGGAAGGGTTCATGGCCACCGGCAACGCGGCCAGCATCCTGTCCGGCCGCGTGTCCTACGTGCTGGGGCTGGAAGGCCCGGCGGTCACCGTGGACACCGCGTGCTCGTCCTCGCTCGTGGCGCTGCACCTGGCCGTGCAGGCACTGCGGACCGGCGAGTGCCGGGTCGCGCTCGCCGGCGGTGTGACCGCGATGTCCACCCCCGGCGCGTTCGTCGAGTTCAGCCGCATGCGTGGCCTCGCGCCGAACGGCCGCTGCAAGGCCTTCGCCGCGGGCGCCGACGGCACGAACTGGGGCGAGGGCGTCGGGATGCTCGTGATCGAGCGGCTCTCCGACGCGGAAGCGGCTGGCCACGAGGTGCTGGCGGTGGTCCGCGGCTCCGCGGTCAACCAGGACGGCGCGTCGAACGGCCTGACCGCACCCAACGGCCCGTCGCAGCAACGGGTCATCCGCACCGCGCTGGCCGGCGCCGGCCTCACACCGTCCGATGTGGACGTCGTGGAGGCGCACGGCACGGGCACGACGCTCGGCGACCCGATCGAGGCGGACGCGTTGTTCGCCACCTACGGGCAGGAACGCCCGGCCGACCGCCCGCTGTGGCTCGGTTCGGTCAAGTCGAACATCGGCCACACGCAGGCCGCCGCCGGGGTCGCCGGCGTGATCAAGGTCGTGCTGGCGCTGCGCAACGGCCTGCTGCCGAAGACGCTGCACGTCGACGAGCCGTCCCCGCACGTGGACTGGACCGGCGCCGTGCGCCTGCTGGCGCAACCCCAGCCGTGGGAGCGGAACGGGCACCCGCGCCGGGCCGGGGTGTCGTCGTTCGGGTTCAGCGGCACGAACGCACACGTGATCATCGAGGAGGCCGAGCCGGCGGACACACCGGCGAGCGGGGCGAGCCGATCGAACGCGAGTGGGCCGCCGGTGTCTGGACTGACGAGCAGCGCAGGGAGCTCGGCCACGAGCGAGCGAGCAGCGCAGGAGGGAAGACACCGGGTACAGGCCCACTCGCCGGCGAGCGGAGCGAGCCAATCGAACACCGCCTTCGTGCTCTCCGCGCGTGCCGACGGCGCGCTGCGCCAGCAGGCCGCGGACCTCCTGCCGCTCCTGGACACGGTCTCGACCGCCGATCTCGCCTACTCCCTGTCGCTGCGGACCAGCCACCCCCGGCGGGCCGTGGTGACCGGCGGCGTCGAGGAACTGCGGGCCGGGCTGGCCGCCCTCGCCGCCGGGGAGCCGGCACCCACGCTCGTCACCGGGGTGGCGGGCACACCGGGCAAGGTCGCGTTCTCCTTCCCGGGCCAGGGATCGCAGTGGGTCGGGATGGCGGTCGAGCTGCTCGACACCGCACCGGTGTTCGCCGCGCGGATGGCGGAGTGCGAGGCGGCGCTCGCCCCGCACGTCGACTGGTCCCTCGACGCGATCCTGCGTGACGGCGCCCCGCTCGACCGGGTCGACGTGGTGCAGCCGGTGCTGTTCGCGGTGATGGTGTCCCTCGCCGCGCTGTGGCGCTCCTACGGGGTGGAACCGGCCGCGGTGGTCGGGCACTCGCAGGGTGAGATCGCCGCCGCGTGCGTGGCCGGCGCACTGTCCATCGAGGACGCCGCGACGGTCGTCGCGTTGCGCAGCAAGGCGTTGCTGCGGCTGTCCGGCAAGGGCGGCATGGTGTCCGTGCCGCGGCCGGTCGCCGAGGTCGAGGGCCTGCTCGCCGAGCGGCCCGCGATCACCGTGGCCACGGTCAACGGCCCCCGCTCCACCGTCGTCGCCGGCGAGCCCGGCGCGCTGGCCGAGCTGCTGGCCGCCTGCGAGCGGGACGGGATCCGCGCCAAGCGCATCGACGTGGACTACGCCTCGCACTCCGCCTACGTCGAGGAGATCCACGACGAGCTCCTGGACGTCCTCGCCGGCCTGCGCCCACGCACGTCCGACATCCCGTTCTTCTCCACGGTGACCGGTGACTGGTTCGACACCACCGCCATGGACGCCGGCTACTGGTACCGCAACCTGCGCCAGACCGTGTGGTTCGAGCCCGCCGTCCGCGGCCTGCTCGACTGGGGCGTCACCACGTTCGTCGAGGCCAGCCCGCACCCGGTGCTGACCATCGGCGTCCAGGACGTCATCGACGACGCGTCCGCGACAGCGTCCGTGGTGGGCTCGCTGCGCCGCGACGAGGGCGGCCGCACCCGGTTCCTGCTCTCCGTCGGCGAGGCGTACGTGCACGGCGTCAGTCCGAAGTGGACGCACGAGGGCGCCAACCGGGTCCGGCTGCCGGGCTACCCGTTCCAGCACGAGCGGTTCTGGCTGGACGCGGGCGCCGAGAGCGTGGACGCCCGCGGCCTCGGCCTCACCACCGCCGACCACCCGCTGCTCGGCGCGGCGGTGGCCGTCGCCGACACCGACGGGGTCCTGTTCACCGGCCGCCTGTCCGTGTCCACCCACCCGTGGCTCGCCGAACACGCCGTCGCCGGGCAGGTGTTCGTGCCCGGCACCGCGTTCGTGGAGCTGGCGATCCGGGCCGGCGACGAGGTCGGCCGCGGCCGCGTCGAGGAGCTGACGCTCGCCGCGCCGCTGGTGCTGCCCGCGAAGGGCGCCGTCCAGGTGCAGCTGTGGGTCGGCGCGCCGGACGAGGCCGGCCGGCGGCCGCTGACCGTCCACTCGCGACCCGACGACAGCCTCGACGACACCGCGCCGTGGACTCGGCACGCCACCGGTCTGCTCGCGGACGCCGAGGCCGCCGGGACGTTCGAGACCGTGTGGCCACCCGACGCCGAGCCCGTCCCCGCCGAGGAGCTGTACCCCACGCTGGCGTCGGTCGGCCTGGCGTACGGGCCGACGTTCCAGGGCGTGAAGCAGGTGTGGCGCCGCGGCGCGGAGATCCTCGCCGAGGTCGCGCTGCCCGAGGCCGCCGCGAAGAACGCGGCCGCGTTCGGCCTGCACCCGGCGTTGCTCGACGCCGCACTGCACCCGCTCGCCCTCGCCGGCGGCGCCGACGGGCCGAAGCTGCCGTTCGCGTGGGAAGGTGTCTCCCTGCACGCGGCCGGCGCCACCGCGCTCCGCGTCCGGCTGCGGCCGCGCGGCAGCGCGGTCGAGGTGACCGTCGCCGACCACACCAACACCGTGGTCGCCGAGGTCGAGTCGCTGGTCATGCGTGCGCCGTCGGCCCCCGCCGAGCAGGACACCCACCACGACGCCCTGTTCCGCCTGGAGTGGACGCCGGTCGCCGAGGCAGGCACGGCGGACGCGCGCTGGGCCGTGCTCGGCGACGGCGCGCTGCCCCGCGCGGCCGGCTTCGTCACGGAGTCCTATGTGGACCTCGCGGCACTCGCCGAGGCCGTCGCGGCCGGTGCGCCGAAGCCGGACCTGGTGGCCCTGCCGGTCCCCACGGGCTCGGTGCCGGACGGGGCGCCGGACGTGGCCGCGGCCGCGCACGACACCGTCCACGCCACCCTCGCGGCGATCCGCGAGTGGCTCGCCACCGAGGCGTTCGGCGACGCGAAGCTCGTGGTCCTCACGACGGGCGCGGTCGGCGTCGAGCCCACCGACGACATCGACCTGGCACAGGCACCCGCGTGGGGTCTGCTCCGTTCCGCGCAGACCGAGAACCCGGAACGGCTCGTGCTCCTCGACGTCGACGACCGCGACCCGCACCGGGCACTCGCGGCGGCGGTCGCGGCCATCGCCGACGACGAGCCGCAGGTGGCCGTCCGCGACGGGGTCGCCCTCGTGCCCCGGCTCGCCCGGCTGGCCACGAGCCCCGCGCTCGTCCCGCCGGCCGGCACCGACCGCTGGCGGCTCGACGTCACGGAGAAGGGCACGCTCGACAACCTCGCGCTGCTGCCCGCCGGCGCGGAACGGGACCCGCTCGGCCCCGGCCAGGTGCGCATCGAGATGCGGGCCGCCGGCCTGAACTTCCGCGACGTCCTGATCGCGCTGGACATGTACCCGGGCGACGGCGTGATGGGTGGCGAGGGCGCGGGCGTGGTCGTCGAGGCGGCGCCGGACGTCACCGGGGTCGCCGTCGGCGACCGCGTGATGGGCCTGTTCTACGGCGCGTTCGGCCCCGAGGTGGTCACCGACGCCCGGATGGTCGTGCCGGTGCCGGCCGGCTGGTCGTTCGCGACCGCCGCATCGACGCCGATCGCGTTCTGCACCGCGTACTTCGCGCTCGTCGACCTCGCCCGGGTGAGCGCCGGCGAGAAGGTGCTGGTGCACGCGGCCGCCGGCGGCGTCGGCATGGCGGCCGTCCGCCTGGCCCGGCACCTCGGCGCCGAGGTCTACGGCACCGCGAGCCCCGGGAAGTGGGACGCGCTGCGGGAGATGGGGCTGGCGGACACGCACATCGCGAACTCCCGCACGCTGGAGTTCGAGAGCCGGTTCGGCCGGGTGGACGTGGTCATCGACTCGCTGGCCAAGGAGTTCGTCGACGCGTCGCTACGGCTGCTCGGCGACGGCGGCCGGTTCGTCGAGATGGGCAAGACCGACGTCCGGGACCCGGCACGCGTCGCCGCCGACCACCCCGGCGTGGCGTACCAGGCGTTCGACCTGCTCGCCATCGACCCGGACCGGGTGAGCGCGATCCTCCACACGGTGCTCGCCCTGTTCGAGGCCGGGGACATCACCCCGCTCCCGGTGCGGCGCTTCGACATGCGGCGCGCGCCGGAGGCGTTCCGGTTCATGTCCCAGGCGAAGCACGTCGGCAAGCTCGTGCTTACGGTGCCGCCCCGGACGGACCCCGACGGCACCGTCCTCATCACCGGCGGCACCGGCACGCTGGGCGGCCTGCTCGCCCGGCACCTGGTCGCCGAGCGCGGCGTGCGGCACCTGCTGCTGACGAGCCGCAGCGGCCTGGCGGCCGCCGGCGCGGACGAGCTCGTCGCGGAGCTGACCGGCCTCGGCGCCGAGGTCACCGTGGCGGCCTGTGACGCGGCGGACCGGGACGAGCTGGAAACCACACTGTCCACCCTGGACCGTCCGCTGACCGCGGTGGTGCACACGGCCGGTGTCCTCGACGACGCCGTCGTGACCGAGCTGACCGCCGAGCAGGTGACGACGGTGCTGCGGCCCAAGGTCGACGCCGCGGTCAACCTGCACGAGCTGACCCGGGACGCGGGACTGGCCGAGTTCGTCGTGTTCTCCGCGGCCGCCGGCACGCTGGGCGGCCCCGGCCAGGGCAACTACGCGGCCGCGAACACGTTCCTCGACGCGCTCGTGGCGAAGCGGCGGGCGGACGGGCTCCCGGCCCGCTCGCTCGCGTGGGGCCTGTGGGCCGAGGCGAGCGGCATGACCGCGCACCTCGACGACGCGGACCGCGCCCGCATGGCCCGCGGTGGCCTGCTGGCGCTGTCGGTGGCGCAGGGCATGGCGCTCTACGACGTCGCGGCGCGGGTCGACGAGCCGCTGCTGGTGCCGATGCCGGTCGACCCGGCGGCACTGCGGGAGATGGGCCGCGCCGGCATGGTGCCCTCGGTGCTGCGTGGCCTGGTGCGCCGCCCGGCCCGCCGCAGCCTCGAACAGGCCGGCGCGCTGGCGGGCAGCTTCAGGAACGACCTGCTGAACCAGCCCGCGCCGCAGCGGCAGCGCACCGCGCTCGAGTTCGTCCGGGCGCAGGCCGCGACGGTGCTCGGGCACCCTAACTCCGCAGCCGTGGACGCCAACCGGCCGTTCACCGAGCTGGGTTTCGACTCCCTGACCGCGGTGGAGTTCCGCAACCGGCTCAAGGCGGCCACCGGGCTGAAGCTGCCCGCGACCGCCGTGTTCGACTACCCGACCGCGGCCGCGCTCACCGAGTTCATCCTCGCCGAGCTGGCACCGGCCGACGTGGACCCCGCGCAGGGTGTGCTGGCGGAGCTGGAGAAGTTCGAGCGGTCGCTCGCGCAGGCCGGCGCCGCCGGTCTCGACGGCGAGGTGGCGTCCCGGATTACCGAGCGGTTGCGGTCCCTGGTGTCGAATTGGCACGGCGGTGCCGACACCGGCGCCGACCAGGACGGACCGGACGTCGGCACGGTGCTGAAGACCGCCTCCGCCGACGAGCTGTTGCGGTTCATCGACGACGAGCTCGGCGCCGCCTGAGCCGTGGGCACGAGTCACGGCGCGGGTCGCGCTGAGGAGGACTACTGATGGCGAACGAAGAGCAGCTTGTCGAATACCTCCGGCGCGTGACGACCGACCTGCACGAGACCAGGAGGAAGCTGCGGGAGGCCACGACACCGGAGCCGATCGCGGTCGTCGGGATCGGCTGCCGCTTCCCCGGCGGCGTCGGCTCCGCCGACGAGCTGTGGGACCTGGTCTCCTCGGGGGCCGACGGCATCACGGACTTCCCGACCGACCGCGGCTGGGACCTGGACGCGTTGTTCGACGAGCACCGGCCGGGCGGCACGAGCTACGTCCGGCGCGGCGGCTTCATCGGTGCGGCCACCGACTTCGACGCCGGGTTCTTCGGCATCAGCCCGCGCGAGGCCCTCGCCATGGACCCGCTGCAGCGGCTGTTCCTGGAGACCTCGTGGGAGGCCTTCGAGCACGCCGGCATCGACCCCGACTCGCTGCGCGGCGGCCGGACCGGGGTGTTCGTCGGCGCGAACAGCGCCGAGTACCTGACGGTGATGCAGCGCAACATGGACGCGTTGATCGGCTACACGATGACCGGCGTGGCCGGCAGCGTCGTGTCCGGCCGCGTGGCCTACACGCTGGGGCTGGAGGGGCCGGCGGTCACGATCGACACGGCCTGCTCGTCGTCGCTGGTGGCGGTGCACGTCGCCGCGCACGCGCTGCGGGCCGGGGACTGCACCCTCGCGCTGGCCGGCGGGGTGTGCGTGATCTCCACCCCGGGCACGTTCGTGGAGTTCTCCAGCCAGAAGGGCCTGGCCCCGGACGGGCGGGTGAAGGCGTTCGCGGAGGCGGCCGACGGCACCTCGTTCGGTGAGGGCGCCGGTGTGCTGGTGCTGGAGAAGCTGTCCGACGCCCGCCGCAACGGCCACCGGGTGCTGGCGGTGGTGCGGGGTTCGGCGGTCAACCAGGACGGCGCGTCGAACGGGCTGACCGCGCCGAACGGGCCGTCGCAGCAGCGGGTGATCCGCGCCGCGCTGGCGAACGCCGGCCTGTCACCGTCCGATGTGGACGCGATCGAGGCGCACGGCACCGGCACGACGCTGGGTGACCCGATCGAGGCGGGTGCCCTCCTGCAGACCTACGGCAAGGACCGGGACCGGCCGCTGTGGCTGGGTTCGGTGAAGTCGAACCTCGGGCACACCCAGGCCGCGGCCGGCGCGGCCGGCCTGATCAAGATGATCATGGCGATGCGTCACGGCGTGCTGCCCGGCACCCTGAACGTGGACCGGCCGTCGAACCACGTGGACTGGTCGGACGGCCCCGTGCGGCTGCTCACCGAACCGGTGGCGTGGCCGGCGGGAGAGACGCCGCGGCGCGCGGGTGTCTCGTCGTTCGGCATCTCGGGCACCAACGCCCACGTGCTGATCGAGGAGGCCCCGGCCGCCGAACCGGCCGAGACCCCCGAGACCACCGAACCCCCGGCCGGCCCCGTCACGTGGGTGCTGTCGGCGAAGACCGAACCGGCGCTGCGCGACCAGGCCGCCCGTCTGCGGGACTGGTTACCCGGCCTGCCGGACGGGGTGTCCGCGCACGACGTCGGGCACGCGCTCGCCACGACGCGGGCGCGGTTCGCGGAGCGGGCCGTGCTCGTCGGCGAGCCCGCCGAACTGCGTGCCGCCCTCGACGCGCTCGCCGCGGGTGAGGGCGCGAGCACCCTCGTCACCGGCACCGCGACGGTGGGGGACCGGACCGCGTTCCTGTTCCCCGGCCAGGGTTCCCAGTGGCTCGGCATGGCCGCCGAACTGCTCGACACCTCACCCGTCTTCGCCGCGCGCATGACCGAGTGCGCGGCCGCGATCGACCACTTCACGGACTGGTCGCTGCTCGACGTCCTGCGCGGCGTCGACGGGGCCGCCTCGCTCGACCGCGTCGACGTCGTGCAGCCGGCGCTCTTCGCGATGATGGTGTCCCTCGCCGCGCTCTGGCGGTCCCACGGCGTCGAGCCGGCCGCCGTGGTCGGGCACTCGCAGGGCGAGATCGCGGCCGCCTGCGTGGCCGGCGCACTGTCCATCGAGGACGCCGCCCGCGTGGTGACGTTGCGCAGCCAGGCCATCGCCGCCGGCCTCGCCGGGCGGGGTGGCATGGTGTCCGTGCCGGAGCCGGTCGCCCAGGTCCGGGCGCGGCTGCGGGACGGCATCTCCGTCGCCGCGGTCAACGGGCCGGCCACGGTCGTCGTCTCCGGCGACCCGGCGGCACTCGACGCGCTGCTCGCCGAGTGCGAGGCCGACGGCGTGCGGGCCAAGCGGATCGAGGTGGACTACGCCTCGCACTCGGCGCACGTGGAGTCCATCCGCGACCGGCTGCTCGAGGTGCTGGCACCGATCCGGCCCCGCACGAGCGAGATCCCGTTCCACTCGACCGTCACCGGCGAAGCCGTCGACACCGCCGGGCTGACCGCCGAGTACTGGTACCGCAACCTGCGCCAGACCGTCGAGTTCGACGAGACCGTGCGCGGCCTGATCGCCGACGGCGTCGACTCCTTCGTCGAGGTCAGCCCGCACCCCGTGCTCGTGCTCGCCGTGCGGGACATGCTGGACGGCACCGGGTCCGCGGTCGGCACCCTGCGCCGGAACGACGGCGGGACGCGGCGTTTCCTGCTCTCCCTCGGCGAGGCCCATGCCGCCGGTGTCCCGGTCGACTGGCAGACCCTGCTCCCCGCGTCGGCGACCCGCGTCGCGCTGCCGACGTACGCGTTCCAGCACCGGACCTACTGGCCGAAGGAGGCCGGCGCGCCCGCCGACGCCGCCGGTCTCGGCCTCGGCTCGACCGGGCACCCGCTGCTCGGCGCCGCCGTCTCCCTCGCCGGCACCGGCGGGCACGTCCTCACCGGCCGGCTGTCGACCACGAGCCACCCGTGGCTCGGCGACCACCGCGTCGGCGGCCGGATCTTCCTCCCCGGCACCGCCTTCGTCGAGCTGGCCATCCGCGCCGGCGACGAGGTCGGCGCGACGGCGCTGCTCGAGCTGACCCTCGAGGCGCCGCTCATCCTGCCCGAGAAGGGCGCGGTGCAGGTGCAGCTGTGGGTGGGGGAGCCGGACGCGCACGGCGCGCGGGCCCTGACCGTCCACTCGCGACCCGACGACGACACGCCGTGGACGCGGCACGCGACCGGCGCGCTCGGCGCGGACCCGGCCGTCACGTCCACACTGGACAGTTGGCCGCCGCCCGGCGCCGAGGCGGTCGAGACCGCCGAGCTGTACGACCGGTTCGCGACCATGGGCGTCACCTACGGCGACGCGTTCCGCGGCCTGCGCTCGGTGTGGCGCCGGGGCAGCGGCGCCGACGCCACGGTGTTCGCCGAGATCGCCGCACCGGACGCGGTCGACGTGAGTGGTTTCGGGCTGCACCCGGCCGTCCTCGACGCGGCACTGCACCCGCTCGGGCTGGGCGTGTTCGGCCAGGACGGCGAGGACGGCCGGCCGTGGCTGCCGTTCGCGTGGCACGGGGTCACGCTGCACGCCACCGGCGCGACCGCGTTGCGGGTCGCGATCCGGGCCGCCGGACCCAACGCCGTCGCCGTCACCATCGCCGACCACGCCGGCGCGCCGGTCGCCACGGTGGACGCCCTGGCCGTGCGGCAGCTGCCCGCCGACGCGCTCGCCGAGCTGGGCAACCCGCGCCACGACGCGCTGTACGTGCTCGACTGGGCGACCGTGCCGCCGAGCCCGGGCGCCGCCACCGTCACGGTCCTCGGCCCCGGCGACGGTCTCGACACGATCGCCGAGGTGCCCGAGTACGTGGTCGTCCCGGTGACCGTCCCCGACACGGACCTCGTCACCGCGACGCACCAGGCCGTCAACACAGCTCTCGCCCGCGCGCAGGAGTGGCTCGCCGACGACCGCTTCGCCGCCGCGCGCCTGGTGTTCCGCACACACGGCGCCACCGACGGGACACAGCCCGCGCTCGCCGCGGTCTGGGGCCTGCTGCGCTCGGCCCAGTCGGAGAACCCGGACCGGTTCGTCCTGCTCGACGCGCCCGCCGACGCCGACCCGGTGCCGGCGCTGCGCACCGGGGAGCCGCAGCTGGCCGTCCGGGACGGCGAGCTCCGCGTGCCGCGCCTGGCCAAGGCGCCCGGCGAGCCGGCACAGACCCCGGAGGTCACCGGCACGGTCCTCGTCACCGGCGCGTCCGGCACACTCGGCGGGCTCGTCGCCCGCCACCTCGCCACCCGGCACGGCGTGCGGCGCCTCGTGCTCGCCAGCCGCCGCGGCCTGACCGAGGACATGGCCGCCCTGCGGGACGAACTGGCCGGGCTGGGCGCGGACGTCACCGTGACCGCGTGCGACGCCGCCGACCGCGACGCGCTGGCCGCGCTCGTCGCCGAGCACCCGCCGAACGCCGTCGTGCACACCGCGGGTGTCCTCGACGACGGCGTCCTCGCCTCGCTAACCCCCGAGCGGGTCGCGACCACGTTGCGGCCCAAGGTGGACGCGGTCGTCAACCTGCACGAGCTGGCCGGGGACGTCGACGCGTTCGTCGTGTTCTCGTCGGCCGCCGGTGTGTTCGGTGGGCCGGGACAGGGCAACTACGCCGCCGCCAACGCGTTCGTCGACGCGTTCGCCGCCCACCGGCGCGCGCTCGGCCTGCCGGCCGTGTCGCTGGCCTGGGGCATGTGGGCGCAGCGCACCGGGCTGACCGGCGCGCTCGACGACGCCGACCTGGCACGCATGCGCCGCTCCGGAGTACACCCGCTGTCCACAGAGGACGGTCTGGCGCTGTTCGACGAGGCCCTCTCCGCGCCGGAGCCGGCGCTCGTGCCCGTCCGCCTCGACCTCGGCGCGCTGCGTGCCCAGGCCGGCGCGGGCGTGCTGCCGACCGTGCTGCGCGGCCTGGTCCGCACCCCGGTGCGCCGCCAGGTCGAGGCCGGCGCGGCCGCCTCCTCCGACCTGGTCGCGCGGCTCGCCGGCCAGGGCGAGACAGAGCGGCGCAAGGCGTTGCTGGAGATCGTGCGCACACAGGTCGCGGTCGTGCTCGGGCACGCCGGCGCGGACGGGGTCAGCACCACCCGGGCGTTCAAGGAGCTGGGTTTCGACTCGCTCACGGCCGTCGAGTTCCGCAACCGCCTGAGCACCGCGGTGGGCCTGCGCCTGCCGCCGACGCTGGTCTTCGACTACCCGAACCCCACCGTGCTGGCCGAGCACCTCGACGCGGAGCTGTTCGACGGCGCCGTCGCGCAGGCCGCCGCCGTGCCGGTCGCCCGCGGCGCCGACGAGCCGATCGTGATCGTCGGCATGGGCTGCCGCTTCCCCGGCGGCGTGACCTCACCCGAAGGGCTGTGGGACCTGGTCGCGGCCGGCGCGGACACGGTGTCCGGCTTCCCGACCGACCGCGGCTGGGACCTCGGCAACCTCATCGACCCGGACCCGGACAAGCCCGGCCGCACCTACTGCGGCGAGGGCGCGTTCCTCTACGACGCGGCCCGGTTCGACGCCGAGTTCTTCGGCATCTCCCGCCGCGAGGCGCTCGCCATGGACCCGCAGCAGCGGCTGTTCCTGGAGACCTCGTGGGAGGCCGTCGAACGCGCCGGCATCGACCCGACCACGTTGCGCGGCAGCATGACCGGCGTCTTCGCCGGCCTCATGTACCACGACTACGCCGCCCACCTGCAGCACCTGCCCGACGAGCTGGACGGCTTCGTCGGCACCGGCATCTCGGGTGGCGTGGTGTCCGGCCGGGTGTCCTACCTGCTGGGGCTGGAGGGTCCCGCGGTCACCGTGGACACGGCGTGCTCGTCGTCGCTCGTCACCATGCACCTCGCCGCGCAGGCGCTGCGGGCCGGGGAGTGCACGCTCGCGCTCGCCGGCGGCGTGACCGTGCTGGCCACCCCCAACGCGTTCATCGACTTCAGCCGCCAGCGCGCGCTCGCGCCGGACGGCCGGTGCAAGTCGTTCGCCGCCGCGGCCGACGGCACCGGCTGGGGCGAGGGTGTCGGCGTGCTCGTGCTCGAACGGCTCTCCGACGCGCGCCGCAACGGGCACCCCGTCCTCGCCGTCGTGCGGAGCACCGCGGTCAACCAGGACGGCGCGTCGAACGGCATGACCGCGCCGAACGGCCCGTCGCAGCAGCGCCTGATCAACCAGGCGCTCCGCACGGCGGGCCTGACGGCGGCCGACGTGGATGCCGTGGAGGCGCACGGCACCGGCACGACGCTCGGCGACCCGATCGAGGCGGGGTCGCTGATCGCCACCTACGGCCGCGACCGCGGCGAGCACCCGCTGTGGCTGGGGTCGATCAAGTCGAACATCGGCCACACGCAGGCGGCCGCCGGCGTCGCCGGTGTGATCAAGATGGTCGAGGCCATGCGTGCCGGCGTGCTGCCCCCGACCCTGCACGTCGACGAGCCGTCGCCGCACGTGGACTGGGAGAGCGGCGCGGTGCGCCTGCTGACCGAGCCGGTGCCGTGGCCGGAGACCGGGCGGCCGCGCCGGGCCGGTGTCTCGTCGTTCGGCATCAGCGGCACGAACGCGCACGCGATCATCGAGCAGGCCCCCGAACCGGTCGTGCTCGACTCGACCGCCGACCTGCCCGTGGTGCCGCTGGTGCTGTCCGGCCGGGACCAGGCCGCCCTGCGCGACCAGGCGACCCGGCTGGCCGCGCACCTCGACGGTGTGCCGGCCGCCGACCTCGGTTTCTCCCTCGCCACCACCCGCACCGCATTGCGGCACCGGGCGGTCGTGCTCGGCGCGGACCGCGCCGAGTTGCGGGCCGGGCTGGCCGCCGTGTCCCGCGGCGAGACCCCGCCCGGCGTCGTCCGGGGCGTCGCGGACAGCGCGGGCGCCACCGCGTTCCTGTTCACCGGCCAGGGCGCGCAACGCCTCGGCATGGGTGCCGGACTCCGCGCGTTCCCGGCGTTCGCGGCGGCGTTCGACGAGGTGTGCGCGCACCTGGATCCCGGTTTGCGCGACGTGATCGCGTCCGGTGAGGGTCTGGACGAGACGGGGAACACCCAGCCGGCGTTGTTCGCGTTCGAGGTGGCCCTGTACCGGTTGTTCGAGTCGTGGGGTGTGCGGCCGGACTTCGTGGCCGGACACTCGATCGGTGAGCTGGCGGCCGCGCACGTCGCCGGCGTGCTCACCCTGCCGGACGCCGCGCGGCTGGTCGCCGCCCGGGCCCGCCTGATGCAGGCGCTGCCCGCGGGTGGCGCCATGGTGGCGCTGCGGGCGACCGAGGACGAGGTCGCGCCACTGCTCACCGACGACGTCACCATCGCCGCGATCAACGGCCCGGAGTCCGTGGTCGTGTCCGGCACGGAGGCGGCCGTCGAGGCGGTCGTGGCCCGGTTCACCGACCGGAAGACCAAGCGGCTCACCGTGTCCCACGCGTTCCACTCGCCGCTCATGGAGCCGATGCTCGACGAGTTCCGCGCCGTCGCCGAGACCGTCACCCACCACGAGCCGGCCATCCCGGTCGTCTCCACGGCCACCGGCGAGGTCACCGACCTGACGCCGGAGTACTGGGTCCGCCAGCTCCGCGGCACCGTGCGGTTCGCCGACGCGGTCCGGACGCTGTCGGCGCGGGGCGTGCGGACCTTCCTGGAGCTGGGGCCCGACGCCGTGCTCACCGCCATGGGCCGGGACACGGTGACGGACGCGGAGTTCGTGCCCGCGGGGCGCAGGGACCGCGCCGAACCGGCCGCCGTGGTCGAGGCGCTGGCCCGCCTCCACACGCGGGGGATCGACCTCGGCTGGGCGGAGTTCTTCGCCGGGGCCCGCCGGGTCGACCTGCCGACGTATCCGTTCCAGCGCACCCGGCTCTGGCCGGACCCGCCCGAGAAGACGGGCGACACCGGGCCGGCCGACGACTTCTGGGCCGCGGTCGAGAACGCCGACCTCGGCACGCTCCTCGGCCTCGACGACGACGCGTCGCTCGCGGACGTGGTCACCGCGCTCGCGGCCTGGCGGGCGACGCCGGCCGAGAACCCGGCGGGCTACCAGGTGGGCTGGCGTCCCGTCACCGACCTGCCGGTGGCCGCGCTGCCCGGCATCTGGCTGCTCCCCGCCGGCGACCTCGCCGGGGAGATCGGCGCGGCGATGGCCCGGCACGGCGCCGACGTGCGCGTGTACACCGACCCCGCCCCGGACGCGTTGCTCGCGCTCGCGCCGGACCGCATCGTCGCCGGCGTGCTGACCGTGCCGGGCGGCCCCGGGCCGGACACGCTGATCGAGGCGCTGGACCAGGCGCGGCTGGACACCCCGGTGTGGTGCCTGACCCGCGGCGCGGTCGCGACGACACCGGCGGAGCGGGTCACCGACCCGGCCGCCGCGGCGGCGTGGGGGATCGGCCGCGCGGCCGCCGTCGCCACGCCCCGGGCGTGGGGCGGGGTGATCGACCTGCCGGAGGCACTCGACGAGCGCACGCTGTCGGTGCTGTGCCGCCTGTTGACGAAGGGCGCCGGCGAGGACCAGGTCGCGGTGCGCCCGGCGGGTGCGTTCGCGCGCCGCCTGCTGCCCGCGCCGGGCGGCGGCGAGCCGTGGGCGCCGGCGGGCCCGGTCGCGGTGCGCGGTGGCGCGCTGGCGGACCGGATCGCCGCCCTGCTGACCGAGGCGGGTGTGACCGTCGCCGAGGACGCCGACACGGTGGTGCTCACGAGTGACGCCCCCGGCGCCGCCGAGACCGCGCCCGCCACCGACGCCGGCACCCTGGTCCTGGTGTCCACTGTGGACGAACTGTTCGGGATCACGCGGACCGCTCGCGTCGCCGCCGTCTTCGAGGCGGTCGCGGGGCACCGCGCCGGGGCCGTCTCGGTCACGGTGGGCGACTCGGTCGACGCCGCCGGACTGCTGTCCGCCATCGGCGCCGGCGGGCTCGCGGCCGGCGTCGACTGGGCCGCGTTCGTGCCCGGCTACACCGAGTTCCGGCCCAGCCCGTTCCTGCGGGAGCTGCCCGAGGCCATGCGGCACGTGGCGGCGGCCGAGGGCGACGCGGAGGCGGAGATCGACAGCCCGGCCGCGCTGCGGGCCCGGCTGGACGGGGCCGACGAGGCCGGGGTCCGGGCGGTGCTCACCCAGGTCGTCCGCGCCCAGACCGCGTTCACGCTCGGCCTGCCGTCGGCCGCGCTGGTCGACGAGGACCAGGAGTTCCTGGACACCGGGTTCTCCTCGCTCACGGCGGTGGAGCTGCGGCGCAGGCTCGAGGCGCTGACCGGGCTCGAACTGCCCGCCGCGCTCGTCTACGACTACCCGACGCCCGCGGAGGTCGTCGAGCACCTGATCGAGGAGCTGGCGGCCACCGACGAACGGCGGGAAGCGGCGTAGCGCCGCCCGAGGAAGGAAGAACGCACATGGCCAAGTCCGCCAAGTTGAAGCACCTGTTCAAGCCGCCGAAGATCGCGTGGCGCCCCCTGGAGCGGCAGCTGTTGCGTGCCGCCGGCATCGAGGACCTGTGCCGGCTCGCGCGCCGGCGCGTACCACGCATGGTGTTCGACTACACCGACGGCGCCGCGGACAGCGAGCGCAGCCTGACGCGGGCGCGGCAGACGTTCGCCGGCATGGAGTTCAACCCCTCCGTGCTCCGCGACGTGTCCACTCTGGACACGACCAGGACGATCCTGGGCAGGCAGGCGAAGTTACCGTTCGCCCTGGCGCCGACCGGGTTCACCCGCATGATGCACGCCGAGGGCGAGCCGGCGGTCGCGTCGGCCGCCGCGAAGTTCGGCGTGCCGTACTCGGTGTCCACCCTGGGCACGACCTCGCTCACGGACATCGCGGCGTCCGCGCCGGGGGGCCGGCACTGGTTCCAGCTGTACTTCGCCGAGGACCGCGGGCTGGTCAAGGAACTCCTCGCGCAGGCGGAGGAGGCCGGTTTCGACACCATCCTGCTGACGCTGGACACGCCGATCTCGGTGCCGCGCCGCCGCGACATCCGCAACGGCCTCACCATCCCGCCGTCCATGAGCCTCTCGACGTTCGCCGAGGCGTGGCTGCACCCCGGGTGGTGGGTGCGCCAGCTCCGCGCGGGCATCCCGTCGCCCCAGGTGCTGTCGGCCGCCGGCGGCTCGGCGTCGGACCGCATCGAACGGGTCTTCAACCCCCGCCTGTGCGAGGAGGACGTCGAGTGGCTGCGCGGCGCGTGGCAGGGCAACCTGGTCACGAAGGGCGTGCAGAGCGTCGCCGACGCCAGGCGGGTCGTCGACCTCGGCGTGGACGGTGTGTGGCTGTCCACCCACGGCGGCCGCAAGCTCGACCGCGCCCCGGTCCCGGTCCGGCTGCTCCCGGACGTCGTCGACGAGGTCGACGGCCGCGCCGAGGTCTTCGTGGACACCGGCATCACCTCGGGCGCCGACATCGTCGCCGCGATCGCGCTGGGCGCCAGCGCCGCCGTGGTCGGCCGCGCCTACCTGTACGGCCTGATGGCCGGCGGTCACGCCGGCGTGGTCAAGACGCTGGAGATCCTCACCCGCGAGATCGAGGTGACGATGAAGCTGCTCGGCGTCACCGGCGTGGACCAGCTGAACCGCACCCACGTCACACTTCCCTGAGCGTCCACGGGAAAACGGGTTGGCACCGCGTGGTGCCAACCCGTTTTTCCCGTGGTCAGGCGGCCTTGGCGTGCCCGGCGTCGGCGAGCTTGTCCGAGATCAGGGACACGACCTCCCCGACCGTGGACAACCGCATCATCTCCTCGTCGTCGACGTCGAGGCCGAGTTCCCTGTTGATCGCGATGCACAGGTCGATCTCGGACAGCGAGTCCAGGCCGATCTCGTCGAAGGTCGCGGTGAGCGAGACGATGTCCGCCTCGATGTCGGCGACCTCGTCGAGCAGTCTGACGACGATGGCGTACAGGTCTTCCATGGTTTTCGGCTCCTCGTGCGTGTTCGGGATGGTGTTTCGCTCACTGGGCTCACTGGAGGGTGTCGACGGCGTCGACGGCGAGGTCGGGCCACACCAGCGTGGTCGACCCCCACGACAGGCCGGCGCCGAACGCCGACAGCAGCACGCGGTCGCCGGCCTTCAGGTCGCCGCGTGCCGCGTACTCGGTGAGCAGCAACGGGATCGACGCGGCCAGCGTGTTGCCGACCCACTCGATGTTGGTCGCGACCCGTTCGCGTGCCAGCCCCAGCTCCCCGGCCACGGCCGACACGATCCGCAGGTTCGCCTGGTGCCCCACGAACCAGTCGACGTCGGTGACCCGCCACCCCGCCCGGTCCAGCGCCACGCGGGAGGACGCGGCCATCCGCGCCACCGCCTGCACGTACAGGGGCCGCCCCGACATGTGCAGGTACCAGTCTCCGGTGGGCACCGCGTCGAACCCCAGCCCGTCGGACGCCGAACGCTGGCGTGAGCCGCCGGCGGGGATCGCCAGCAGGTCCGCCTTCGCGCCGTCGCTGCCCAGGTCGATCGGGCCCAGGGCGCCCGGCTCGTCGGGCGTGCCACCGCGCAGCACCACCGCGCCGCCGCCGTCGCCGAAGATGGGCGCCGTGGCGCGGTCGGCCGGGTTCACCAGCGTGGAGAACGCCTCGGCGCCGATGAACAGCACGGTCTCGGCCACGCCGGCGCGGATCAGGCCGGCCGAGGCCGCCAGGCCGTAGAGGAACCCGGAGCACGCGGAGGTGAGGTCGAACGCGGCCACGGTGCTCAACCCCAGCTGGTGCGCCACCTCGGGCGCCACCGCCGGGCACAGCCGGTCGGCCGAGGTCGTGGCCACCACCACGGCGTCCGCGGTGGACTCGCCGGCCGACTTCAGGGCCCGGGCGCCCGCGCGCACCGCCATGTCCCGGGTGGACAGTCCAGCGGAGACCATGCGGCGCTCCCGGATCCCGGTGCGGGTGCTGATCCACTCGTCGGACGTGTCGAGGGTGGCGCACAGGTCGTCGTTGGTGACGACCTTCGGGGGCAGCGCGGCCCCGAGGCCGTGGACCACCACGGCCGGTGGTGTTGTCGCCATGGTGCTGTCTCCTCCTGGGCGTGACGTCGCCGGATCGGTCATGGCCGGCCGCCTCAGAGCCGCACCGGCAGTCCGCGTGGTGTGCGGACGAAGGTGGACCGGCGCCAGTCGATGTCCTGCTGCGGCACGGCGAGCTCGAGGTTCTCGAACCGCTCGAGGAGCGTGCGCAGCGCGACCGCGAGCTCCGCCCGGACGAGCACGTGGCCGGGGCAGTAGTGCGGGCCGCGGCCGAACCCGATGTGCTTGCTGTTCTCCGGGCGGTCGAAGTCGAGTGCCTGCGGGTCCGGGAAGACCTGGGGGTCGCGGTTGGCCGCGTTGATGGACAGCAGGACGGTGTCGCCGGCCGAGATCCGCTGCCCGGCGATCTCCAGGTCCTCCCTGGCGAACCGCCGGAAGCCGCGGACCACGGTGCTGTGGCGGCGCAGGAGCTCCTCCACGGCGGCGGGGTAGAGCTCGGGGTTGGCCCGCAGCTTCGCGAGCTGCTCGGGATGTCCCAGCAGGTCGAGCGTGGACAGCGAGAGCGCGCCGACCGAGCTGTCGAAACCGCCGAAGAAGATGATGCTGGTCATGATGAGGATGTCGTGGGTGCTCAGCGGCTCGTCGTTCTTCTCCCGGGTGGTGGCCCAGTAGGAGATCAGGTCGTCGGTGGGTTCCCTCCGCCGGTTCTCGATGAGCTGGATCATCACCTTGATCAGCCCGTTGAGAACGGCCGGGTCGTCGCCCTCCGCCGGCGCGATCGCGCTGTCACCGGCTATTCTCACCAGATCGAAATCCTGCGCAGGAATTCCGAGAATCTCCCCGATGACGCTGATCGACAATGGTGCGAAGTACGTCTGCACCAGGTCCACCTCGCCGCCGTTCGCGGCGGCGGCCTCCTCGGTGTCGTCGAGCAGTTTCCCGATGATTTCCTCGATGCGCGGAATGATCTCCGCGACCCGGTTCTCCCGGAACGCGAAGTTGACCAGCCGTCGGGTCTGGGTCTGCTCCGGCGGGTCCTCCATCACCAGCCGGGAGTCGGCGAGCCCCTCCGGCGGCAGCGTGTTCGTGTAGTCGGGGCCCGCGTACTTCCTCGGCCTGGCAAGGCGTTGGTCCCGCAGGCCGGCGTGCACGTGCTGGTAGTCGGTGACGAACCACACCGGGATCCCGTCCGGCAGGCAGATCCGGTGGATCGGTCCCGCCGCCCGCATCCTGGCGTAGGCGGCATGGGGATCGTGCCAGTACTCCTCATCCATCGGCATGGGATGTGAATGCAGTGGACAACGGTCTACCATGGTTTTGGCGCTCCCATCTGACCCTGGATTGGATGTACCGACGCGCACGATTTATCCACGGTACCGTAGATTTAAGATCGGATTGTGGGATACACACACGGGTAGCCGATGAATAATTCAGGGGTGCCGGTCCGGTTCTTTTCGGTATTTTCTTTGTCGGAGATACTTCGTGGTGGCTCACCAGAGAGAGGCGCGCCCGTGGCGAGGATGCCGGGAAACGGTCACTGTCACTCGTTCAACGGTGACGGCAGGTTGGACGTCATGGCGTGCGACAGCCACACCGGCGAGCTCTTCGTCTTCCCGCACAGCGGGAGGTTCCAGGGGCGGGACACCTATTCCGAGCCGGTGCTGATCGGCGACCGCTTCCACTGGCAGCGGGACTACGGCGTGGTGCGCACCATCGACATCAACGGCAACGGCCACGCCGACGTCATCGCGCTGTGCGACCGGGACGTCAACGGCCGGTCCGGGGTCTTCCTGTTCCCCAACAGGGGCCGCCTCGACGGCCTGGACACCCTGGCGGGGCCCATCCAGATCTCGGGGCCCCGGTCGGACCGGCGGTGGGAGACGCTGGGGATCGCCGACCTCGACCTCGACGGCTGCGACGACATGTTCGGCCGGGAGAAGGACCGGGGCGAGGTCCACGGTTTCTTCAACCGCCGCGAGGTGGTCGAGCACGAGACCTACAGCCGCGAGCCGGTGCTGATGGTCACCGTCGACGTGGCCGACTGGCCGCTCGGGATGGCGGACTTCACCGGCAGCGGCCGGCCGGACCTGCTGGTGCGGCGCGGGAACGGCGATCTCGACGTGTACGAGTTCGCGCCGGACGAGACGGGCGGGGGTGTGCGGTTCGGTGACGGCGGGCGCTGGTTCACCGTCGCCCGCGGCTGGCAGTCCTACGACCGCATCGTGCTGACCGACGTCGACCTCGACGGCCACCCGGACCTGCTCGCCATCGGCGCGGACGGCGTGCTGCTGGCCTTCCAGCACGACGGCGTGTTCGACCCGGAGAACCCGCTCGCCCTGTTCCGCGCGCCCGTGGTGGTGGCCACCGGCTGGCAGCGGTTCGGCATGATCAGCTGACCCCGGCCGCGTCTCGGGGACTCACGCGAGAACGGCGGTGGCACGGTCGACGCGAGCCGGCCGTGCCACCGCCGTATCTCGTCACTCCGCGAACTTGGTCCGGTCGCACCAGTGGAAGACCGGCAGGGACGACCCGTTCAGGTCCTGGGACCGTCCTGAGTAGACGAAGTGCTCGTAGCCGTTGCCACGGGCCAGCTTCACCTTGTCCTCCAGCGTCGGGACCTCCTGGATGCGGTCCTCGGCGGCCAGCGCCGCGGGACCACCGGTGAGCAACACCTTGATTCTCTTCATGTCGAACATGTGGACCTCCGATGTGGATGGGGCTTTCGTCTTCACTGGCCGCTGACGAGCACGTGCCCGCCCGCCTGCCGCAGTTCCCGGGACCGCCGGAAGTCGCGGTGCAGGAAGACCCGCTGCAGCCACCGGTCGCGGCCGTCGTAGCGGGGGGTGAACTCGGTGCGGCCGTGCAGTGCCAGCCGGTTGTCGACGAACGCGAGGTCGCCCGGCTCCAGGATGATCGTGCGGCGGACCGAGCCCAGGGCGTCGCCGAGCATGCCCATCGCCGTCTTGGCCTCGTCGTCGAGGGGGAACGTGCTCTGGAAGTCGATCCTGATGTCGGGGTCCTCCCGGGCGCCGGACAGCAGGCCGTGCGGCTCCGGCGCGCTCTGCAGGCCGCCGAACGACGCCGGCGGCTCGGTGAAGAACCGCGGCTCGTGCAGCACCTCGCGGGCCCCGGCCGGCAGCAGCGGCAGCGCGTTGCGGATCGACGCGACCTGCAGGCCGGCCACGTTGTCGTGGTCGTTGCGCAGGCAGTGCAGGCCGACGTAGTCCGGGCGGTAGACGTGGAAGGCGTTCTCCACGTGCATGGTCAGCATCACCGACCCGGCGTTGCCCTGGAACTTCTCCATGCCCGGCACCGGCACGACGTCCTGCACGAGCGCGCCGCTCTTCTCCTCCCGGAAGGAGATCGGCTCACCGAGCTGCAGCCCCACGAGCACCTGCGCCGCCGCGGGCACGGCGGCCTCCCGCTGGACCGATCCCGCCATGTTGGGCGTGTCGGGCAGCTCGTCCGGCTCGACGGGCAGGTTGCGCACCAGCAGGACGGCCTCGTCACCGGAGTCCCACGCGTAGCGCCGCAGCATCTGCCGTAGTCGCGCCGGCAGGTTGCTCGACAGCTCGCGGGCGGACTCGAGCCACTCGGCCGAGTCGAGGAGCCGGGGCGCGCGGCCGGCGAGGTACCGTGCGATCGTGTCGACCTCGATGTTCTCCTCGCGAGTCAGGGTGATCACGCGGTCGGTGCGGTGTGTTGGCTGGACATCGATGGTCATGTCGAGCCTCCTCTGCTGAAGTGGAGCTTTGGCACTGGGGCCGCGGTCAGTCCTCGTCGTCGAAGTCGTCCTCGAGATCGTCGAAATCGTCGTCGTCGAGGTCGTCGTCCCAGACCGCGTTCTGGAGGTGCGCCGCCAGCTCCCGTGGCGTCGGGTTGGCGAACAGGTCGGCGAGCGCGACCGGCAGCCCCAGGCCGGTCTTCACCCGCTGCACCAGTTGGGCGCCGAGCAGCGAATGGCCGCCGCTCGCGAAGAAGTTCGAGTCCGCGTGCAGGGCCGGCCGGTCGAGCAGCTCGGCCCAGATCGCCACGAGCGCGGACGTGGTCTCATCCGGTGGCGCCGCGCCGTCCCGCTCCCGCACCGACTCGGCGAGCCCGGCCAGCGCGGCCCGGTCCACTGTGGACGCGAGGGTGAGGGGGAGCGCGTCGAGCACCACCAGCGCGGGGACGAACGGCAGCGCGGCGCGGGCGTAGGACGGCAGGCGGTCCGCCACGTCCGGCTTGCGGGACTCCACGAACGCGGTGACGGCCTCGCCGTCCCCGACCGCGACGACCGCGTCCACGTCCGGGCACTCGGCGAGGACGGCCTCCACGTGCGACAGGTGGACGCGTTGCCCGCCGGCGGTCACGGTCGCCGACAGCGGACCCGACAGCTCGATCCGGCCGTCGGGCAGCCACCTGGCGAGCTCACCCGTGCGGTAGAAGCGGCCGTGGACGGGGTGCTCGCCGAACCGTTCCCCGGTGAGCGCCGGCCGGTCGTGGCACCCGGTGGCGACCGCGTCGCCGGCCACACACAGCTCACCCCGTACGCCGATGCCCAGCTCGTGGGTGGTACCCGGCTCGGTGACGAACACCTGGCCGGTGTCGAGGGCGAGGTGGCCGGCCGCGCCCGGGGTCGTGTACCCGGTGCGCACGTCGGCTCCCGCCGCCCGCAGCTGCGTGGCGAGCCGGGCGCCGGACGGTTCCGCCGAGGTCAGCACCGTCCGGCCGGTGAGCCGGGCCCCGGCCTGCTCGAACACCTGCCGCCACACGGCGGCGGGCGCCTGCACGAGGCCGACCCGGTGCCGGTCGAGGAGGTCGCCGAGCAGCTGCCCGTCCGTGCGGGCACGGTCGGGGGAGACCACCACGCGGCCGCCGGTGGTCAGCGCGGACAGGGCCTCGACCAGCGACGCGTTGGTGGCGACACTGCTCAACCACAGGGAAACGGTGTCGGGCGGCAGGTCCGCCACCGCGGTGGCGAGGGCGCGGTGGCCGACCACCATCGCCACGGTCGCGTCGAGCGGGTACTCCAGGTAGGCGGGCGCCTCGGCGCCGGTCTCGGGTGCGCCGGTCCGCCCGGCGCCGGCGATCGGGGCGATGGGCACCCCGCCCGGGACGGGCAGGCCGGGCGCCATGAGCACCAGCGGCGCGCCGGCGTCGGTGACGCGGTCGGCCAGGTCGGCGGGCGGCTGGGCGGGGTCGAGCAGCACGCAGGCCGCGCCGGCGAGCCAGCAGCCGAGCCAGGCGGCCGCGAGCTCGGCGCTCCTCGGCGCGATCAACGCGACCGTCGCGGCGCCCCGCTCCGCGACCAGGTCGCGGGTGTCGAGCGCCGCCGACCACAGCTCGCCGTAGGTCACGACCCGCGCGACCTCCTCGACGGCGACCGCGTCCGGGCGTGCCGACACCACCGCGTGCACCCGGTCGAGGACCGTGCCGGGCACCGGTTCGCCGGCCGGGGCGGGGGTGAGCACCGCGTGGTCGGTGGCGCCCCAGCGGGACAGCGCCGCGACCGGGAGGGCGGGGACCGTGTCGTCGGCGCTGTCGCGGCCCAGCGCCGCCAGCAGCGCGTCGTACCGTTCCAGCAGGAGCGCGACGTCGCCGCCGTCGAACGCGTCCACGCAGTACGCGGCGCGGACCGTGGTCTGCTCCGCGCCCGGCATGATGAAGAACTCGAGGTCGAACCGGCTGTAGCCGTTCTCGACCATGACGTGGCGCACCGGCAGGCCACCGACCGTGGCGGAGGTGTCGACCGTGCCGGGCACGTAGTTGAACAGGTGCCGGAAGAACGAGCTGCGCCACGCCGACGGGGTGTCCCCGAGCACGGCGGGGGACACCTGCTCCAGTGGCACGCCGGCGTTGCTGATGGCCTCCAGGAACGTGCCCCGGGTCTGCTTCGCCACGGCGCGGAAGTCGGCGGCCGCGTCCAGCTTCACCCGCAGCGGCAGCAGGTTCGCGTGGTAGCCGATGGCGTTCATGCTCGACTGGTCGCGGACGTTGACCGGGGTGCCGATGACGACGTCCGAGCCGGCGCCGTGCTGGGCGAGCAGCACGTAGTAGGCCGCCAGCAGCACGACCGCCTCGGACGCGCGCAGCTCCTTGCGCAGCCGGCGCACCGCGGCCCGGGCGTCGGCGGACAGCGCGTGGTGGATCGTCTCGGCCCGCAGCGACGACGTGGGACCCGCGGGCTTGGCGCACCACAGGCCGGACGCGCTCGGCGCGAGCCCGTCGAGGTTGTCGCGCCAGTACGCGAGGCTGCGTTCGTCGGCCGGACGCTGCGCGGGCGGCGTCACCCGGCCCGGCGCCGCGGTCCCACCCGCCTCGTAGGCGGCGAGCAGCTCGCGGAGCAGGATCGTGGTCGACATGGCGTCGAACACCAGGTGGTGCACGACCACGCAGCACACGTCGGTGTCCGGTCCCGCCCACACCCCGGCGCGGACGAGCGGCTCACCGCGCAGCGCGAACGGCGCGCCGGCGAACGCGGTCAGGTCGGCGTCGCGGCCGGCGCCGGTCACCGGGATGTCGCCGACGGCCACGGTGGCCTCGCCCGGTTCCAGCACCTGCTTGGTGAGCGTGGTGTCGTCGGCGGCGAAGACCGTGCGGAGGACGTCGTGCCGGTCGACGACGGCCGTGAGCGCCCGCGCCAGCACGGCCCGGTCGAGCCGTCCGTCCACCTCGAACGCGGTCGGCACGTTGTTGACCCCGGTGCCCGGCACGATCCGCTCGAGCAGCCACATGGCCGATTCTTTCCTGCTGGCCTCGACGGTGGTGGCCATGTCAGTCGTCTCCTTCCGCGCACACCTCGGCGAGCCGTGCGACGGTCCGGTTCGCGAGCACGTCCCCGAGCGACAGCGCGAGCCCGCGCCGGCGTGCCGCGTTGACCAGCTGCGCGGCGGCGACGCTGGTGCCGCCGCGGACGAAGAAGTCGTCGTCGATGCCGATCGGGGACACGGTCGTGTAGGTCTCGAACAGCTCGCACAGCAGCGCCTGCAGCTCGTTGACCGGGGCGCGCCGGTGCTCGTCGCCGCCGGCCACCGGCGCGGGCAGCGCGGCCGTGTCGACCTTGCCGTTGACGGTGAGCGGCAGCGCGTCGAGCGGCACGACCACGCTCGGCACCATGTACTCCGGCAGGCTCTCCGCGAGGTCCTTGCGCAGCTGCGCGATGTCGAGCGCGCCGGGGTCGGCCGGCACCACGTACGCGACGAGCTGCTTGACGTCCGGGGTGTCCTCCCGCACGACCGCGGCCGCGTGCCGCACCTCCGGGTGCCGGGAGAGCGCGGACTCGATCTCGCCGAGCTCGATGCGGTAGCCGCGGATCTTGGCCTGGTTGTCGACGCGGCCGCAGAACTCGTACTCGCCGTCGGCGGTGGGCCGCACCCGGTCGCCGGAGCGGTACATGCGTGACCCGGGCGGGCCGAACGGGTTCGCCACGAACCGGGTGGCGGTCAGGTCGGGCCGGCCGAGGTAGCCGCGGGCGAGCTGGGCGCCCGCGATGTACAGCTCCCCGATCTCGCCGGGCGCCACGGGCCGCAGCCGGTCGTCCAGCACGTGGTAGGTCACGTTCGGCATGGGCTGGCCGATCGGCAGCGGCCCGGGCGGCACCGGCTCGTCCGCCTCGATGACCACGGTGCTGCACCCGACGGTGGTCTCGGTCGGGCCGTACTCGTTGACCACGCGGGCGCCGGGGTGCTGGCGCCGCCACGCGTCCACGGTCTCGCCGAGCAGCAGCTCGCCGCCCGCCATCAGCTCGCCGGACGGCGACGCCTGCGCCGGCAGCGCGGTCAGCAGCGGGATGTGCGACGGGGTGACCTTGACGAAGCTCGGCCGTTCCTGGCCGTAGGGGCCCGCCTGGGGGGTGCCCATCTCCTCGAGTGCGCCGACGTGCACGCACCCGCCGTTGGCCAGCGGCGCGAACAGGGCGGTGACCGTCAGGTCGAACGCGAACGAGGAGTGCAGCAGCGCGCGGCCCCGGACGCCGGGGTAGGCACGTGCCACGTGGTCGAGGTAGGTGGTGAGCTGGCGGTGCTCGATCTCCACGCCCTTGGGCCGGCCCGTCGAGCCGGAGGTGTAGATGACGTAGGCGCGGTTCGCCGGGCCCAGTGGCGTGACCCGGTCGGCGTCGGTGGGGTTCGTGTCCGGTCCGGTGCTGTGTTGGATTGGCTCGCTCCGCTCGCCGGCGAGGAGCCGCTCCGGCCCGGTCTCGGGCAGGGCGTGCTGGTCGTCCTCGGTGGTGAGCAGCAGCATCGGGTCGGCGTCGGTGAGCATGTACTCGAGGCGCTGCGCGGGGTAGGTCAGGTCGAGCGGCAGGTAGGACGCGCCGGCCTTGAGCACGGCGAGCGCGGCCGGCACGAACTCGGCACCCCGGATGCCGATCGCGACCAGCCGCTCCGGTCCGGCACCGAGCGAGATCAGGTGGTGCGCCAACCGGTTCGCCGCCAGGTTCAACTCCGCGTACGTCTCCCGGTGCTCACCCCACACGAGGGCGACGGCGTCCGGGGTGCGGGCGACCTGTGCCTCGAACAGGTCCGGGTAGGGCGGTAACTCGCTCGCGGCCACGCGACTACCCCGCCTTCCGCAGGTCGCTCGGCGCGCCGGCCAGCAGGCGGGACACCGCGGCCGCCACGTCCGGGTGCCGCAGCATCTGGTCGTGGTCGACGTTCAGCCGGATGTTCTCCGCGAAATCCAGCTCCCGCTGCGTGGAGTGCGCCGACGTGATCGCGACCGCCTCCGTCCACAGGGGGATCGGGTCGATCTCGGTGGCGGCCCGCAGGTAGCCGACGAACGAGGCGAAACTGCCGGACAGCTCGGCGCGGATGTCCTCGTCCAGACCGAGCCGCTCACCGGCCACGGAGGTGGCGTCGCGGAAGATCCCGGCCAGCGCCGGGCCGATCAGCGACAGGTCCTCGAAGCCGTACCGCTGCTGCACCTCCTGGCCGTCCGCGTGGAACCGGGTGATCTCCTCGGGGGAGAGGATCGCCGTCAGCGCGTTGGCCGCCGTGTGGAAGTCCCGGTACAGGCCCACGATGTTGGGCAGCTCGGGATCGAGCAGGACGAGCGTCGGCGCCTGCCCCTGCAGCTCACCGAGCCGGGCCGCGAGCGGTGCGGCGAACACCGCGCCGGCGCAGTAGCCGATCACGGTCGACACGGTCCGCTCCCGCTTGCGCACGCCCCGGACCCAGCGCTCCACGTAGTCCGTGCCGGACATCCCGTCCTCGGCGCCGTTGGCTGGCGCGACCGTCTCCCAGATCTCGCCCGGCACGCTCAGCAGCGGGACGAGGTCGCGGAAGCACGCCTGGGTGCGGCCGGTGCTGGTGAAGTCGACGGTGAGCGTGAGCGCGTCACCGCCGGAGCCCCTGCGCAGCCGCTGCCACGAGTTCTTCTTGGTCATGGTGGAGTCCCCTTTCAGACTCGGGCGGAGTCGCGGACGTAGCGCCAGGCCACGGCGCCGCCGAGCAGCACCGTCCAGCCGGCCAGGATCGCTGCGGCGAGCGCGGTCTGGCCGCCGCCGAACGCGCTGTGGCCGATCTCGGCGAGCCACCGGCTCGGCATGACCGCCGACACGACCTGCATCCACTGCGGGAACGCGACCGACGGGAACAGCGCGCCGCCGAGCACGCCGAGGAGCATGTGGGAGACGGTGGTGAGCACCTGCACCGTCTCGGCGGACGCGATCTGCCCGATGAACACGCCGAGCAGCGCGAACGGCAGCGTGCCGGCCCACACGCCGAGCACCAGGTGCAGCCAGCCCAGCACCGGCAGCCGCACACCCTCCAGCGCGAAACCGGTCAGCGCGACCACCGTGATCGCCGGCAGCGCCACCACCATGGCGGTGGTCAGCTTCGCGACCAGGTAGGAGGTCGCGGTCAGCGGGGTGAGCCGCAGCTGCCGCTGCCAGCCGGAGGACCGCTCGAACGCCACCCTCGTGCCGACGTTCAGCGCGACGAACAGCGCGCCGAACGCGGCCAGGCTGCCCAGCAGGTACGAGCTGAAGTCCACCCCGGTCTTCTCGGCGATCTCGCCGCTGAACAGGTTGGCCTGCATCAGGTACATGAGGGTGGGGAAGAGGAACGCGACGACCCAGAACTTGCGGGCCCGGGTGATCCGGCGCACCTCGAACAGCAGGAATCCCATGCTCATCACGCCGCCTCGCTCTCAGTGGTGCCGACAGCGGCTCGGTCGGCGGCGCTGTCGGTGGCGCTGTCGGTGGTCAGCGCCAGGAACGCCTGCTCGAGGCCGACCGCGCCGATCTCGACGTCGTGTGCCTCCGGGAACCTGGCGAACAGTGCCCGCGCGGTGGCGTCGGAGTCCGCGCACACCAGCTCGGCGCGCTGGCCACGCAGCTCGGCGGCCACCACGCCGGGCAGCCCGCGCAGCCGGTCGAGCGTCACGCCGGGGACGGTCGCGGACAGCGAGCGGCCGGCCACCACGGACCGGATCTCGGCGACCGTGCCGTCGGCGATGATCACGCCGGCACGCAGCAGCACCACGCGGTCGGCGAACTCCTCGGCCTCGTCCAGGTAGTGGGAGGCGAACAGCACCGTGCGGCCCGCGCTCGTGAACTCCCGCATCGACGCCCAGAACACGTTGCGGGACTCCACGTCCATCGCCACGGTCGGCTCGTCGAGCACGAGCAGGCTCGGGTCGGACACCAGCGTCACCGCGAGGCGCAGCCGCTGGCGCTGGCCGCCGGAGAGCTTGCCGCGCCGGTCGGCGATGTCGGTGAGGCCGGTGCGGCGCAGCACGTCCGCGATCGGCAGCGGCGCGCGGTGCAGCGAGGCGGTCATGGTGAGCAGCTCGCGGATCGACACGTCCTCGAGCAGCGCGCCGTCCTGCAGCGTCGCGCCGACCACGCCCCGGGTGATCGCCTCGCGCGGGGAGTACCCGAACACCCGGACCTCGCCGGCGTCGGGGCGGGACAGCCCCAGGATCGTGTCGACCAGCGTCGACTTGCCCGCGCCGTTCGGGCCGAGGAGCGCGACCACCTCGCCTGGCGCGATCTCGAGGTCGACACCCCGGACGGCCCGCACGTCGCCGTAGCTCCTGTGCAGCCCGGAAACACTGACCGCCGCGGGCAGTCGGCCGATTGCTTCGTTCATCGATTCCCCATTTGGTCGCGGGTATGCGTTCATTGTTCTGGCTCAGGAAATCCGTGGTGGAAAAGTCCGGGCAGGAGCTGTGTGAATGTGTGGTCCCGCGGCGATGTTCAGGGGTGGTAAGGGGTGCCGGTAGGGGTTACGGCACGCGGCGGCGCGCGCCCATGATCTGGGCTAGTTATCCAGGTCGCGGAGGTGTTGTGTGGCGCGCATGGCGGGGAACGGGCACTGCCACTCGTTCAACGGTGACGGGAGAATGGACATCTTGGCCCGGGACGACGAGACCGGTGAACTGTTCGTGTTCCCGCACAGCGGCGCTTATCGGGGCACGGAGACATTTCTCGCGCCGGAGCTGATCGGCACGAACTTCCACCCCCGCCGCGACCACTTCCTGATCCGCACCATCGACATCAACGGGAACGGCTACGCCGACGTGCTCGGCCTGAGCATGCGGCCGGCGAACGACAACCCCGGCCTGTGGCTGTACCCGAACACCGGCGGGCTGAACGGGCTCGACACGCTCACCGGGCCCGTCCGGATCTCCGGCGCCCGGGACGACAAGAAGTGGGAGACCTTCGGCATCGCCGACGTCGACCTGGACGGCTGCGACGACACGTTCGGCCGTGAGAAGGACGCCGGCAACGTGGACGCGTTCTTCAACCGCCGCGAGGTGCGGGAGAACGAGACCTACGACACCACCGAGCACCGGATGGTGACCGTGGACGTCGAGGACTTCCCGTTCGCGATGGCCGACATCACCGGCACCGGCCGCCCGGACCTGTTGGTGCGCCGAGCGAACGGCGACCTCGACGTGTACGAGTTCGCGCACAACACCTCGGGCGTGGGGAACTGGTGGGAGGGCGAGGGCCGCTGGTTCACCCTCGACCGCGGCTGGCAGCGCTACCACCTGTTCGCGGTCACGGACATCGACCTCGACGGCCGGCCCGACCTGCTCGCCATGGGCGCGGACGGCACGCTGCTCACCTACCTGCACACCGGCAAGTTCGACCCGGACCGTCCACACGCGACGTTCGCCGAGCCCGAGGTCGTGGCCACCGGCTGGCAGCGTTTCTCCGCGGTGAGCTGACCATGGACCACGCCCACGCGTACGAGCGCGCCGACCGGCTCGACCCGGCCCTCGGCACGTTCCTGCACCGCTTTCCGTTGTCCGGCCCGGGAACCGACGGCCCCCTGCGCGGCATCCTCGTCGGGGTCAAGGACATCATCGCCGTCGCCGGCGCGCCGACCACCGCGCAGAGCAACGTGCACGACACGGACTGGTGGGCCGGCCGGGACGCGCCGGTCGTGGCCCGGCTGCGGGCGGCGGGCGCGGTCGTGGCCGGCAAGACGACGATGGCCGAGCACGCGCTGTCCCGGCCCGACCCGGCCGCCACGTACCCGGTGCCGCGCAACCCGTGGGACCTGGACCGCTACCCGGGCGGGTCCAGTTCCGGCAGCGCGAACGGTGTCGCGGCCGGCCTGTTCGACGCCGGTGTCGGCACCGACAGCAACGGCAGCGTCCGCATCCCGGCCGCCCTGTGCGGCGTGACCGGGCTGAAGCCCACCCACGGCCTGCTGCCCGCGGCCGGGGTGCGCCCGCTCGCCCGGTCGATGGACACCCCGGGCCCCATCGCCCGCACCGCCCACGAGTGCGCCCGGCTGCTGGCCGTCATGGCCGACCGCCCCGGCGAGCTCGACCGGCCCCGCCGCGACGACCTCGCCGGCGTCACCGTCGGCGTGCCCCGCGACCTGCTCACCTACGCCGCCGCGTTGTCCGCCGACTGCGCCGCCGCGTTCGACGTCGCGCTCGGCGACCTCGCCGCCGCGGGCGCGCGGGTCGTGGACCTCGCGATGGACGAGGCGTTCCCGCTCGTCGCCGCCCAGCTGGTGACCCTGCTGGTCGAGGCGTTCGAGGTGCACGGCGCGGCGCTGCGGGCCCGCTGGGCCGACTACGGCCGGCCGTTCCGGTGGAACGTCGGGCTGGGCGGGGTCATCAGCGCCGAGACCTACCTGCGGGCGCAGCGCGTGCGCCGGTGGGGCGCCGACGCGTTGCTGGCGCGGTTCGCCGGCGTGGACGTCATCGCGACACCGGCCTGGCCCGGCGCCGCACCCCGCTACGACGACGCCGCCGCGCTGGGCACGATCTCCTGGCTGCCCAGCGTCTGGAGCGCCACCGGGTTCCCGGCCGTCGCGGTGCCGATGGGCGCCGACCCCGCCGGGCTGCCGCTGTCGCTGCAGCTCGCCGCCGCGCCCGGCCGCGACTTCGAGCTCACGTCGGTCGCCGACGTGTACCAGCGCCGGACGGCGTGGCACGACCGTGTGCCGCAGGTGGTGCCCGGTGCCGAGCTCGCGCCGGTCACCGACCCGGCGGCACCCGCCGACGGGATCGACCTCGCGCGGCGCACGTGGCTCGCCGAGGCGTTCGGTGAGCTGGGCGTGCCGGCGGGGGAGGCCGACCTGGACCAGGTGGCCATGACCTGGACCAAGATCACCGCGATGTCGGCGATGCTGCCGGATCTCCCGGTCGACGTCGGCGCCATGAGTTGATGACTCCAAGCGAGGTAGAGATGGTGGACAAGTGCCCGGTGCACGGGCATGACATGCTGCTGAACGCCGAGTACTACCGGAACCCCTACGCGGTCTACGAGCAGCTGCACGAGGAGGGCACGGTCCACCGGATCTGCATGGCGGACCAGGTGCCCGTGTGGCTGGTGACGCGGTTCTCCGACGTGCACGCCGGGTTGCGCGACCAGCGCCTGGCGAGGGCGAAGGAGTACGCCGGTCCCGACTTCACCACGAAGCGGTTCCCCGAGGGCGGACCCACCGGCGCGCTGCCGACCTCCGACCCGCCCGAGCACACCCGCCTCAAGCAGTGGGTCACGCACGCCTTCTCCCCCCGGAAGGTGCGCAAGTACGAGCCGTGGGTCCACGAGCTGGTGGACGCCCAGCTCGACACGTTCGCGCGACGGGGCGGCGGTGACCTGGTCGACGACTACGGCGCGGTCATCCCGATCACGGTGATCTCCGAGATCCTCGGCATCCCGCACAAGTACCGGGTGAAGCTGAAGACCTGGGCCGACCTCATGTTCGGCTCGGACGAGGAGACCAACCTCGAGACGCTCAAGGAACTCCAGTCGGCGATGACCGAGATCCTCAAGGCCAAGAAGGAGGACCCGTCGGACGACCTGATCTCGGAGTGGATGCACACCGACTGGGAGGAGGGGAAGGCCCTCACCCCCTGGCAGATGGTGAGCATGGCGACGTTCACGCTCCTCGCCGGGTTCGACACGACCATGAGCATGATCAGCCGCGGTGCGCTCGCCCTCATGGAGGAGCCGGAGGTGCTGGCGAAGCTGCGGGCCAACCCGGACCTCTACCCGCAGGCACTCGAGGAGCTGCTCCGGTTGTTCGGGTCCGTGCACCACGGGTTCCGCCGCTTCGCCGTCGAGGACGTGGAGATCGCCGGGACGAAGATCGCGAAGGGCGACACGGTCCTGCTGCACCTCGCCGCCGCCGGCCGTGACCCGAACCGCCACGACGAACCCAACGCGTTCGACCTCGACCGGCCCGACCAGGCACACCTCGCGTTCGGCGGCGGCCCGCACTACTGCTCCGGCGCCGAGCTGGGCCGGATGGAGACGGTGATCGCGCTCGAGAAGCTGTTCGCGCGCTTCCCGAACATCGCACTCGCGGTGCCGCGTGAGGAACTGCGGTTCCGTCACTCACCGCTGGTGCCCGCGTTGCTGAGCCTGCCGGTGACGGTCTAGGGATCGTGCCTCGGAGCACCATGCCCGGACAGAAAGGAACGAGATGCCGGACACCGCCGAGGCCCGGACGACCTATGACCTGCTGATCGACCTGCTGGCGCGGGGCGGCGCCACCTACCGGCTCATCGAGCACGAACCGGAGGGGGTGACCGCCCTGGCCAGCGCGGCGCGGGGCCACGACCTCGAACAGGCCGCCAAGTGCATCGTGGTGCGGGTCAAGCTCGGCAAGCGGACCAACCGGTTCATCCTGGCCGTCGTGCCGGGAGACCGGCTCGTCGCGCTGGACGTCCTGCGGGAGATGTGGGGCGGCACCTACGTCTCCTTCGCCACCAGGGAGACCGCCGAGGAACTGTCCGGCTGCGTGAGCGGCACCATCATCCCGTTCACGTTCCGGCCCGACCTGGAGCTGGTGGTGGACAGCGGGTTGCTGCGGCAGCCCGAGATCTACTTCAACGCGGCCCGCCTCGACGTGTCCGTCGCACTGGACACCCGCGACTACGTCCGGATCGCCGAACCACGCGTCGAGTCCATCGCCCGCCCGGCGGAACTGGCCGAGGCGAGCTGACCCATGACCGTGCCCCTGGGAATGCCGTCCGTGCCGGTGCTGGCGAAGCGCCGGCCGACGAGACAGCTCCGGGTCGGCTCCGTCGGCGTCGGCAGCGGGTCCCCGATCTCGGTGCAGTCGATGACGACGACGTTGACCGCGGATGTGAACGCGACGCTGCAGCAGATCGCCGAGCTGACCGCGGCGGGGTGTGACATCGTGCGGGTGGCCTGTCCTTCCGCCGA
>Ga0081539_10001613_pt1 | contig 37093 bp, 30 predicted proteins | sample TabmetS4T2R2_FD_71023 | JGI IMG/M metagenome (GOLD analysis project Ga0081539, IMG submission 71023) | Tabebuia heterophylla rhizosphere microbial communities from the University of Puerto Rico - S4T2R2 | ecosystem: Host-associated > Plants > Roots > Rhizosphere ... | reverse complement strand
CAGGGCATGAACTCGGACAACGCCGGTGCTCGCATCCCGGGTAATGAGATTGAGGCGGTGGAGGTTGTGCAGCGCGTCTTCGACCTTCGATGCGTCTATCGAGGTTGTGTCGGTGCCCGTGCCGGCCGCGGCGGACAGAAAATACCGGGCCGGGCCGGTGGTGAAGATCTCGTCGGGAATAGCATTCGGATCAAGTAATGAGGCCAGCGTAAGGGCAGGTCGGGCCAAGCCACGCGGCTTGGCGTTGTCCGCGGCGGCGACGGACAGTGCCCAGGTTGCGGCGACCGTCCTTTGATGATCGTCGGGCAAGGCGTCCTCGGGCGGGACCAGATCCGCGAGGCGTTGTTTGCTGTCGTTCAGGCGTTGCCGATAGGCATTGCAGTCGATGGCGCGGTCGCGAATGAAGGCCGCGGCCTGCGCCACTGCCAATGGCAAGTGTCCTAGATCGACCGCCAGCAGCGCCGCTTCCCTCCTCTGGACGGTGGAGCCGATCGCGCGCACGAAGTAATCGACGGCTTCCTCGGGCGTGTACAAGTCGACCTCGACCAGGGTGCGACCCTCGGCTCGCAGCACGGCGTCACGGCGGCGGGTGGTCACTACCGTGCGGCCGTACACGGACGCCGGCGGCCACCAACCCTGGGCGTCCACCGGCGCGTCGAGGTTGTCAAGCACGACCAGCCAACGCTGGTTCGTGCCCTCAAGCCACCTCAGCGTTCGTTCCGCTGCCGATTCCACATCAGAGTCCATTCCGACTATGTGCAGCGCTCGAGCAGCCTCCGCGTAAGCGGCTATGATCGCCTGTCGGCTAGACGCCGTCACCCATATCAACGCATCAAGCTCACCGGACTCGGCGAGCTGTCGGGCGAACCTGGCGGCGAGCTGTGTCTTGCCGACGCCACCCATTCCTGAAAGCACGTGGGTCAAGACCACAGTCCGCCCCTTTTCGGCGGCCCTGGTCAGGTCGACGCTTGCCGGGCGGTCTTGGAACCAGGCCGCCGGCTGCGGAACTCTACCTATCTGAACCAGGCCGCCAGCTAGGCGGGATACGGCGTCTACGGGAGATTGAGACGGTCGTAACGCCAGAACGGCGGCCACCGTACTGATCATCGACAACACCGCGCTGAGAATGCCGGCGACCCAACTCGTCTTTTCGGTGCCGTCCCAATCCAACGACGGAGGCAGCCAGTCGAGCCACCGCCGTTGCCAGAGCAGCATCGACCACATAGCGGCCAGGACTGCCAGAACGAGGAAGATCACACCGAGACGTCGCCATCGCCTGGGACGCCGACCGAACACCCTGGTCACTGCTCCATCATCGACCTTGGCACAACAGCGATCGCATCCGGGAGGGTGAAGCTCCACGATGAATGGCTACTTACTCGGGGGTTGTCCTCTGTGGGGTTTCGTTGACGTGCAACTTGCACACTCATAGTGTCGACTGGGTGACGGCCGGTTTATGGGACGATGCTGATACGACCGATCCTGAGGAGTCTCGGTGAGTGTCACGATCGGCATCAACGGGTTCGGGCGGATCGGCCGGTGTCTCACCCGCATCGTCAGCGCCAATCCGGAGACCTGCGGGGTGACCATCGCCGCGATCAACGACCTCACCACGGTCGATCGGATGGCTTACGGCCTGCGGCGTGACAGCCTGCGCGGCACCTTTCCCGGCACGATCGCCGTCCGGCCCGACCATCTCGTGGTCAACGACCGTGCCATTCGGACGTTCAGCCACGCCCAACCGGAGCGCATCCCCTGGGCGGACGCGGGTGTCGACCTGGTCATCGAGGCCACCGGAAAGTTCCGCTCGGGCGAGGTGGCACGCCGGCACATCAGCCACGGCGGCGCCCGCAAGGTGGTGATAAGCGCCTCCGCTGACCACCCGGACGCATTCCTGGTCTACGGGGCCAACCATCAGACCTACGACCCGATACACCACGACGTCGTGTCGCCGGCGTCGTGCGGGGTGAACGCGCTGACCGTGATGGCCAAGGTGCTCTACGAGCGGTTCGGACTGGGCGGCGTGACCACATCGGTCGTACTCGCGATCCAGGGCTGGCAGAAGGTGCACGACGGCCTGATCGGCGCATCCCGCAATGACCCCCGCCTGGGTCGCGCCGCCGGCGAGAGCATCATTCCGCACAACTATGTGGTCGGTGACCTGGTGCAACAGGTGCTTCCGGGCATCGGCGACATCATGTTCAGTTACTACTGTGTACCGACGCCGATCGGGTCGCTGGCCGAGATCGCCGGCCGCACCGACCGGCCGGTCTCGGTCGAGGAGGTCAATCGGGCGGTGGCCGAGGCGGCCGCGGGTCCGTTGCGCGGGGTGCTCGCCTACGACCCCGACCCGACGGTTTCGATCGACGTCAAGAACAACTCGGCGTCCTGCCTCTTCGACCCGTCCGGCACGCAGACCACGGCGGACGGCGGCATCAAGGTGCGTGGCTGGTTCGACAACGAATGGGGCTATTCGCATCGATTACTCGATCTCGCACGCCTGATGGGCGTCCGGCGTCCGGCGCCGTCGGTGGTCCGTTCCGGGCACGCTAGCTGGAGTGTCGCCTGATCCGGCATAAGATCGAACCTGATGATCAAAGGCGATGAGGTACGGGCGGCGGCTGCGGTCGTCGCCGGCCGGGTCAGGCGTACGCCGGTCCTGCAGGCCGGCCCGCGAACTTGGTTCAAGCTCGAGTACCTGCAGCACGCCGGTTCCTTCAAGACCCGCGGAATGTTCCACCAGATGATGGCTGCGGGGACCTTGCCGGGCGCGGGCATCGTGGCGGCGTCCGGCGGCAATGCCGGCCTGGCCGCGGCGTACGCGGCCGGCGAGCTGGGCGTCCCGGCCGAGGTCTACGTCCCGGTCACCGCGCCCGCGGTGAAAGTCGCGAGGCTCGCCGCACTCGGCGCCCGGGTCGTCCAGGTCGGCACCGAGTACGCCGAGGCGTATGCCGAGGCCGTGGTGCACGCCGCGGCCACCGGCGCGAGATTCTGCCACGCCTACGACGATCCGGACATGGTGGCCGGCAACGGCACCCTCGGCCTGGAGCTGGGCGCACAACTCGACTTCGACACCGTGCTGGTCGCGGTCGGCGGGGGCGGCCTGGTGGCCGGGGTGGCCGCCGCGTTGCACCAGACCGCCGGCATCGTCGGGGTCGAGCCGGAGACCTGTACGACACTGCACTCGGCACTCGCTCGGGGCCGGCCGGTCGACGTTCCGGTCTCCGGCGTGGCCGCCGACTCGCTGGGCGCGCGCCGGATCGGCGAGATCGCGTTCGACACGGCCGTGGCCACCGGGATTCGTTCGATCCTGGTCGACGATCGGGCGATCCTCGACGCGCGCCGCCGGCTGTGGGCGGACTACCGGATCGTGGTGGAGCACGGCACCGCGGCCGCCTACGCGGCGCTGACCTCCGGCGCCTACCGTCCGGCCGCCGGCGAGCGGGTGGTTGTGCTGCTCTGCGGCGCCAACACGGACCCGGCCGACCTCGTCTGACCTTCCGGGAGCCACTCAGTCGCGACCCGGTACGGCCGAATTAGCTCAACGTGGGAATCGAGGGAGTCAACAGCCGTATCGCGAACATCCAGAGCCGGATCATCGCCTTGCAGACGCAGTCCGCCACGCCGGCCTCGAGAACCACGTCCGCCACGAGCAGCGCTTCCGGCACGACGTTCGCCAACTACCTCTCCGACGCGGTGGCGACGCAGAGCGCGTCGCCCACGAAGTACACGGTTGACAGCAAGGGCATTCCGACCGATCTGACGGCGTACGGCAACGGAAAGATCCCGTCGAACGCGCTGCAGGAGGTCGGCAACACCGGGCACAGGTTGTGGGCGCCGGCCGCGCAGCAACTGACCGACCTGATCGCGGACGCCAAGAGGGACGGCGTGACGATCGGCATCACCGACTCGTACCGCTCGTACGATGAACAGGTCGATCTCGCCAAGCGCAAGGGCCTGTACTCCCGGGGCGGGCTCGCCGCGAAGCCGGGAACCAGCGAACACGGCTGGGGCATGGCCACCGACCTGGACCTGAATGCCAAGGCGTTGTCGTGGATGCGGGCCAACGCGTCGAAGTACGGCTTCGAGGACAACGTACCGCGCGAGAGCTGGCACTGGGCCTACAAGCTGAACAGCTGACCGGCCTACCGCTGGCGTGCGGCCAGCGCCGGTGGAGCGACCGGCTCCTCCCTTTGCCTCGGGCGTCCGGCCGGCCGCAGCGCGTCGAGGCGTACCAGGGCGATGCCGGCGACGATGAGCGCGCCGCCGATCGCCTGGACGGCCGTGGGCAACTCGCCCAGCGCCAGCCACGCGAACAGGACGGCGAAGAGCACTTCGGTCAGCCCGGCGAACGACGACAACCGTGCGCCGAGAATCCGTGCCGCGCCGATGCCGGAGACGTACGAGACGACCCCGGCCACCAGGGACAGCCCGGCGATCGGCAGCAGCCAGCTCGTCCGGTGACCGGCGAGGACCACCTCGCCGAAGGTGGCGCGCAACGGCAACAGGCCGATCAGGCCCAGTACGAGCAGCAGCCCGGTGCCGAAGGCCATCCCACCGCAGGCGAGGGCCACCGGCGGCAGTTCGGCGTCCGCCCGGGCGGACAGGACGAAGTAGGTGGCCAGCCCGACCGCGGCGCCCAGACCCCACAGCACGCCGATCGCTTCGATCTGAGCGCCTCCGGTCAGGTCCAGGACCAGGACGAGTCCGAGCACCGCGGCCACGGCGCCCGCGATGGTCAGCCGCCGGGGGCGCTGCCCGTGCACGGCCCACATCCAGAGCACGACCAGAACGATCCCCGAGTACTCCAGCAGCAGCGCGACGCCGACCGGGAGATAGCGCACGGCGTTGAAGAAGCCGACCTGCGCACCGGCCACCGCGAGGAACCCGAACAGTCCGACGGTGGCCAGGGAGCGGCGGGCCACCTGCCAGCGTCCCCGCAACGCCAGTGCCGCCGGCACTGCCAGCAGCACGGCGGCGACACCGACGCGCGCCGCGACCGCGGCCTCGGCGGACCAGCCGGCATCGATCAGCGACCGCCCGAATATGCCGGACGAGCCGAACGTCGCCGCGGACAGCAACGCCAGGCCGAGACCGAGGCCCGCGGAACGCTCGGGTCGCACGACAGCTCCTTCGGTAATGAGTAAAGTGGTATTACGCTCATGACGTTAGTCGGATTGGGTGACAGGAGTCAACGTGGTATTCGCCCATGACACCGAGGTGGCGCTGGCGGCCGCCGCCGCCCTGGTAAACACGGCCGGCGGCGATGAAGAGCTGTTGCCCGACGTGGCGGCACTCGACGTGTTCTTCGCCACGTACGGTTGGACCGGCCGCCGCGACCGCACCCAGGCGGAGCTGCGGTCGGTGCAGGAGCTTCGCCCACGGCTGCGCCGGATCTGGGAGGCGGGCGAGGATGAAGTCGTGGAGATCGTCAACACGCTGCTGCGTGAGTCGAGAGCCCTGCCCCAGCTCGTACGCCACGACGGTTGGCCGTACCACCTGCACGCGACCCGGCCGGACGCGCCGCTGGCGTCCCGGATGGCGGTCGAGGCCGCGATGGCGTTCGTCGACGTGGTACGCGAGGGCGAGCTGAGCCGGCTGCGCATCTGCGAGCTCGCGGACTGCGACAACGTCCTGATCGACCTGTCGAAGAACCGGTCGAAGCGCTTCTGCGAGGCGGGCTGCGGCAACCGGGCGGCGGTCAGCGCCTACCGTGCCCGCAAAGCGGCCGCGCACGGCTGAGCCGTCACACTCGGCAGAGCAGTTCCCCGTGCAGAATCGACAGCCAACCGTCCCGGGATGACGCCCAACGGCGCCATCCCCGTGAGATCCGCTCCAGGTCGGCCTGCGTCGCGGCGCCGGTTGCGACCGCGGTACGCGCCATGTCGGACTTCACGACCCGATCCGCCCACATGCCGCCCCACCACGCGCGGTCCTCGTGGTCCGCGAAGCACCAGGTGCTCGACGACGCGGTCACCTCGGTGAAGCCCGCCGCCCGCGCCCAGGACAACAACCGCCGGCCCGCATCCGGTTCGCCGCCGTTGCCGCGGGCCACGCGGGAGTACAGGTCCAGCCACTCGTCCAACTCCGGTAGCGACGGGAACCAGGCGAACGCCGCGTAGTCGCTGTCCCGGACCGCGACCAGCCGGCGCGACACGCGGCGCATCTCCCGCAACGCGTTCACCGGATCGCCGACGTGTTGCAGCACCTGGTGGGCGTGTACCACGTCGAACGAGTCGTCCGGATAGTCCAGCGCATTGATGTCGCCGACCGCGAAGTCGACGTTGGCGACGCCGCGCCGCCCGAACTCCGCGCGCGCGAGGTCCAGCGCCGCGTCGGTGATCTCCAGGGCGGTGACGTGCGCGGTCCGGCCGGCGAGATCGGCGGTGATGGTGCCGGGCCCGCATCCGACATCCAGCACCACGTCACCGGATTTCAGGCTGGTCAGCAGGTACGCCGCGGAATTTTCTGCGGTGCGCCAGCGGTGTGAGCGAAGAACCGACTCGTGGTGCCCGTGCGTATACGTCGCCATAACCGCGAAGGTAGCCTCGAGGTCTTTCGATATGGGACACGGATCCTGGTATCTGGAACTCGTGCCGGGCGGGTCGAGGTCAGGCCGTACTTTGGAGCGCATGAGGATCGGCATCGTAGGCGCGACGGGTCAGGTCGGCGGCGTGATGCGCCGTACCCTGGCCGAGCGCCAGTTCCCTGCAGACCAGCTCCGGCTCTTCGCCTCCGCCCGCTCGGCGGGACGTACGCTCCCGTGGCAGGACGGCGAGGTGACCGTCGAGGACGCCGCGACGGCCGACTACCGTGGCCTCGACATCGTCCTGTTCTCGGCCGGCAAGGGCAGTTCCCGGGAGTACGCGCCCGCGGTCGCCGAAGCGGGCGCCGTGGTGATCGACAACTCGTCTGCCTGGCGGATGGACCCGGACGTTCCGCTGGTCGTCGCGGAGGTCAACCCGGAGGCGGCCCGGCAGCGCCCTAAGGGCATCATCGCCAATCCCAACTGCACCACGATGGCCGCGATGCCGGTGTTGCGCCCGCTGCACGACGAGGCCCGGCTCGTGGCCATGGTGGCGACCACGTACCAGGCGGTCTCCGGCGCCGGGCTGGCCGGCGTATCCGAGCTTGACGACCAGATCAAGAAGGTGGCCGACCGGGCCACCGAGCTGACCCACGACGGCGCCGCGGTCGAGTTCCCGTCGCCGCGGGTCTTCGCTCAGCCGATCGCCTTCAACGTGCTGCCGCTGGCCGGCTCGATCGTCGACGACGGCAGTGACGAGACCGACGAGGAGCAGAAGCTGCGCAATGAGAGTCGCAAGATTCTCGGCATCCCGCAGCTGAAGGTTTCCGGTACGTGCGTGCGCGTACCGGTCTTCACCGGTCACTCGCTGCAGGTGAACGCGCGCTTCGCCGGGCCGATCACGCCGGAACGGGCCCGCGAACTGCTGGCCACCGCGCCCGGCGTGGAACTGTCCGACGTTCCGACGCCGTTGCAGGCGGCCGGCCGCGATCCCACCTACGTGGGCCGGATCCGTACGGACGAGACCGCCGACAACGGCCTCGCGTTGTTCCTCTCCAATGACAATCTGCGCAAGGGTGCCGCCCTCAACGCGGTCCAGATCGCCGAGCTGGTGGCCGCCGAGATGGGCTGACGTCCCCGGCACGAAGCCCGCCCTGCCGTACGGCTGGGGCGGGCTTTGTCGTCTGATCGGGGAGTCTTTGCGAGAATCCACAATGGAAATTCAGGACTTTTTGCCCGAATCGGTAGCGCATGGTCGGTTTGAGGTGCACAGTGGTTTCATGAACGACAGTGGGCCTGGCGGGGGCGGCTATTTCTGGTGTCTCCGGCACAACCGGGTCGAGTCCGGGGACGACATGTGTCCCGCGCAGTACCGGCTCGGACCGTACCCCTCCGCTGACGACGCCACGCGGGCACTCGAGACGGTCGAGAAGCGCAATGCGGCGTGGGATGCCGAGGACGCTCGCTGGACAGGGGAGGAAAGCTAGGCCGGCGCCGACTTCCTGTGTCCAAGCCGGAACTTCGCAGTCTCCAGGCGGAGACGAGCCCGCAGTCATTCGCAAGGAGGAACACGTCCATGGCCGCTGCCACGAAGGCCACGACCCGAACGGCCCGCGCCAAGAGCGCAGGCACCGAGACACCGAGAACGTCCGGTACGACGGCCCGTACCGCGAAGCCCGCTGCGAGCCGGAGCGCCGCAAGGCCTTCGACCGCCGCCAAGTCGACTGCCGCCAAGTCGGCTACGGCGGCGTCGCCGGGCCGGGAGCCGGCGGCAGTCAAGGCGACGGCCGCAAAGGCCGCCGGCACGGCTTCCGCCGCCGCGACACGGGCGGCCGCCGCCGGAGCGAAGGCCTCCGCGACGACTGCGTCCCGGACCAAGACAGCGGCGACCAGGTCTGCGGCGACAAAGCCGGCCGCGACCAAATCTGCGGCGACCAAGACGGCGGCCACCAACACGGCGGCCGCCAAATCTGCGGCAACCAAGACGGCGGCCACCAACACGGCGGGCGCTAGGTCGGCGGCGGCCAAGAAGGTTGCCGGTAAGGCGGCCGGGACGAAGACCGCCGCGACCGAGGCGGCGCGGACCAGAGCGGTGACCAAGCCCGCGGCGGCGAAGCGACCCGCTGCCAAGGCGGGTTCGACGCGGGCGGCCGGAACGGTCACGGCGCCCCGGACCGGTGCCAAGGCGCGGCCTGCGGCCAAGCGGACCACGGCGAAGCGGGTTGCCGCCGCGTCTGCCGAAAACCACGCGACCACCGTCAACGCGTCGGCCGCCAGGCCCTCCGCCAAACGCGCCACGGCCGCGAAACCGGCCACCGCGAAGTCGACGGAAGTCAAGTCGATCGCGGCCAAGTCGACGGCGGCCAAGAAGGCGGCGACGTCGAAGGCGGCTGGGACGAAGAAGGCGGCCGCGAAGAAGGCACCGGCGACGACTGCCGCCGCCACCAAGACCGCCGCCAAGAAGGCGCCGGGCAAGGCGGTGACGGTGACGAAGACGACGGCGAAGAAGGCGCCCGCCAAGAAGACCACCGCCACCAAGGCGACCGCCAAGAAGGTACCCGCGACGAAGGCCGCTGCCACCAAGACCACTGCCACCAAGACGGCCGCCAAGAAGGCGTCGGCCAAAGCGGTGACCGCGACGAAGACGGCAGCGAAGAAGGCCCCCGCCAAGAAGGCCACCGCCGCGAAGACGACGGCGGCCACCTCGGCGACGGCCCGCAAGGTCACCTCAACCGGGTCCGCCGCCAAGCGGGACTCGGCCGGCAACGCCGAGTCCGCGGCCCGGGCCGGCGCCGCGCGGAGGACGACCAACGCCAAACCGGCCGGCACGGCCAAGACCTCCGCCACCAAAACGGGCCGGGTCAAGGCCGTGGCGGCTCGCCGGACCGCCACGGGCAACGCGCTGACCGCGACATCGGCTGGCACGGCCGCGGCCACGCCCGCCTGAGGCACTCCGGAGTTCCTTGGCACGGCAAGGCACGAGCGAGGGGTCACGCCGCACCGGCGTGGCCCCTCGCCCGCGTACTGGCCTGGTAGGAATGACCCGTGCCGATCAAACGGGTGTGGGCTCCGCGCATCGATTTCTCCGTGCTCCGCCGCGAGCTCAAGTTGCCGGCCGACTTCCCGCCCGCCGCGCTGGCCGAAGCGGATGCGGCGGCCAAGCGGACGCCACCACCGGCGACCGACCTGACCGACGTCCCGTTCGTGACGATCGACCCGGCCACCTCCCGCGACCTCGATCAGGCCATGCATCTGAGTCGCGCGAGCAAGGGCTACCGGGTGCGGTACGCCATCGCCGACGTCGCGACGTATGTGCGACCGGGCGGTCCGCTCGAGGCCGAGACCTGGTTGCGCGGCCAGACGATCTATCTGCCCGACGGCCGGATCCCGCTGCATCCGCCGGTGCTCAGTGAGGACGCGGTGAGCCTGTTTCCGGACGTGGACCGTGCCGCGGTGGTGTGGACCATCGACCTGGACGCCGAGGGAGCGACGACCGCCGTACGCCTGGAACGCGCTCGCGTGCGCAGCCGTGCCAAGCTGGATTACGCCGGGGTGCAAGGCGAGGTGGACGCGGGTACGGCGGTGGAGCCGTACGCGCTGCTCCCGGAGCTGGGCGAACTGTTGGCCCGCCGGGCCGCCGATCGGGGCGCGGTGAACATTCCGCTGCCCGAGCAGGAGATCCAGCCGGACGGCGACGGCTGGCGCCTCGTGGTACGCGCGCCGCTTCCGGTGGAGGAGCACAACGCGCAGGTTTCGCTGCTCACCGGGATGGCCGCCGCCGGCCTGATGCTGGCCGGTGGCATCGGGCTGCTGCGGACGATGCCGGCGCCGCGACCCGACGCGGTGGCCAGGCTGCGTGCCGCCGCCCGATCGCTGGATGTGGCATGGCCGGCGAGCGCCTCGGTCGGCGCGGTCGTGGCCGGGGTGGATCCGGGTAGCCCGCGCGGGGCGGCCTTCCTGGACCAGGCCGCCGAGTTGCTGCGCGGGGCGGCCTACACCGCGTTCGAGGGTGAGCGGCCGGCGGAGACCGGCCACGGCGGGGTGGGTGCTCCGTATGCGCACGTCACGGCCCCTTTGCGCCGGCTGGGCGACCGGTACGCCACGGAAGCGTGCCTAGCGCTGTACGAGGGACGGCCGGTGCCGGAGTGGGTACGCGAGGCGCTGCCCCGGCTGCCGAAGGTGATGGCGGACACCGATCGGGTGGCGTCGGCGGCCGCTCGCGGCGCGGTAGCGCTGGCCGAGGCCGTGCTGCTCGCGGACCGGGTCGGCGAGGTCTTCGACGTGGGCGTGCTGGACGTGGAGGACGACCGGAAGAAAAGGGCCGGCGGTACGGTGGCCCTCGACGATCCCGCCGTGCTGGCCCACTGCCTGGGCGAGCTGTCGCTGGGCGAGCGCATTCCCGCCCGGCTGGCGGTGGCCGATCCGGCGACCCGCAACGTGCTGTTCGAGCGGGCTTAGGGCGGCAAGCCACCGGGCTGTTCGGTCGCGGAGCTGCCGCTCGGCTCCCTGATTCCCCACGGTGCTCAGAGCAGCTCTGAGCACCCATGAGAATCAGGCCTACTCGAAGGTGTGCTCCGCGGCCGGGAACTCGCCGTGGCGCACCTCGTCGGCGAAGCGGCGGGTCGCCTCCCCGAGCACGCCGGCCAGGTCGGCGTACCTCTTGACGAACCGCGGGGCCTTTCCGGTCCGCAGGCCGGCCATGTCCTGCCAGACCAGAACCTGCGCGTCGGTGTCCGGGCCGGCGCCGATGCCGATGGTCGGGATGGCCAGTTCCTTGGTGACCGTCTTTGCCACTTCGCCCGGGACCATCTCGAGCACCACGGCGAACGCGCCCGCCTCCGCCACCGCGTGCGCGTCGGCCAGCACATCGGCGCCCTGGTTCTCCCGGCCCTGGACACGGTAGCCGCCGATGGCATGCTCGGATTGCGGTGTGAAGCCGACGTGCGCCATCACCGGGATTCCGGCGTTCGTGATCGCCGCGATCTGGGCGGCGACCCGGCGGCCACCCTCCAGCTTGACCGCGTGGCAGCCGCCCTCCTTCATGAACCGCACGGCGGTGCGCAGTGCCTGTGTCGGGCCTTCCTCGTACGACCCGAAAGGCATGTCCCCGACGATCAGCGCGGTCTTGGTGGCGCGGACGACCGCGCGTACCAGGGGAAGGAGTTCGTCGATGGTGACCGGGACCGTGGTCTCGTAGCCGAACACGTTGTTGGCGGCGGAGTCGCCGACCAGCAGAACCGGTACGCCGGCCTGGTCGAAGATCGCGGCCGTGTACATGTCGTACGAGGTGAGCATCGGCCAGCGGTCGCCGCGGGTTTTGGCGGCGAGCAGATCGCGGGTGCGCACCCGTCGGGTGGGTGGACCGCCGTAAAGGGTGGGCACGTCGAGCCGGCTGTGCACGTCGGACATGATGATCTCCTTCCCTCGAGGCCGCGCGGCGCGGTCCCCGGGTGTGCGCCACTTCCGGCGCCTCGTCCTCAGGTCGGCGTGGAAACCCGACGCCATCGGACTCCAGATCGATCGTCCCACCGACCTCCCCCGGCTGGTCAGGGGTCAGTGCGATGTTTCACACACCCTCTCGGAAGCGGTTCGTGATGGGTAGCCGGCGGTCCCGGCCGAACGCCTTGATCGAGATCTTGGTGCCCGGCGCGGACTGGCGGCGCTTGTACTCGGCGATGTCGACCAGGCGCAGCACCTTGTCGACCAGGGCGGCGTCGTGGCCGGCCGCGATCAGGTCGTCGTGGCCCTGGTCGCCGTCGATGTACCCGTTCAGGATCGCGTCCAGTACCGGATAGTCGGGCAGCGAGTCGGTGTCCACCTGACCCGGGCGCAGCTCGGCGCTGGGCGGCTTGACGATCGAGTTCTCCGGGATCGGCGGCTCACCGCCGCGCCGGGCGGCGTCCGCGTTGCGCCACCGGGCCAGCTTCCAGACCGTGGTCTTGAGCACGTCCTTGAGCGGGTTGAAGCCGCCCACCGAGTCGCCGTACAGGGTCGAATAGCCCACCGCGAGCTCACTCTTGTTCCCGGTGGTGAGGACCAGGTGACCCTCCTGGTTCGACAGCGCCATCAGGATGACGCCGCGGACCCTGGCCTGCAAATTCTCCACGGCCAGACCGGAGAGCGACATGTTGGCCAGGAACGCGTCGACCATCGGCTGGATCGGCTCCACGCGGTAATCCAGGCCGGTGCGCTTGGCCAGGTCGGCGGCGTCGTCCTTGGAGTGCGACGAGGAATAGCCGCTGGGCATGGAGACGGCCACCACCCGCTCCGGGCCGAGCGCGTCCACCGCGATCGCGGCCACCACGGCCGAGTCGATGCCCCCGGAGAGGCCGAAGACGACCGAGCGGAAGCCGTTCTTCTCGACGTAGTCGTGCAGGCCGAGGGTGAGCGCGGACCAGATCTCCGCCTCGTCGTTGATGCGTTCGGCGATGCCGCCGACGGCCGGGCCGCCGTGCCTCGGCCGGGGTTCCTGCGCGATCTGCACCCGGGTGATCGACATGTCGTCGTCAATCTCCTCCTCGACGTCCGGTGCGGGGTTCTCCGCCACGCCCGGCGCGTTCTCCGTGGTCGAGGCGGCCGGTAGGACGAGGTCGTGGATCAGCAGCTCGGATGTGAACTGACCGGCCCGGGCGAGCAGTTCGCCGTCGCGCGTGACGATCATCGAGTCGCCGTCGAAGACGAGTTCATCCTGGCCGCCGATCAGGTTGACGTACGCGATCGTCGCGCCTGCCTCGGCCGCCCGCCGCTTGACCAGCGGCAGCCGGACGTCGTCCTTGTTCAGCTCGTACGGCGACGCGTTGATGTTGACCACCAGGCCCACGCCCGCCCGGCGCGCCGCGGTGAACGGACCGCCGGCCTGCCACAGGTCCTCGCAGACGGTCAGCGCGATATCCGTCCCGGCGAAGCGGACCACGGTCAGGGACCCGCCCGGCTCGAAATACCGGTCCTCGTCGAACACGCCGTAGTTGGGCAGGTGGTGCTTGAAGTACGTGGCCGCCACCGCCCCGCCGATCACCAGCGCGGAGGCGTCCCGGCGACCACTGCCCGCGACCGCGTCGGCGCTGGTCGGCGCGGGACCGTCCGAGTCCACATAACCGACCACCACGGCCAGGTCGCCGAGGCCGTCCGCGGCCAGGTCGGCGGCCAGCTGTTCCAGGGCCCGGCGGGACGCATCCACGAACGAGTCCCGGAACACCAGATCCTCGATCGGATAGCCGGTCAGCATCATCTCGGGGAACGCGATGAGCTGCGCTCCGGCGTCGGCGGCCTGCCGGGAGAATCGGCGGACCGCCGCGGCGTTGCCGGCGATGTCGCCGACTGTCGAGTTCACCTGAGCCAGGGCGATGCGCAGGGTGGGCATGCGAGCCATTCTTACGCACCCGGGCCGTCGTACGACGCCATGGTCAGCGTAATCTCTGCGTAACGGGACCCAGGAAGACTGATCCCGGAGAGCTGAGATCGAGGGGTGCACGTGGACCGACAGCAGGAGTTCGTGCTTCGGACGCTCGAGGAGCGCGATATCCGTTTTGTCCGTCTTTGGTTCACGGACGTGCTCGGCACCCTGAAGAGCGTGTCGGTGGCACCGGCCGAGCTGGAGTCGGCCTTCGAGGAGGGCATCGGCATCGACGGCTCGGCGATCGAGGGTTTCGCCCGGGTCTACGAATCAGACATGGTCGCCATGCCCGACCCGACCACCTTCCAGGTGTTCCCGTTCGAAGGCGGCGGGAGTGGCGAGAGCGCCCGGATGTTCTGCGACATCCTGCTGCCCGACGGCAGCGCCGCCTGGGCCGACCCGCGACACGTGCTGCGCCGGATGCTCTCCAAGGCGGCCGAGAAGGGCTTCACCTTCTACACCCACCCGGAGATCGAATTCTTCGTGGTGCAGAACGGCCCGCTGGACGGATCGCTGCCGATCCCGGTGGACACCGGCGGCTACTTCGATCACACCACTCACTCGGTCGCCCGCGACTTCCGCCGGCAGGCGGTCCTCGCGCTGGAGCGGATCGGCATCTCGGTCGAGTTCAGCCACCACGAGGTCGCGCCGGGCCAGCAGGAGATCGACCTCCGGTACGCGGACGCGCTGACCACCGCGGACAACATCATGACCTTCCGGCACGTGGTCAAGGAGGTGGCGCTGTCGCAGGGCGTGCGTGCGACCTTCATGCCCAAGCCGTACACCGATCAGCCGGGCAGTGGCATGCACACCCACCTGTCGCTGTTCGAGGGTGAGCGCAACGCGTTCTACGACGGTGACGACACGCTGAAGCTGTCCAAGACCGCGCGCGCGTTCATCGCCGGACTGCTGGTGCACGCTCGCGAGTACACCGCGGTCACCAATCAGTGGGTGAACTCGTACAAGCGGCTCTTCCCGATGCAACTGCCGGACCGGATCACCGAGTCGCCGGCGTTCGTCAGCTGGGGCCACCTGAACCGCTCGGCGCTGGTGCGCGTGCCCGCGTTCGGCAAGCCGAACTCGGCCCGGATCGAGGTTCGCTCCATCGACTCGGCGACCAACCCCTACCTGGCGTTCGCGGTCATGCTGGGCGCCGGTCTCAAGGGCATCGAGGAGGGGTACGAGCTGCCGCCCGGAGCCGAGGACGACGTCTGGTCGCTGGCCCCGGCCGAGCGTAAGGCGATGGGGTACGACGCGCTGCCCGAGAATCTCTCCGAGGCGATCGAGGTGATGGGGAAGTCCGAGCTGGTCGCGGAGGTCCTCGGCGAGCACGTCTTCGACTTCTTCCTGCGCAACAAGCGCACCGAGTGGGAGCAGTACCGGCGCGAGGTGACGCCGTACGAGCGCCAGCGGTATCTCGGCGCGCTATAACTTTTCGGCGGCTGGTGGATCACAGTCAGCGCAGGTCCGATACGGTGCCCTCGGATGATCTGACGAGGGAGAAGCCGTGCTGGAAGACCTGTTGAACGGTGCCGGCCGCAGTGTCGTGTTCGGACTGCTCGGGATCGGCTTGATGGCCATCGGCTTCGTGATGGTCGACCTGCTGACCCCGGGCAAGCTCAAGGACCTGATCTGGCGGGACAAGAACCCGAACGCCGCGCTGCTGCTGTCCGCGAATCAGCTGGGCATCGCGATCATCGTCTTCACCGCCATCTTCACCAGCTACGATTCGTTCGGCCAAGGGCTGGCGTCCACGATCATCTTCGGCATCATCGGCATCGCCATCATGGGCTTCGGGTTCATCGTCCTGGACTGGATGACACCGGGAAAGCTGGGCGAGGTGATCTGCACGCCGGAGCGCCACCCGGGGGCCATGGTCAGCGCCGCCGCCCACTTCGGCACGGCGGTGATCGTCGCCGCCTGCATCGCCTAGTCCCACTCCGTCCCGCCGCCGATCCCGGCCAGGCGCCGTCCCGCCGGTCTTCACCGACCGGGACCGGTTAGCCTCAGGAACGTGGGCACTGCGCTTGTCATCGAGAACGACTCGTCGGATCCCCTCGCCCGCCTGGGCGAGTGGCTGACCGAAGCGGAACTGCCGCTGACCGTGCTGCGGCCGCACGCCGGGGACGAGTTACCCGACGACCTCGGCGACCACCTGGCCCTGGTGGTGCTGGGCGGCGATCAGAGCGCGTACCCGAACCCGGCCGGAGAACCGGGTGCGCGGTGGTTCCCGAAGCTGGAAGGGCTGTTGCGCAAGGCCGTGCGCAACCGCGTACCGACGCTGGGGGTTTGTCTCGGTGCGCAGTTGCTGGCGTCGGCGCACGGCGGCCTGGTGGAACGCACCACGTCCGGCCCGGAGATCGGGCCCGGCCTGGTCGGCCGGCGCGACGCGGCGGACAGGGACCCGCTGTTCAAGTGGGTGCCGTTGCTGCCGGACGTGATCCAGTGGCACCGCGACGAGATCACCGAGCTGCCGCTGAACGCGGTGCTGCTGGCCGCCTCGACCCGGTATCCGCATCAGGCGTTCCGGCTCGGCGACCGGGCCTGGGGCCTGCAGTTCCACATCGAGTGCGACGTCGACATGATCGCCGCATGGGCGCGGTCGGACGGCGCCGCGCTGGACGAGCTGGGCTACGACGCCGAGGCGGTGGTCGCGGCGACCGCGGACATCCTGGCCGACGTCGAAGAGGTGTGGCAGCCGTTCGCCGCGCGCTTCGCGTCCCTGGCGCTCGGCACTCTGCCGGACGCCGACGTACCCCACACCGGCAGCGGCCGCACGCTGCCGCTGCTGGGTCAGTAGGTGACGAGGTGACCAGGCCCAGCCGGCTGGCCCGGTACGGCTTCGCGGACGACGGCGACCGGGCCGCGGACCTGCTCGGGCCGACCGGGCTGCGCCTGTGGGACGCCGAGTCGCAGGGGCCGGTGGACGGCGACGCGGCCGAGCTGGTCCGTGCGCTGTCCCGGGCCGCCGATCCCAACCTGGCTCTGCGCCAGCTGCATCGGATGATCGAGTCGGCCGGCCGGGCGGCGGTCCGCGGAAACGGCGGAAAGGTGACCGGTCCCGGCGTGGACATCGCCGAGAACGCGAGCACCAAAGCGATTCTCGACGCGCTGTACCGCGACGCGGGCCTGCGGCAACGACTGACCGCGGTGCTCGGCGCGTCATCGGCACTCGGTGACCATCTGGTGGCCAACCCGGGCGAGTGGCGGGTGCTCGCCACCGGCAAGACCGGGCTGCCACCCAGCGCCGAAGGCCATCTGGCCAACCTGGACGAGCTCGGTGACGAGTCCACGGGCGACCGGCCGATGACCGTGCCTGCTCTGCGCCGTGCGTACCGCATCGCCTTGTTGCGCATCGCCGCCGCGGACCTGACCGGCAGCCGCGGCCTCGAGCCCACGATGGCCGCGCTCTCCCGGCTGGCCGACGAGACGCTGGGCGCGGCGTACGCGATCGCCCTGGCCGGGTTGCCGGCCGGCACGCCGGAACCCAGGCTCGCCGTGGTGGCGATGGGCAAGAGCGGTGGCAACGAGCTCAACTACGTGTCCGATGTGGACGTCATCTTCGTGGCCGGCGGCGACGAGGACCTGTCGGCGGCCACCACGGTCGCGGCCCGGCTGATCGAGGTCTGCGGGCAGGTGGCCTGGCCGGTGGACGCCGCACTGCGCCCCGAGGGCAGCCGCGGGCCGCTGGTCCGGACGCTGGCCAGCCACCAGGCCTACTACCGCCGGTGGGCCCGTACGTGGGAGTTCCAGGCGTTGCTCAAGGCCCGCCCGGCGGCCGGCGACCTGGCACTGGCGCAGGAGTGGATCGACGACCTCGCGCCCCTGGTGTGGCACGCGGCAGAACGCCCCGAGGCGGTCGACGACGTGCGGGACATGCGCCGCAAGATCATCGAGAACGTGCCGGTGGACAAGGTGGACCGGGAGATCAAGCGCGGTCCGGGTGGGCTGCGTGACATCGAGTTCGCCGTGCAGCTGCTCCAGCTCGTGCACGGCCGGATCGACGAGACGCTGCGCGAGCCGGGCACGCTTCCCGCGCTGCACGCGCTGGTCACCGGCGGCTATGTCGGCCGCCAGGACGGCGAGACGTTGGTGCGCGGGTACCGCTTCCTGCGCAGCGTCGAGCACCGGCTGCAACTGCAGAACCTGCGCCGTACGCACACCGTGCCCGACGATCCGAAGGGCGTCCGCTGGCTGGCGTCGGCGCTCGGCTACACCGCGGTGCCCGGACGGGACGCGGTGGAGGCGTTCCGGTCCGACTGGGTCGGGCACGCCGCGCAGGTCCGCCGCCTGCACGTGAAGCTGCTCTACCGGCCGCTCCTCGAGGCGGTGGCCCGGGTGCCCGCCGAGGCGTTGCGCATGACGCCGGAGTCGGCGGGCAGGCGGCTGGAGATCCTGGGGTACGCCGACCCGGCCGGCGCGCTGCGCCACCTGCAGGCCCTGACCGGCGGGGTCACCCGCACCGCGGCGATCCAGCGCACCCTGCTGCCGATGCTGCTGCAGGAGTTCGCGGACGCGCCCGAGCCGGACCGCGGCCTGCTCAACTACCGGCACGTCTCGGACAAGCTGGGCAGCACCCCCTGGTACCTGCGGCTGCTCCGCGACGGCGGACCGGTAGCGCGCCGGTTGGCCCGCGTACTGAGCCTGTCCCGGTACGCGACCGACCTGCTCACCCGTGATCCGGAGGCGTTGCGCCTGCTCGCCGAGGACAGCGAACTGCAGCCCCGCCCCCGCGACACGTTGCTGGACGGTTTCACGGCGGTCGCCGAGCGGCATGCCACCGATCCGCAGAAGGCCATCGTGGCGGTCCGCGCCTTGCGCCGGCGGGAGCTGTTCCGGCTGGCCTGCGCGGACATCCTCAGCCGCGCCGGCGAGCTGGCTCCGCCGCACCCGCTGGATGTCGATGCGATCGGCATCGCGCTCTCCGACGTCACCGACGCCACGCTGACCGCCGCGCTGCGCATCGCCCGATCGGCGAAGCCCGGGCCGGCGGGCCTGCGGTTCGCGATCATCGGGATGGGGCGGCTCGGCGGCTACGAGATGAGCTACCCGTCGGATGCCGACGTGCTGTTCGTCTACTCGCCGCCCCCGGATGTGCCGGACGGCGAGGCCAGCGCGGCGGCCCACCAGATCGCCGAGGAGTTGCGCCGGTTGCTCGGTTCGCCGGCGCCCGACCCACCGCTGGGTGTGGATGCGGATCTGCGGCCCGAGGGCCGGCAGGGATCGCTGGTGCGCAGCCTCAACGCGTACGCGCAGTACTACGCCCGCTGGTCGAAGGTGTGGGAGTCGCAGGCGCTGCTCCGTGCCCGCTTCGTCTGCGGCGACCGCGATCTGGGGCTCGAGTTCGAGGCGATGGCCAACGGTCACCGGTATCCGCGTGGTGGTCTCAGCCGCGAGCAGATCGTGGAGATCCGCCGGATCAAGGCCCGGGTGGAGACCGAGCGCCTGCCGCGCGGCGCCGACCCGAACACCCACAGCAAACTCGGGCGCGGCGGTCTGGCGGACGTGGAGTGGGCGGTCCAGCTGCTTCAACTGCGGCATGCGTACGCGGTACCGGAACTTCGCCTGACCCGCACGCTCGAGGCGCTGAACGCCGAGCGTGAGGCCGGCCTGGTGGGCAAGATGGACGCGGCCGCGATGACCGCGGGCTGGACGCTCGCCGCGCGGGTCCGCAACGCGCTGACACTGGTCCGCGGCCGGCCGACGGACCAGTTGCCGCGGCACGGCGTGGAGCTCGCCGGCGCGGTGTTGCTGCTCGGCGGCGGCGATCCGGGCGAGTTCGTGGATCGATACCTACGGGTGACGCGGCGATCCCGGGCCGCCATGGAACGGGTGCTGGATGGGTGATGCCGTGCGCCGGCCGATTGTGGCCGCCGCGGTCCTCGCCGGGTTGTTGCGCGCGCCGTTCATGTTCACCGGGCTTTCCACCGACGAGGGCGGTTACGCGTACGTGGCGCAGCAGTGGTCGCGCGGCGCGCGGCTGTACCAGACGGCGTGGCTCGACCGGCCGCAAGGGCTGCTGCTGACGTACCGGGCGCTGCTCTGGATCGACGACTCGGGCTGGAGCATCCGGCTCGGCATGGTGCTCGCCGGGATGATCATCACGGTGGCTCTGGGAGCGATCGGCCGGCTGCTGGTGAACCGGGCCGCCGGCATCCTGGCCGCGTTCGGTTACGCGGTCGTCGGCGTCGCCCCGCACCTGGAGGGCATCACGCTCAACGGGGAGCTGCTGGCCGGTGTGCCCGCGACCGCGTCGATCGCCCTGGCCGTCTGCTGGTGGCGCCGGCCGCGATCGCTGTGGTGGTTGGCCGGGGCCGGCGTCCTCGCGGGTACGGCGCTCACCATGAAACAGTCCGGCATCGACGGCATCGTGGTCGGCGCGGTCATCGTCGCACTGACCGGCCGATGGCGCGCCGCGCTGGTCTTCGCCGCCGGCGCCGTGGTCCCGTTGTCGGCCTGCGTCCTGCACGGCATCGCGATCGGCTGGTCGTCGTACTGGACGGCACTGGTCGGCTACCAGCTGTCGGCGCTCGGCTCGGACGGCGCCGACGCGAGCACACGGTGGGCCGACCTGGGCCGGCACGCCGGAGCGGTCACCGTCGACCTGGCCGCCGTCCTGGTCGTGTCGCTGTTCGGCTGGCGGATGCTGGACCGACACGGCCGCCGGCTCATCGGTGCCTGGCTTGCCGCCGCGTTCGTCGGCGTCAACCTGGGCGGGTCGTACTGGCCGCATTACTTCGTCCAGCTGCTGCCACCGCTGGTGCTGCTGGCCGCCGCGGCGGCCGGTGTGCCGTCCCGGCGCCGGCGCTGGGCGCTCGCCGGGGTGGTGGTGCTGCCCACCCTTGCCTGGCTCGCGGCGCTGGTTCCGCTGTCCCCCGGTCGGCGCGCGGACGTCATCCCGTACGATGCGCTGGCCGCGCGCGACGACCGGATAGCATCCGTGATCAGGGCGTCCACGACCCCGGCGGACCGGATCTACGTGCTGGAGTCGGAGGCCTACCTGTACTTCGCGGCGCAACGCGAGTCGCCTTATCCATATCTGTGGGGCAAACCGATCGACAAGATTCCGGACGCGCTGCCGCGCCTGCGGGCGATGCTCACCTCGCCGCAGCGCCCGGTCCTGGTCATCCTCGACACCCCGCCGGGCGCGGTCGACCCAAGCGGTGGCATCGCCGCTGACCTGGCCGCCCACTACCGCCTCGACACGGTCGTCGAAGGTGTCCCGATCCTGCGGGCGAACTGATGCCGTCCCGGCCCGCGACGGTGCGCTACCTAGGGCTCTTCGGGGCGATCTGCTGCGCGGTCGACGGCATCCTGTTCGGCGCGCCCACCTGGATCCGGCAGGGTGTTTCGGTTCTCAGCGTCCTCCGCGGCCCCAACGGGTTCCTCATCATGGCGCTCTGGATCGCCGGGCTCACGGCTCTCTGTACTGCCTGGTGGTGCGGCCGGCGACTGGACCCGGCTCCGCGCTGGATCCTGGTCACTGCCGGCCTGTGGATCCTGCCGATGCTGGTCATCCCGCCGCTGGCCAGCCGAGACGTTTACGCGTACGCCTGCCAGGGCGCACTGTACGGCGCGGGCCTCAACCCGTCCGCGGTGGGCGTCTCCGCGCAGCCCTGTCCCTGGATCGAGTCCGTGTCCGTGGTGTGGCGGGACACGCCGACCCCGTACGGACCGCTGTGGATCATGTTGACCGGCCTGGCCGCCACGTTCGGTTCCCAGGCCGCCGCCCTGGCGATCTTCCGGGCGTACGCCGTGCTCGCCGTCGTCGCCCTCGCCGCCGCGGTGCCGGTGCTGGCCCGCCGGCGGAAGGTACCGGTCGGCCGGGCGCTGTGGCTGGTCCTGTGCTGCCCGATCGTCAGCGTGCACGTCGTGGGCGGTGGGCACAACGACGCTCTGGCCATGGCACTGCTGGTCGCCGGGCTGGCGCTGATCACCGGGTCGGCACGCCCCGCCGGGGCGCTGGCCGGGGGCGGCGCGCTGATCGGGGCGGCGATCGGCGTCAAGACCATCGTCGGGGTGGTGCTGCCGTTCGCGGCGCTGCTCGCCGCCGGTGGCCTCGAGCTGAGCCGGGTGGGCGTCGCGCGGTTCGCGCGGCGCGGCGGGGCCGTGGTCGGTGGCACCGGCGCGGCGCTGGTCGTGCTATCGCTGGTATCGGGACTCGGCTTCGGCTGGGTGGTCGCGCTGTCCGGGGCAGGGGAGTCGCGCAGCTGGACGTCACCGCCGACCGCGGTGGGCATCGCGGTCAACGCGGCCGCCCGGTGGTTCGGGGTGCACATCGACGTCGTGCCTCCGATACGGGCGGCCGCGCTCGGCCTGCTGGGCATCGCGCTCGTGGCGATCTGGTGGCGGTTCCGGCGCGGCGATCCGTTGGCCGGGGCGGCGCTGGCCTGCCTCGCCGTCATCTGCCTCGCCCCGATCACCCAGCCCTGGTACCTGTTCTGGCCGTTGACCCTGTTCGCCGTGACCGTGGTGGCCACCCGATGGCTCGAAGTGACGATCATCGCCTCGATGTTCCTCATCCTGCCCAACGGCGACGGCGCCTGGAAGCCGCTGCAAGTACCGCTTGCCATCCTCGTGACCGGGCTGTTCGGCTGGGCCGCGTGGCGCTCCTGGCGTTGGTTGCGGCAGCCCGTCCCCACCGGGGTGACCACGTGAGCCGGGTCGGCGACAGGAGTCCGATGAGCGGCGGGACGGGCGTGTGCGGGTGACTCCCCGGATCATCCGGTGGGCCGGGCTGGCCGGCAGCGTCGCCACCGCGGCGTCGGCGTACCTCGGCGGATCCGGCGTCGTCCGGGAGCCCAGCGTCAACCCGGTCACCCTGCTCAGTGGCGCGAGAGGGTTCCTGCTGCCGGTGTGCTGGCTGGTCGGCACGGTCCTGCTGATCGGGGCGTGGTGGTCCGGCTTGCGCGTGGTGCCGAGCCTGCGGTGGGTTCTGGTCACAGTCGGGCTGTGGTACCTGCCCGTCCTCCCGTTCCTGCCGCTGGGCAGTGCGGACGTCTATTCGTACGCGTGTCAGGGCTACGTCCAGTACGCGGGCGGCGACCCGTACGCCGGCGGGGTGGCTGAGTTCGGCTGTCCCTGGCTGTCGTCTGTCGCATCCTCCTGGGCCCACTCACCTGCCCCTTACGGCCCGCTGTTCCTGCTGCTCGCGGCGGCTTCGGTGGGCATCGCCGGCACGTCGGTCGAAGGAGTGATCGCCGGGCTGCGGGTGATCGCCCTCGCCGGACTGGTGCTGGTGGCGATCGGGCTGCCGGTGCTGGCCCGCCGCGCGGGCACCGATCCGGCCCGGGCGGTGTGGCTGGTGCTGGCCTGCCCGCTCGTGCTCGTCCACCTGGTCTCCGGCGCGCACAACGACGCGTTGATGGTGGGCCTGATCGTTGTCGGTCTGGTCGCCACATCGCGCCCGGACACGGTGCGCGCCGCGGCGAATCCTGGCGGTTCCCGCCGGCCCCTGGTGTGGCTCGTCGCGGGCGGACTACTGCTGGGCTTCGCGGTCTCGGTCAAGGCGACCGCCATCGTGGTGGTGCCGTTCGCGGTGCTGGCCGCCGTGCCGCCCGGCTCGCCACCGAGCGCCCTGCGGCGACCCGCCCTGGCGATCGGCGGCGCCCTGATCGCCGCCGTCGGGTTGCTGTCGGCGATCTCCGGGCGCGGCTTCGGCTCGGTCGCCGGGCTCCTGCGCAGCGGGGACACGGTTGCCTGGACCTCGCCGTCCACCGCGGTCGGCATGAGCGTGGAGTACGCGGGCCGGTTGTTCGGCGCGCGGATCGATGCGGTCGGGGCGACGCGGGTGGCCGGCGTCGCGGTGCTCGCCGTCCTGCTGGCCGTCCTCTGGCGGCGGGCCCGGCGCCGCGGCGCCCTCGGGGGAGCCGGCCTGGCCCTGGCCGCGACGGTGTGCTGCGCCCCGGTCTTCCACCCGTGGTATGCGACCTGGCCCTTGGCCGTCCTGGCTGCCGCGTGGGCGGAACGGCCGACCGGTGCCCGCGCACCGGCGGGTGTCGCCGGCACCGCACAGCCGCCGGACGGAGGCGTCCGTACCGGAATCCGATGGCTGCTCGGCTTGTGCGCGTTCGCGGCCACGCTCACCACACCGGCCGGGTACAACTGGGCTCTCTACACCCGAATCCCGGGCGCTCTGATGATGACCGCCGCGCTCGTGGTGCTCGGCGCGGTGGTCGTTCGGCGGGTGCGGCCGTCCGGGGCCCTCGCGTGAACCGTCCGAGTCCTGTCGCCGCGGTGGGCACGCCCTACGATGGTCGACATGGGGCGGCGCCCGACGATCTACGACGTCGCGCGCGAGGCTGGCGTGGCCGCGTCCACGGTGTCCCGAGCGTATTCGCGGCCCGGCCGGGTCAACGCGGATACGGCGCAGAGGGTCTTCCTGGTCGCGGAACGGCTCGGCTACCGGGCCCGACGGCTGAACAGTCACCGGCCGGTGGGTGGTCAGGTGCGGCAGGCCGTCGGACTGGTGGTCGCCGACGTCACCAACCCGTTCTACGGCGACATCATCAAGGGTGCGTACGAGGCCGCCCGCGAGGCCGGATACCAGCTGATCCTCACCCACACCAACGAGTCGCCCGAGGTCGAGCGACAGGCCATAGAGCACGAGCTCGCACAGGTTGACGGCATCGTCATCGCAAGTTCCCGGATGACGGACTCGGCGTTGCGGATGGTGGTCAAGCAGAAGGCCGTCGTGCTGCTGAACCGGGCCATCCCCGAGGCCAGCTGCGTTTTGACCGACGACGAGCGCGGCATCCTGCGCGCCGCGGAGCACCTGGCGTCGCTGGGCCACGACCGGATCACCTACGTTGCCGGTCCGGAGACGAGCTGGTCCGACGGGGTGCGCTGGCGGTCGGTGCGCATGGCGGCGGCCCGGCTCGACCTCGACGTCAAACGCATCGGCCCGAACGAGCCGACCGTCCTGGCCGGCCTCAGCGCGGCGCGGCGGGTCGCCGAGCTCGACGCGACAGCGGTGCTGGCCTACAACGACCCGCTGGCCATCGGCGTCATGAAGGGGTTGCGGAAGCTGCGCATCGTCGTGCCGCAGGACCGCAGCGTGATCGGGTTCGACAACATCATGTTCGACGAGTTGGTCGAGCCGACACTCACCACGGTGGCGTCGCCGCTGTACCGGATGGGGTTCACCGGTGTGCAGAACTGCATCGCGGTGTCGCTGGGTGCCCGTCCCTGCGGCCCGCCGCTGGTACTCCCGATACGGCTGGTCGTCCGCCAGTCCACCGCACCGGCGCCGGTTCAGCGCAGGCGGAACAGAACCTCGCCGGCCCGCGGGACGACCAGGGTGTCCGGGTCGGCCGCGAAGGCGGCCAGGTCGATCGTCTCCGGATCCCGGTAGCCGAGGTTCACCGCGCGGCACACCGATTCCGGGATGCCCGTGGCCAGCGTGACGTTCACCCTTAGCCGCTCCTCGCCGGTCACCTCGTCGTAGGTTCCGGCGCCGCGCAGGTGGGTGGAGTGCGCGAGTATGCCCCAGTGCACGTGCTTGAAGGCGTCCCATTGCTTCACGAAGTAGTCCCGGCAGTGATAGCCGACGTCGTGGATCTGCGGATGGCTGGTGGAGATCTCGCGGATGTGCGGCGCGTACAGGATGACCTCGCCGCCGTCGGCGACCACCGGCTCGACCTTGTAGAAACCCTTGGCGCCGGTCCAGATCTCGTCGTACATGCCGGGGATGAGCGAGAGCACCCGGCGTACCGGCGCGTCGAGGTAGGCCACGTGCGTCGCCGCGCTGATCTCCGCGGCGCTCTCCCAGGAGGAGATGCAGTCGCCGAAGGAGAGCGAGTGCAGCGCGCTGCTGCGGTCGCTGTCGGCGGGGATGGCGTCGTCCTCCTCGGGTGTCTCGGCGGTCACCGCGCAGAACGCGTAACTGCGGGCCGGGATCAGGGAAGCGCCGTCGTTGATCAACGCCCGCACCGGGGTGAGGCCGGTGGTACCGATGATCTCGGCGGAGGTGATCAGCGCGCCGAGCCAGTGTGAGACGTCGATGATCTTCTGTCCGGCCACGCCGGGAAAGAAGTACTTGTTGCCGCCGGACATGCCGACCACCTCGTGCGGCAGCACCGGTCCGACGACCAGTGCGATGTCATGGTCCACCACGGCCCGGTTGAGCAGGACCTCCACGTCACCGCTCATCCGAGCGTCGGACAGCTCCTCGACCCGCGCGGACGGGATCGTGCCCAGATTCGCGAACGTCTCCGGCTTCCACCACTCGTGGTTGCGGACCTCGGTGCCGGGATAGACGTCCTGCAGATCCCGTCCGGCGTAGCCGAGGTGCACGGCCAGCGCTTCATCGCTCATCGCCCCGTGGGTGCCGAGCGCGATCAGCACGGTGAGCCTGGTGACGCGTCCGTACAGGGCACGGTGCACCGCACCGACCAGCAACGGCAGCGGGCAGCTGCGGGTACCGTCCGGAACGAGCACGCAAACGCTGCGGCCGTCCGCGTCGATCCCGGCGAGTTGCTCCTGGACGAAGTCGGCGACCTCGCGGTCGGTGAGGATCCGGTCCGCGCCGCCGACCCGGGCCGCGCGTTGCATCGTCTGGGTGGACATCGTCATCATCATCCGATCCGCGCCGATAGGTTGCGCCGGACCCACGTGACCGCGGGACTCCGGCTTCGACTCCACGCTAGGCGGCGTTACCCGGCGCCGTCACCTCAGTGGCACCGGTCGTCCGGTCCGTGCCGACTCGTACACCCCGGTGATCACCCCGATCGAGCGCCGGTTGGTTTCCAGATCCACCCGCAGTTTCTCGGTGCCGTCCAGCGCACCCAGGAAGTTCAGGTACTGCAGCCGGTGCGCGTCGGACAGCTGTCCCGGATTGCTGCTCGCCGTGGTCGCCGAGCCGCCGGAGATGGCCTGCGTGGTGCCGATCAGCTTCTCCTCGATATCGGCGCCCTGCGGGGTGGCGTGGAAGAACGCGAGCTGGTCGTTGTCGATGACCGCCGAGCCGCGGTCACCGTGCACCTGCAGTCGCGCGCTCAGTCCCGGATACGCCGCGGTGGTCGCGTGCAGCACGCCGAGCGCACCGCTGGCGAACTTCACCAGCGCGACCGCGACGTCCTCCACCTCGATCCGCTCATGCGCCAGCGTGCCGGTGTAGGCGAACACCTCCACCGGCCGGCCCAGCGCGGCGACGAGCAGGTCGACGGTGTGCACACCCTGGTTCATCAGCGCGCCGCCGCCGTCCAGTTCCCAGGTGCCCCGCCAGTCGCCGGAGTCGTAGTAGCTCTGCCCACGCCACCAGTCGATCGAGGCGATGCCGGAGGTGAGACGGCCGAACTGGCCGCTTTCGATGGCCGCGAGCGTGGTCTCGGTGGCCGGATCGAACCGGTGCTGCGAGATCACCGTGACCAGCCGGCCGGCCTTCCGCTGCGCCTGGATGATCTCGTCGGTCCGCTCCACCGTGACCTCGGCCGGTTTCTCCACGATCACGTGCTTGCCCGCCTCCAGGGCCTCGACGGCCACCACGCCGTGCCGCCCGGTCGGGGTGCACACCACGACGACGTCAACGTCCTCGGCGGCCAGCGCCTCGGTGAGCGAGCCGTACGGCCGGCCTCCGCGCGCGGCGGCGAGCTGCTCCGCGCGGTCCCGCTCGACGTCGACCACCGCAACCAGGTCCACCCGGTCGGCGAGCTGACTGATGACGAGGCCGTGGTGCTTGCCGATGACGCCGGCACCGACCAGGGCGATTTTCCTGCGCATGCTCACGCGTACTCGATCCCTTCTTCTGTCAGCAGGTCGGTGAAGGCCTGCCAGGCCCGGCGGAACAGGTCGGGGCCGGAGAAGCCGCCGACGGCATGACCGAGTGCCAGGTGCGGCTCGAGGGAGAAGAACCCGTCGAAACCATCGTGGCGCAGGGCGCGGATCGTGGCGGCCACCTCACCGTCGCCCTCGCCCGCGGGCACCACCGTGCCGTCCGCGGCCAGAGCGTCCTTGATCTGCACGTACTCGATGTGCGGGCGCAGGGTGGCGTACCCGTCGGTGTACGGCCGGACCCCGACCTGGACGAAGTTCGCCGGGTCCCAGGCGAGCCGCAGGTGCGGCGAGCCGACCGACCGGACGATGTCCAGGCAACGGCTGGGGATGTCGCCGTAGATCTCCTTCTCGTTCTCGTGCAACAGGATGAGGTCCGCGGATTCGGCGACTCGGGCCAGCGCCCGCATCCGGTCGATCACCTCGGCCCGGTGGTCGGCGGGGTCCGCGCCGGGACGCAGGAAGAACGAGAAGATCCTGACGTACGGCGCATCCAGCAGGTGTGCCACTTCGGCGGCGTACCGCATCCGTTCGAGGTGCGGCGGGAAGTCCTCGTCGATGAAGATCTTGCCGATCGGCGAGCCGATGCTGGACACCTGCAACTCGTGTGCGGCAAGGATCTTCCTCATCCGGGCGAGCTGGTCGGGCTTGAGATCCAGGATGTTGACGTCCCAGGCACTCCGGACCTCCACGTACTTCAGCCCCAGCCCGGCCGCCACCTCGCATTGCTCGGTGAAGTCGGCGGAGATCTCGTCGATGAATCCGGACAGGGTCCACATCGCCAGGTGGTCCTTCTTTCGTCAGTTGCTCTGGTCGTAGATCTGCTGGATCAGGCGCAGGGAGCGGGTGCCCTCCCGCGGGCCGATCCAGAACGGTTCGGGATCGCGCAGGGTGCGGTAGAAATCGGCGATCAGCAGGTCGTGCGACGCCCCCCAGTACGCGCGTCCGCCGGATGCGGCGCGCCGCTCGGCGACGACCTCGGTCCGCCCGTCCAGGTAGCTGACGGTCAGATCGCCGCGGATCAGCAACGTCGCGTGCTCGGCGGTGATCTCGATGGTCACCGGCGAGTCGACGACGTTCGTGACGGTCGCGAAGACGACGCTGCGCGCGCCGCCGGCGTGGTCGAGCAGCGCGTGCGCGGTGTCCTCGACGTCGATCTCCCCGTCCAGCCCGTACCGGCCGGCGTGGCCGCGCAGCCTGGTGACGTCGCCGAGCAGCCATTCCATCAGGTCGAGCGTGTGGATGGCCTGGTTGATCAGGACGCCGCCACCGCTTCGCGCCATGCGGCCCCGCCACGGCCGCGCCCGGTAGTAGCCCGCCTCGCGGTGCCACAGCACGGTTGCCGATCCGCCGCGGATAGCGCCGAGCTCGCCGGACGCCAGCAGCTTGTGGGCGGCCTGCGTGGCGATGTTGTACCGGTTCTGCAGGCACACGCCGACCTTGAGATCGGGGTGGTTCTCGGCCGCCACGATCACCCGCTCGGCGTCGGCGAGCGTGTGCGCGACCGGCTTCTCGACGAGAACGTTGACGCCCCGTTCCAGACAGTCGATCACGATCGGCGCGTGCAGGTCGTGCGGTGTGCAGATGTGCACTACGTCCGGGTGCAGATCCTCGATCAGATCGCGGTAGTCGGTGTACGCCGGAACGGCGCGCGCCTCGGTCCGTTCGCGGTCGGGGTCGCAGACACCGGCCAGCTCGACGCCGGGCATCGCCTCGATGGCGGCGAAATGCACGACCGATATGTCACCGCAACCGATCACGGCCGCCCGGGCCACTAGGCGACCTCACCGGTCGTCAGGCGGGCGACCAGGTGATCTCCGGAACGCATCTGGGTCTCCTCGGGGTGCGCCGGTGTGAAGTGATCCGCACCGCTGCTACGCATGGTTTCGCCCGGCCGTCGGCGAACGCAACGAGTTGCCAGTTGTTGCCGTGATCCCTCCGGCAACAACTGGCAATCGCTTGCCAACCCGCTCGACCGCAGCCACCCTCAGGCGATGGCCCTGACCTTGCATTCCGACCGGTTGCCGCCCACCGATCCGGCCACGCGGCCGATCGCCCGCCCCGGGCACGACGCGGTCCGCCAGCCGTGCACGGTGGTCGAACCGTGAGGCCGCACCGCGACGCCCGACCGCCGGTGCGCATCGTTCACCTCGGACTCGGCGGCTTCTTCCGGGCGCACCAGGCCTGGTACACCGGCGCCGCGCCGGACGCCGCGGAGTGGGGAATCGCCGCGTTCACCGGCCGTTCCCGGACGCTCGCCGACCAGCTGTCGGAGCAGGACGGGCTGTACACGCTCGTGGTCCGCGGGCCGGAACGCGACGAGATGGCGTTGCAGACCGCGCTGTCGGACGCTCGCGCCGGCACGGACCTGGACGCCTGGCGCGACTACGTGGCCCGGCCCGAGGTCGCGGTGATCACCCTCACCGTCACCGAGGCGGGGTACCGGCGGCACCGCGACGGCGGGCTCGACCTCGATGACCCCGACGTCCGTGCCGACCTCGACGCGCTGCGGCGAGGCGGCCCGACGAGCACCGCGCCCGGTCGCCTGGTGGCCGGGCTGGCCGCCCGGCGTTCCGCAGGCGCCGGCCCGGTAGCCGTGGTGTCCTGCGACAACCTGCCGGGCAACGGCGAGGTCACCGCCCGCGTCGTGCACGACCTGGCGAAGTCGGCGGACCCGGCACTGAGCGACTGGATCGCCGAATCCGTCGCGTTCGTGACCACCATGGTGGACCGGATCACGCCGAGAACGACCTCCGAGGACGTACAGGCGGTCGCGGCGCGCACCGGGCAGCAGGACGCCGTACCGGTGGTGACCGAGCCGTTCAGCGAGTGGCTGCTCAGCGGTGACTTCCCCGCCGGACGCCCGGCGTGGGACGCGGCCGGCGCGCGGTTCGTCGACGACATCACGCCGCACGAGACCCGCAAGCTGCTGATGCTCAACGGCGGGCATTCCCTTCTGGCGTACGCGGGCAGCGCACGGGGGCACGAGACCATCGCGGACGCGATGGCTGATCCGCTCTGCCGGGCCTGGTTGGACCGGTGGTGGGACGAGGCATCCCGGTACGTGCCGCTGCCGGCGCCGGAGCTCACCGAGTACCGGGCAGCGCTGGCCGAGCGCTTCACGAACCCGCGGATCCGGCACCGGCTGGTCCAGATCGCCGCGGATGGCTCGCAGAAGGTGCCGATCCGCCTGCTCACGGTGCTGCGCGGCGAGCGGGGTGCCGGGCGCATGCCGGAGGGAGCGGTACGCATGCTGGCGGCGTGGATCGGCCACCTGCGTGGCGTCGGGGCCCCGATCGACGACGCGGGCGCGGGTCCGTACCGGGAACGCGCCGGTTCAGCGCGGGATGTCATCGCGCTGCTCGCGCCGGATCTGGCCGGAGACACCGAGTTGGCCGAAGCGGTCGACGACGCGGTCAGGCGGGACGCGCAGCCGCCGGAAGGACAGCACCGACCGTGACGCCCGCGGCCGCCGCCGCGGCGGCCGCTTCCTGCAGCACCACCCGCTCGGGCCGGCCGGCTTTCCGGGCCGCCGCGACCACGTCGTCGAACTCCGGCATCACCTGCAGGATGACGCCGCCGCGGTGGGCCACCTTGACCGCGACACAGGCCTCGCCGACGGCGATGTCGACGAACGCGCGATCCAGCGCCACCTTGTGCCGCGGGCTTTCGCGTACGCCCAGCGTGCTGGTCTCGCGGAAGATCTGCTCGCGCAGGAGTCCGCCGAGTTCCGGCGCGCACAAGACGGTCAGGGTGTGCGCCGGTCGACCCTTCTTCATGGCGATCGGCACCAGCCACGCGTCGGCCGCCCCGGACCGCAACAGCCCGCTCAGAACGCCCGGCCACAGCCGCGGGTCGAGGTCGTCGATGTTCGCCTCGAGCAGGACCGCCGGTTCGCCGGTGGTTTCCGGCGTTGCCGCTGTGCGCGTGCCCAGCACCACCCGGACTACGTTCGCGCGGCCCGGCACGTCCCGGCGGCCGGCCCCGACACCGACCAGGTCGACCCGCATCGCCGGCAGATCCTCGCCGGCTTCAGCGAGGGTACGCAGCAGCGCCATCCCGGTCGGTGTGGCAAGCTCGCCGGTCCCGCCCGCATGCACCGGCCAGCCGCGGGCGAGTTCCAGCACCGCGGGCACCGGCACCGGCAGCTCGCCGTGCTGCGTGCGGACGCGGCCGGCACCGAGCGCCACCGCGCCCGCGGAGACCGTGCCGACGCCGAGGTCCACCAGTGCGGCACAGCAGCCGACCACGTCCGCGACGGAGTCCAGTGCACCCACCTCGTGGAAATGCACCTCGTCTTCCGCGATGCCATGCACGTGCGCCTCCGCGGTGGCCAGCCGCGCGAACACCGCCGTCGCGTGGGCGCGCACCTCCCCGCGCAGCGGCGCGCGGTCGAGCAGCTCGCGGATGTCGCGCCAGGTCCGGTGCGGCGGATCCGGGTCGGTCGGGTCAACCTCGGCGCGCAGAGCCCGGAGACCGGCCCGGGTGACCGGGCGGGCGTGGATCCGTACGGCGTCGCCGAGCACCGATTCGACGGCGCCCCGCACCGCCGCGATGTCGGCGCCCGCGTCGAGCAGGGCGCCGAGCAGCATGTCTCCCGCGACCCCGGCCGACGCGTCGATCCAGGCGTGCCGGTACCCGGTCATTGTGGGACCGGCGCGGCGATCTGGGCGGCCAGGTGCCCCGCACCGTACCCGTTGTCGATGTTGACGACCGCGACGCCCGGCGCGCAGGCGTTCAGCATCGTCAGCAGCGCCGCCAAACCCTCGAACGCTGCGCCATAGCCGACCGAGGTGGGCACGGCCACCACCGGTGCGGCCACCAGACCGGCGACCACGCCGGGCAGCGCGCCGTCCATGCCGGCCGCCACCACGATGGCGCGCGCCCGGCGGATGAGGTCCAAATGGGACAGCACGCGGTGCAGACCGGCCACACCGACGTCGACGATCAGTTCGGTGTCCCGGCCCAGATACCGGGCGGTGAGCATGGCCTCGCGGGCCACCGGCAGGTCCGAGGTGCCGGCGGCCAGCACCACGACGGGTCCTCCGGCCGGATCCGGGGGAGTGGGCGGCCAGACCAGCAAACGGGCGATGGGGTCGTGGTGTGCGTCCGGCAGCGCGGTGAGGATCGCCTCGGCGTGCGCCGCATCGGCCCTGGTGAACAGGGTGACCAGATCGGCGCGTTCCCGCAGGGCGGCGGCGATGCCGGCAACCTGTGCAGGCGACTTGCCCGCGCAATAGACCGCCTCGGGATAGCCGCGTCGCCGCGTCCGCTCGAGGTCCAGGGTGGCGTACCCGGACACGTCAGTCACCGGGGGCCTCGACGAGCGCGCGGGTGAACGCACCGGACTGGATGCCGGCCAGGTCGACGGTGACGAATCGGAATCCCGCTCCGGTCACCGCGGCGTGAACCTGTGCCCGCAGTGGATCGGTCACCGCCCGGATCAAGTCGCCGGCCGGCAGTTCGACGCGAGCGATCTCACCGTGGTGGCGTACCCGCAGGTCGGCGAATCCCAGCCGGCGCAGTGCCGCCTCCGCGCGTTCCACCTGGCCCAGTTTCTGCGGGCTGACCAGCGTGAAGTGCGGGATGCGCGAGGCGAGGCACGGCGCGGCCGGCTTGTCGGCGCAGGGCAGGTCGAGGGCGCGCGCGATGTTGCGTACGGCGACCTTGTCGAGATTCGCGGCGGCCAGCGGGCGCAGGACTCGGTGCGCGGTGGCTGCCCGCGCGCCGGGCCGGTCCGGCCGGACGACGTCGTCGGCATTCTCCCCGTACGCGACGGCGTCCAGCCGATGCGCCCTGACCACTTCCTCCCCGATCCGAGTGAACAGCTCGTCCTTGCAGTGGAAGCAGCGGTCCGGTCCGTTCGCCCGGTACGCCGCCCGGTCGCCCTCGTAGGTGTTCACCTCCACCACTGCGACGCCGATGTGCCGGGCCACGTGGTGGGCGGCGGACCGCTCGTCGGCGGCCAGGCTGGGTGAGACGCCGAGAATCGCCACCACCCGGTCCGGGCCGAGGGCACGTGCCGCCAGGGCCAGCAGCACCGAGGAGTCGACGCCACCGGAGAACGCCACGCCGAGCCGTCCGATGCCGGTGAGTTGCTCGGCCACGCGCGTGGTGGCCCGCTCCGGATCCGAGGTCGTCATGACTGCCGCCTTCCCGCGCCGGGGCATTCCGACACGCGGTCGATTCCACGCCGCGCACCCGGCGACCCTACCTCGCCGGCCGAGTGCGCGGGCAATCCACGCGATCTTGGAGTTGTGGTGGTCCACAAAAGCGACATATAACGTGTAGACCCCACCACAGCTCCAAGATCGACGGCAAAGAAGCATGATGTCATCGACGTTGGTGCCGGCAACACGCCTGGAGGTGCCGTGGCGCAGCGCGACGATGAGGGTGCCGGAGAGGTGGCCGCCGCCGGACGGCCCGGGTCGGTATCAGCGGCACCCGAGGATTCGGCGTGGGCGCCGCTGCGGCTGCGGGCCTTCCGCTGGCTGTGGCTCGGAGTGCTGATCGGCTGGATCGGCTACTGGATGCAGACGGTCGGCGCGCAGTGGCTGCTGGTCGATGCGCCCAACGCGGCCGCGCTGGTCTCGCTGGTGCAGGCCGCGAACAGTCTGCCGCTGATGCTGCTGGCTCTACCCGGGGGAGTCCTGGCCGATTCCTTCGACCGGCGCTGGTTGCTGTTCACCGTCCAGGCGTACGCCTGCCTGCTCGGCGTCCTGCTCACCGTGCTCACCGCCGTGGGGCAGATGCCACCTGTACTGCTGCTGGCCTTCACCTTCGCCTTGGGCGTACGGGTAGCGGTGCAGCTACCCGCCTGGGGAGCCAGCATGCCGGACCTGGTTCCCCGGACACAGTTGCGCGCGGCGTCCAGGTTGGATCTGGCCGGCGTCAACGTGTCCCGCGCAGTGGGCCCGGCACTGGCCGGGTTGGTCATCGCCCACCTGGGCGGCGTTGCGGTGGTCTTCGCCCTGAACGCGGTCTCGGTAGTCGTCCTGGCGGTCGCGCTGCTGTTCTGGCGCCGCCCGCAGCCCGGGCTGGAGAACCGGCGGGAGCGCTTCGTGCCGGCCCTGCGCGCCGGCGGCCGCTACGTCTGGCACGAACCTGTCGTACGGCGCATCCTGCTTCGGACGATCCTGTTCGCGGCGCCGGCGATGGCGCTGTGGGCGTTGCTGCCGCTCGTGGCCAGCCAGCGCCTGGGCGTGGGAGCCGACGGCTACGGCGCGATGTTCGGCGCCCTGGGCCTGGGCGCCATCATCGGCGTACCGGTGCTCGGATGGGTGACGGACCGCCTGTCTACCAACTGGACCCTGGTTGCCTCCGGCGCGCTGTACGCCGCAGCGCTGGCGGTGGTCGTCCTGGTGCCCAACTTTCCCGCGGCCCTGGCGACCCTCGTCCTGGCCGGGTTGGCCTGGATGGCGGCTACGTCGACGATGCAATCGGAGCTGCAGCTGGTCCTGCCGGCCTGGGTTCGCGCCCGCGTCTTCGCCATCTTCACGGTCACATTCGGAGGCGCACAAGTCGTCGGGGCACTGTTGTGGGGACTTGTCGCCGACCGGGTCGGCCTGCAGCCGACGGTCCTCCTGGCGGCGGCTGTGATGCTGGCCGGTGCGGTCGCCGGCGTGTTCTGGCGGGTGCCCGAGACCGGCCACGTCGACCCGCAGCCGGCCGTGTACTGGCCGGACGCGCGGCTGGCCTTCGATCCCGAGCTCAACGCCGGGCCGGTCCTGGTGGCGGTCCACTACACCGTTGCGGCGCAGCGGCAGGCCGACTTCCTGGAGGCGATGGACCACCTTCGCCGGTCCCGGCGGCGTACCGGGGCGACGCGCTGGGAGCTCTACCGCGACGGGGACCAACCGGATCGCTTCGTCGAGATGTTCACGATCGCGTCCTGGGAGGAACACCTGCGCCAGCACGAGGGCCGCCTGACCGGGTCGGACCAAGAGATCGAGGAGGCCGCGCTGGCCTTCTCCGACCCGCCGGTGCGGGGCGAGCACCTGCTTCCGCCGTAAAGACGGAGCAGGATCGGTGCCGGATGAATCCGGTGCCGCGGGCGCGCCAATGAGGGAGATTCGTGGACGAGGACGAAAGCCTTCGCCGTTACGGCCTGCAGCCGTCCACCGGTGACCTGGACGAGATCCGGGACATCCTGCGCGCCCAGGCGCAACTGAAGCAGGACGACCAGGACACCGAGCTGATGAAGCCTGGCCGCCGACGGCTCGCCACCGGCCGTGAAGGCACTCGGTTACCTGGCCGAGTGCGAGGCCGCCGGCGACTTCGACGACTTCTCGGTCGACCGGCAAACACGCTGGTGGACCCAGTACTACCTGGCCGGCCAGGACTGGCCGGAAACCTAGACCAGCCGTCACGCAACGGTATCCACGCCCAAGTGGCCGAATGTGCTGGACCGCATCCGGCCACTGGTCGATGGAGCGCTGGAACCATGCGAAACGGCGGCCACATCGGCTGGGCCGGACATGACAAGGCTCAGGCTCGTCCTCGTACCTTGAAGACTTTCCCGCCATCGACCCGCTTCCTCGTATCCCAAGCCTCGACCGGGCGGCCGTCATGCCTGACTGAGGTCGATGAGGTTTCCGTCCCGATCACGAACACAGGACGTGCGGGGCTTCCAGGAGAAGTCCGTGGGCGGGTGGACCTCAACCGCGCCCGCATTGAGCGCGCGGTCGTGAGCGGCGTCGACATCGTCCACGAGCAGCCCAAACCGGGTGCCGGCACTGTCCGACGCCTGTCCATCGCGCTCCTCAAGCGTGATCAGGAAAAACCGGTCGCTGCGGTATGTGCCGAACTGCAACGACGAAATCGCCTCGTTGAACACGACGTCGAACGCAGCCGTGTAAAAGGAGGCTGCCTCCTGGACGTCACCGACCTTCAAACGGATCTGTACGGGCCGAACGGCTTGCAATGCAGGCATCGGGCTTCCCTTCTCGATGAATTCGTCGACGGCGAGAATTCGCTGTGACAGCTCACGCACCTGAGTGACCAACCGCTCCCGGTGGACGTCGAGCGTCGACCGGACCTGACCCGTGGGTTGCCCTACCACCGCCCGGACCTCATCGATCGGCACGCCCACGGCGCGCAGGCCACAGATCAGGCGAGCATCGTCGAGCTGACCTCGGCGGTAACGCCGGTAACCGGTGTCGGCGTCGACCCGCGCAGGCTTGAGCAGGCCGACCTCGTCGTAGTGACGAAGTGCGGGGATGGTCAGGCTGGTCGCCGCGGCGAACGCACCGATGTTGAGCAGATCATCACCGTTCACCCGCCTAGTGCATCGTGATGCCGATCGATTTACTTGGAGTTGTTCGCGACGAGTTTCTTGATGTTGATCTGGGTGAGCCGGACTTTGGCCAGGATCTCGTCAGCGGTCGCGGTCCATTGGAACGGAC